>Ga0163144_10017369_pt1 | contig 14661 bp, 10 predicted proteins | sample OliLak19BULKMAT1_FD_123175 | JGI IMG/M metagenome (GOLD analysis project Ga0163144, IMG submission 123175) | Freshwater microbial mat bacterial communities from Lake Vanda, McMurdo Dry Valleys, Antarctica - Oligotrophic Lake LV.19.BULKMAT1 | ecosystem: Environmental > Aquatic > Freshwater >... | reverse complement strand
ATTGAGAAGTTTGAGCGGTTCATCGCCCGGTTCCCGAACATAAGTTCGCTCGCGCTGGCGAGCGAGGACGATGTGCTGAGCGCGTGGGCGGGGCTGGGTTATTATCGCAGGGCACGCCACCTGCACGCCGCGGCGAGGCGCGTGGCGGAGAGCTACGAGGGCATCGTGCCGCGGCGGGTGGAGGATTTACTTACGTTGCCGGGTGTGGGCCGTTACACCGCAGGGGCGATCGCCTCGATTGCTTATAATGAACCGGCGGGCATTGTGGATGGCAACGTAAGCAGGGTGCTGCTGCGGATCTTCGCGCGGCCCGGCAGCGCGGATGATAAGCTTACAATCGTCTGGGCGTGGGCAAAGGCGGAGGAGCTCGCCGCCGCCGCGGGAAAGAGGGTGGGGAGCTTTAATGAGGCCATGATGGAGCTGGGGGCGACGGTCTGCACGCCCGGCCCGGCACCGGCGTGCGAGCGGTGCCCCGCTTATAAGCTTTGCGGGGCAAGAAAAGCCGGGCTTACGGCGACGATTCCCTCTCCCAAAGCGCGGGCGCGAGTGCAGGCGCGGCGATGGCTTACGTTGGTGGTGACCGATAGCCGGGGGCGCGTGCTGGTGGGGCGGCGGAGCGCCGACGGGCTGTGGGCGAGGCTGTGGCAGACGCCCACGTTAGAACACGCGAGCGGCGAGGGGCCAGAATCACTTACGGTGCAGGCTTGGCTTAACACTCCGGAGCGCGAGGGGCCGCTGAAGGGCATTGCTTTTACTTACGTTGGCGAATGCACGCGCACGCTGACTCATCGTAAGATTACGTTTGCGATCTACACCGGGAGAGCCGCGGCCGCTAGCCGGGCCTTAAAGGGTGCCATTACCTGCACCGGCAAGGGCGAGGAGTTCCAAGGCGAGCAGCGCCGCTGGGCAGACGAGGCCGAAATACTTACGCTGGGGATGTCTAACGCGCAGCTTGCGGTGCTGGCGCAGTGGCGGGATGGGCGGGCTTAGCAGGCCCCGGCCGACCAGAGCAGAAAGAACGTCTCAACATCGCCGCCGTCAACTCCGCCGTCGGTATTAATATCGGCCTCGGGCTCGGCGGCCTGCCAGGCTATGAAGAATGCCTCCACATCAACCCCATCGATACCGCCGTCTTGGTTGAAGTCCGCGGGGCAGGGGGCGGCCTCGATGGTGAACGTAACTACGGTGTTACCCCCGGGCTGGCCATCGCCGCTTGGGAACGCTACCGGGCTATTAACTTCGCCGTCGAGGGCGATGCCCGCGGTGACCGTGGTGAGGGCGGCAGCGTTCATCGTAACGGAGTAAGTGCCAGATTCCAGGGGGCTTGTGGGCGTGAGCGTGGTCCGCAGCAAGGCGGCGTTGTAAGCGTGAGTGAAGGCGACGGGCCCAAGGGGGCCGGCGATGGAAAACGCCGCGGGGGTGCTGCTTACATTCTCGGAAAACATAACTATAACTGAAGCGGGTGCGTCGCTCAGGATGGCCGCGGGCGCGGGGGCAATCGACACTACCTTCGCGGGACCGTTCACGTAGGCGGCGGTGACTTTGTTATAAGTTAAGATCCAGCCGCTGGGGTCAACAGTGATACCGTTGGTGGCCGCGGGGAGGGCAATCAAGTAATGCTCCAGGCGGGCTTTATGATTAACAGTTACGTCAACGCTGCCCGCGGGGGTTGAAAGGCGCAGGTCTACGGGGAGCGCGAAGGAGTTGCCCGGCGACCCGATACCCGGCCAGGCGGGGTTCTGAGTCTGTTGGAGACTGACACGGGCGTAGGGTATACCGGAAATAGTTACGTTCTGGTAGCCGACCGAGAAGTTAGGGGCACCAACGCCGTAGACCTGCTGCCTGAAGAAGTTCGAGAGGTCGGTGCCGCTGGTTGCGCTCATCGACGCCGCGAAATCTTCGGTGGTGGCTGCGCTACCGCCAAACGCCGCGCGGTACTGCTGAAGTCCGGTGAAGAAGGCGGTTTCGCCCACGACCCGCCGGAGCTGGTGGAGGACCCACGCGGCTTTTCGGTAAGAGTACGCGCTGCTGAAAATGCGATTCATATCGCCGACATTTACAACATAAACGCTGTCGCCTGGGTCGGAGGGCTTGCGGCTATTCATCGAGCTCTGCAATGCGGGGAATCCGCTGCTCCCGGGCTTATATTGAGACCAGAGTGCTTCTGAGTAGGTGGCGAAACCTTCGTTGAGCCAGATGTGGTTCCAGGTTTTGCAGGTAACATGATCGCCCCACCACTGATGGCCGAGTTCGTGGGCGGTCACTCCCTCATCAAAGGTTCCCTGCCCGGACATGGTCTGATGCTCCATTCCGCCGCCGAAGGGAAACTGGTAGATGCCGTACTGCTCTTCAACGAAGGGATATAAGCCAAAGAGGGGCCTGAAGGTGGCGAGCATCTGCGAAGTCTGCTGCCACGCGGCCCGGTTACCCGGGGTGTCGTTGGCGGGGTAGATGTAAAAGTTCAGCGGCATGGTGCGGGCCGCGCCGCCACCATCGGGCGTGTAGACATAACTCGTGGACCAAGTGTTATACACACTGCTGGCGAACATAACCAGATACGTCGAGACGGGGTATCCGCTGGCGTAGGTAAACTTACGACGGTTGCCGGAGAGGGTGACCACCGACTCGCGCGGGCCGTTGGAGACGCTGGTGAGCGATGCGGGGGCGGTGACCGCCATGCGCATGGTGAACTTATCGCCGTTATCGCCGGCGGCGAAGACATCGCCGTCTTTGCAGGGCCACCATGTCGCTGCAAAGTAAGCTTCGCTGAGCGTGGCGATGATGGGGTTGCTGGTGCCGGGCTGGGTGCCAAACTCGATGGAGCCAAAACCGCGCGAGACGGCGGTGCCGCTGTAGGGGATACGTAACGTAAATTCCTGGCCGGCCTGGTAGGCGCGGTCCAACGTAATTGTTCTGGCATAGCTGCCGCTGGCGGGGAGGGGCACGCTTATCGGCGTGGCACCGTTGATCGTTGCGCCGGTCACCACGTACTGACTTCGCAGCATGACGGTGAACTGAGTCAGCCCGTTCACCAGGCTTTTAACGCGCATGATGTTGGAGCCCGAGATCGTGGAGTTGGTTGGATTAATTTCGATGTCAAGGTCGCAACTGATGAGATCGGTGGCGGTGTAGGCCTCGCGGTTGGCGTAGCTCGCGGCGGGAGCCTGGTCGTAAATGGCCTTGCCAGCCGCGGCTCTGAGGCGGAGCGCATGCTGCTTGCCGCAGCCGCAGGTGTAATCAGGGCCGTCGTTACACGATTCAATTTGTTCTGGGGCGGGGGTGGCCAGATGCAGCGGTTCAGCCGCGTAGGCTGCCGACGTAAGCGACGCGAGAAGAAGCCCGAGCCCTGTGGCATGCAATCGCCGCGACATCGTCGCGGCTACGGGCGAACCGCCGTGACGGAGACTCCCAGATATTTTTACTGCGGGCGGAATAAAGCGGGTGACAAAAGTATCGAGCATCGGGGAGGTACCTTCTATCGCGAACTGAGTGCGATCGAAAATCTTCGTCGGGCCGCGGGGCACCGGGGCTGTCAAGGAGAGGTTAATATAACTACACATCGGACCGACTCCGTCTAAAAAAGCGGCGTGTGCTCCGGTTACAAAGCGCACGCCGATATTATCAATAAAACATACGCCGGGTCGCAACTACATACGTGCAGTCGCGTCCGGGGGTTCACTACAAGTTAACATCCAGCGGACCAAGCGTTGAAGAAGGCGGCGACGTCGGCGCCGTCGACCCCGCCATCGTCGTTGAAGTCCGCGGCGAAGTCGCCCGCTGACCAGAGATTGAAGAAGACTTCCACGTCGGCCCCGTCCGCCGCGCCGCTCTGATCGTAATCGGCGCGGCAGGGTGCCGCGTCGTCACAGACGGTCGCGGCGATGGCAAAGTCATCGATCGCGGCTTCTACGAGTGAGCCGATGCCAGCATCTTCGGCGATGAAGCGAACGCGGACGTTTGCGGTTGGGGCAAGCGAAAGGTTGCTGAGCGTAAATGAACCCAGACGCCAGCCTCCGTTGGTTTCTGGAGAACTGGCTGGCCCGATGGTTTCGGCATTGGTCCAGGTTGAACCGCCGTTAACACTTACATCAACACGGAAGGTATCGGCGTAAGGGCCCGCTCCGAATCCGTTAGAATACCAGCGGAAGTAGGAAATCGTTGCGTCACTCGCTGCCGAAAGGTTGTAGATTGGGCTGACGAGCGTTGTAAGTCCAGCATCGACATCGGCCTCACCGACGGCAGTTGCCGAAGTCCCTTGACCGGTAACGAAGCACCGGATGCCGGAAGGGGAATGATCATCCGCGGGTTGGACCTGCGAGCCGTTGTTGGTTCCGTTGGGATCAACCCGTACCCATGCGCCGGTAACGGCGGTTGTGGGTCCCACTGTCCAGCCGCGGTCGCTCTCGAAGTCGTCGGTGGTATTGATTACGTTGCTGGCAACTGCGACCGAGAAGGGCTGGGGAGTTATGCCGTTGTTAACCGAGGGAAAGAAGAGTTGAGTGGCGGGAGTTCCATCGATGTTGGTGGTGTTGGTGCGGAAGTAGAACTCAACGCGTCCCTCGCCGCAGGAGGGAGTAACGATCTGAACTGTGTAGACGTTGCTCGACGTCGCGGTGATGATGCCGGGGGTGAATGGGTTGGTGCCGGTGCGGTAGAAGAACTGCGCGGTGTTGGCGACCGGCAGGCGGCAGAGACCGCCGAAAGTAACTGTAAACCGCGTTGACGTAGAGGGGGGCAATAAGGCGGGGATCGCGGGCGAAATGCCGAAGGCGACCAAACCCGAACCGCCGGGAGGAATAATGTTATGTTGAGCGAACGCGCCCGCGACCTGACAGTAATCGGGCGTACCGTTGTTCAGGTTACCATCGTCGTCGTTTGCCACTAAATATTCGGTGAGCGTGCGCGGCGAAGCGGAGTCGTTACCATCTCCGCCTAACGTGTCGAGCGCCCACTCCATGTGCATCTGCCTGAGCGTCTCAAGGCTGATCGAAGTTCCGTACTTAATTGCCAAACTCTTGCGGATCTCGCAGATTACTCCGCCGAGCACTTCGCCAGAGGCATGCACAGCACAGCCATCACAGGGATACTGACGGTTGGTTGAATCGGGGGTGCGAACGGCTCCGCCTGAGGTGGAAAAGTAGCGACCGACTACCAGATCATCGTACTGGAGGATGCTCATGGTGTCGCCGAAGCCTTCGCCGAAGCCACCCTGGGCCAGCGCAAGACGGTTGACGATATGGTGGCCGTATTCGTGAGCCACGACAGAACTAAAGGCGGTATTGTTACAACTTCCGCCGACGGCGTAGTAGTTCGTGGAGGTGCCGTTATAGAACGCATTACACGAACCAGTTACCGTGGTGTTCGCGGGAAGCTGGGTGTCCAGACCCGTGAACGCGGGCGCATAGCGCTTGAAGAAATCGTGCGTGCTGTTCTGGTGGATAAACGCGTTAACCTGTGCGTTGGTGTACTGCGAGCCGGGTCCGGGATTCAGATTTAACGTAACCGGAGTGCCGGGTGTTGCGGTCGCGCTGGTGGTCATGAGCGGTTGGCCCGGGAGGTTCTCGATGACTCGCACCCATCGGCCATCACCCACGCTGGCATCGACGGTGACAGGAGTTGTGCCCGCCCAGGGAATGGTGAAGTTACCCAAAGCGTCGGTAAACGCTGAGTTCGCATTGCTGCCGTTGATGCGGACGCGGATATTGGGCACGACCTGATCAGTGGGGAGATTGCCTGCGTGATCGGCGGTTGCGTTGTTGGGCCCGGTGGGGGTGGCGCGAGCACGAACCTGACCTGTTACATCGATATGTAAAATTTCGTTGCGGGCGTGGATCAGCTCGCCGGTGGAGGCATCAACCAAGAATGTAAACTTACGAGCGAAAGCGCTCACCGGCATCTCGCCCTCAAACTTCCAAACCAGTGTCGGGGTGATCCATTTGCTAAAGTCGCCTTCGCCCTGATACACCACCATCTGCGGTGCGGACCAGAGGGGCAGTGTCTTGTATTGGGGAAGCGCACGCACGCGAGCTTGAGCATCCTCGCCGGTGAGGCTGACTGCTTTAAAGGCACCTTCGGGCATCGAAGCGACCTTCGCGCCAACCTTAACAACTTCATAGATGGGATCGGCACCGAAGATGGGGTCCGAGCGCATGACTCGCACCTTAACATTGGAGAACTCAACCGGCACGCCCTCGAGCGTCTGGTCGTACGAGTAGATGATGAATTTGCCATCGCGTACCGGGGTTACATCGCGCAACTGCAAATCAAGCCGGCCCGCGCCGAAGATCGTGTCGTACTGTGCGAGCCACGCGCTCGCGGCGTCATCGGCGGTCGCGCGAGGCAGCATCGGCACCCCGGCTACCAGTTGGAGCCGACCATTTGAATCGTTCGAGGTTAATCCTGGGTAGGCAGATCGCAAGCCCGCCAGCGAAGTCTGGCCCGCTCCTTCCGCCGCACCATCTACCACGCCGTTGGCAGCAATCGCTTGACCTGCGGCCAGGCTCAATATCGCCGCGCAGATGCACGTGACCACTGGTCGAGAGGAGCTACGGTCTGATTTAGCGCCGAGCTCGCCGCTGCGAGCTTGTGATGAACTGCTTAAACGATGCGAATGTGACGGATGCAACATAAGTATTTTCAATCCTCTTTGTGGTGACAGAGCTTCTGAATCTCTACTACTGGACGCTGACGACGCGAGCCGCGGCACCCGGGTGCCGCAGTTACAACTCATTGGTCGCGTGCACCCCCTTGACGTGCCAAAACAGCACGATTCACGTGCCCCTTTACCCGCCCTTTTACCCGCCTCGATAGAACCGCCGCTGAAACCAATCAACGCCAAACGGATAAACTGGGGCGGGCGAGGCTAGCCAATTTGCTCGCGGAAGACACCCTCGTTTAACCGCAAAAAAAGCCGTCAGCTTCGCACGCGAACCGACGAAAGAAAAACCAGAATCTTCAGTGCAAAACTCAGATTCTCACTTGCACGCCAACAGAAGTGCTTTCTAAGGAGTCTCCGCACAGTTACCTACGGCGCAGAAGGCCTTTCCGTTTCGAGCAATTGCAGAACTTGATGAAAATCTGGACAAAATATTGCTACCGGATGCCAAATTTGAGGGCGGATCCGCGCAGGATTTGGTGCGGAGAGACTTGGGCGAAGGTGTTATCACTCCTTAAAGAGTCGCTAAACGGGTGCCGTCGCAACCGGCCCAAGGCTTTCACGGGTCGTGCAATACGCCGCCTAGCGTTTCGCACGCGACGCAGTAAAGGCTTTGTTGGCATCGATACCTTCTTTGACAAAGCGGTATCCACCGCCTAAGAGGCCCGCCAGCGCGCAGCCTAGCATAATCCAAGGTGCTGCGGTGGGCCAAATGAAGCGCTCGAGGGCGTACCCCACCAGCACCATGCCGCCCACACCGAAAGCGAAGTTTCCGGCGATCGCCCAGCCGGTGACGCCGCGGGTGACACTGGCACCGGTCCCCGGAGCGGCGGTGCCACCTGCACGCTGACCGGGCGAACGTCCCGGGAATCGTAACTCGGGGGGAATGGGCGGGCCAGCGTCGGATGGGTCAGGTAGTGCCATGGTCGGTACGAAGCAAGTCGGCAGACCTTCTCGGGTGCGTGGGCGAGCCACCGAGTGAGATGAAAGGTTAGGCAGGCGCGGCCCGCGCGATTCTACGTTGATTAAAGTTCCGCAGATTCTAAGCTGCATATGAACTCTGAGCACAGAAAGCAAACACGATCATTGAGCGAACACTGGCTGAGCTGGGTTGCACCGGCTGAATCCCCGAGTTTGGCACCGTGATCAACCCAGCGGATTTTACCGCGTTACTGGCAACGTCCTATCACAATCTTGAGTCTGTTGCCGGTTGTCCTCCGGTGAGCGTGTTGGGCGTGGCGGTGAGAACGTGCGGGCTGGTGAACTCCACGACGATTGTATCGGCGCCCTGGGACTTAATCTCCTTGGCGGCGGGTAAGCCGGTGGCCCACGCATCCTGCGCGAACAACATAACTTTACCTCGGGGTGCTTCCTTGCGGCGGAGCGTACCAGTCGATGGCCGTCAGGCCTTTCTCATCCATTACGTTGAGATCGACGAGCACGCGCACCTGCTCCGGCTTATCTACATCCGCCTTCGAGCAGCACGATAAAGGGCTGCTGCTTAAGGGGCTGGCGCTTCAAGGCGAACAAGACCCCGCCGTCGCTGAACGTAAGCCCGCTGTAACTCTCTGATTGCGCGGAGTAGATCTCTGTTACCTGGCCGCGGAGGTGCTTCACTCCCGGCAACCCGTCCAGCACGCCCCGAGCGTACTTGTTCTGCTGCTCGCTCCAGTCCTTGACATGAGGGTCAGACTAATCCTCGAGCCAGCGATACTGATCAGTCACGGTGGTGCCGTGATAGTTGTCGGCCACGGGGGTTCGCTGGCTCGGGGGCGGTGATGCGGCGTGGCTGCCAACGCACGCCGCGGCGGCCAGCGCGAACGAAGTTATGATTACGCTCAGCGTACGCGGTCTGGTGATCATCATGCGAGCAGGGTAATCACGTAGAGGCCGCAGTCATCGCGAGGTTGATGCGACGTGTACCCGCATAAGCCGGTTCATCTACGGGCTACTAATCTGCCGGGCCACTGGTCGCTCCGCCAAGTGGCTTACCGGCGGCGCCGCCGACTCAACAAGCCCGCTGCCGCCAAAGCCGCGGCACCGGTACCGGGCGTTGGCACCGGATTGTACGAAACTTCTACGTTATCAATACCCCAGGACTCATCGTTCACGCCCTGCAGCCCGGTATCCTGCCAACGAACCACCAGACGGTCACCCACGGCAGAGGCGGGGATCTCTAATGTAATATTACGATAGATTGCGTCGTTCCACCCATCGTGGAAACCCAGGTTGCGTCCGCCCGTTTGGGGCGCGCTGAACGACTGATTAGCGCGGTTGTGGTTTGAGAAGGTGTTATCGAAGATGCTCCGCGTATTGGCGAGCACTTGTAACCGATCCACGCCGTAGGTCCGCTCGCTCCCATCCCACGAATCAATTATGTATAGATCGAACTTAATTCGATACATTCCTCCATCACCGCTACCCCCACCGCTCCCATCGCCGGTCTGGCCGTTGCGGCCGCCGTCCCTTGGCACAGCCCGCAGCGTAAGTTGTGTAAACTCGCTTGAATAGTTACCGTTAAACGTGGTGAAACTGGGGTACCAGGATTCCAGCCGCGTGTTTGAGCTCCATTCGTAGCTGAACTCTCTGGCTTCAAAGTCATTCTGATATAACATTCGCCACTGGGCGTTCGCTGCCCCGCCCGTTGCCGCGAGTATGCTCGCCGCGAGCAACCCGACCCGTGTTGCCAAACCCTTTGTCGATGTAAGATTGCGAGTTAGCATGGAACGAATCATCGAGTCTTCTCTCCTCTGGGTATTTTGTTCGTATCATCCGCGGCGTGGTCTGCGGTGTGATTTGCAGTCTGGTCTGCGGTGGGGTTTGCGGCGGGGTCTGCGGTGTCTGCCGCGGCTTTGCTTACACCCACAACATGCACTTGCGAAACATAAAATCAAGGTTGTGACCCTGCCGTGTAGGTGAAACGCGGCTGCACAGCCCTTGTGCAAGGAACAGGCCCTTCGGTGCGAACCGATGGAAGGTCCCATCATGCGCGGAACGCACCCGCAGCAGGCTCTTGTCTGTTTTGGCGGTTGGTGTTGGCATGTGGTCTTGGCGTGCGGCGTTGGCGGTTGGTCTTGGAGTTTGGCTTGGGCCATGGGGCGCGGATCACCATCGCGCCAAGTGTGACGAGAATGACGCACAATCCGCCGAACGGTGTGCGACGTGTGAGAATGACCGGCAAGAAGACCCCGAAAGTTTTTTAGCCCAATGACTGCGTTACAATCACAACTTCGCGCAATGCCTCCAGAATCGAACAGCCCACCTCGATCGGTTCCCGCTCTTGGTAGCGACGTAATTGCACGCATTGGCCCCCAGCCCCACCCCCAGCCCCACTCCCAGCCCCAGCCCCACCCCCAGCCCCCGCCCGGGTCTGCGGAGCTTGCCAAGTCGGTAGCACGCCAAGAGTCGATGGCGCAGCTCGCCGCGGCGGCCACGGGTGGAAGTCGCCAAGCGTTTGAGGCGATTCATAGAAGGTTGGCCGGTGGGTTGATGCGGATGTTGGCCCAGCGCGCGGGCCCGCGACCGGAGCTGGTTGACGACCTGAGCCAGCGGACCTGGCTTGCAGTGTGGGAAGCGTTTCAGAAGGGTCGTTATGATCCGGCGAAAGCAGCGGTTACTACGTTTATTTATGCGGTTGGCTACAAAATGTGGCTTCAGCACCTCCGGACCGCGTCTAGGCCGGAGCAACTTCACCCAGATGCGGGCGAGTTGGCGGGGGCGGATGAATCGAGCCTTGAATTTGAAAGTGACCTCTCTGAAGTGCTCGACACAGTGCGGACGTGCTTGAGGGATCAGGGTGAGGAATCGGTGCTGAGTGAAGAGGAACGCGGAATCGTTCGGGCGTCGGCAGCGGGTGCCTCTGACCGCGATATCGCAAAGCAGTTGAGCATCGCGGCGAGCACGCTGAACGCCCGAAAACAGACAGCTCTGGGCAAAATTCGGCGTTTCTTGGCTGGAAAGGGTTTTCGATCAGAAGATGATCCGCCCCGAACACCAGGGGAATGAATGTGAAGAACGATCAGCAGGAGGTGGTCGTCGCGATGCGCAACGGCCCAAGGCTGGGGCGATTGGCAGATGCCAGCTCGCGGTTGCGAACGGCCGGGAGAAGGGATTGTTTTGCTTGCGATTTTTGTGGTTAGGCGTGCCGGTGCGGTTCTTGAAAGTTGGGATACTGCGTTATGCGTTCTCTTACACCTGAACAATTAGAGTTACTTTTGCAGTTAGCGCACGAGGCCGATGTGCTTGAGCGGTCCGACGTCGAGGCGGAGGCACTGCCTCAGGAGCGTCCGCTTTCGTTTGAACAGGCGCAACGGGCTTCGGCGATGAAACTGCGGACTCAAGATGCACACTTGGCAAACCGGCGGCGATGGCGCGGGATGGTCGCCGCGGCGGCGGTGGTGTTGCTGGGTGGGTATGTGCTGCAACTTGCGTCTCCATTGGTGCGCGAAGGGAACTCCGGGCCGGTAGCGATTACGCCTCGGTTTGACGTTTCGTCGGGAGTTCACGCTGGGGCGGGTGAGACTGGTGGGGCGAAGGTGGCCGACGGGCTTGATTTAAGCGGGGGAACGGCGTCGCCGCGGGTGATTATGTCGCAGGCGGCCGGGCGGGGAGTGGACGAACGTAACTTATTGGGTGATCCACGGGTTGTGGATCCGTGCGTTGACGCTCCTGCTTATGTCGCGGTTGGGGCCGGTGTTGGGGTTGGAGTAGGGGTTGGGGTGGGGGTTGGGTCGCGGATACTGGTACTCTCTCTCGACCGCGATAGCGATTGTCGCTGCTCGCAGAGCCTGTTGGTAGTCCGGGAGCCGGGGCGATCAATGAGTGATGTAAGCCGTTCGGAGCTGCTGACATTGGGCTTTGAATCTTCTTGCATTACCACTCCGGATCGAATCATGGTTGTTTCGGTCACCGGCTTGGTTGATCAGCTCCCGGGTTCAGATGAAGAGATGGCCGCGATGGCGCTGTGCGTGGACGATGTTCCCGCCGATGCCGATATCGGTGAGTTGGGGCACGACGAAGTGAAGTACAAATCAGCACTCATGGCCTGCATTTCCTACGGCCTAAAGGTAGAAGTAGCAACCCTGCTCGCGAAGTGACCGCGCGTCCGCCAACGGAAAAACTTAGAAACCTGCTCAAAGGCTCGACCCAGGGGTGGGCCAGCGGCTACAATCTTCACCGAGGCGGGCATTGCCTAAAAGATGCTTCGGTCAGTTTGTACGGAATCTTCCCGGGTAAGCTGATAGAGGTGCATTGGTCAAATGACTTGGCGGGAGTTTCTGGCCACAACGGTCCTCTGGAAGGGGCGGCTTGGTCCGAAGGGTTTCGGAGTCGAATTTGGTGGTCTTTGGAGCGATTTCATGCATTATCCACACCGTATCAGCCGCATCAAGCGTAAACGATCCATCGGGTTTCGCGCCCGTATGAAGTCCGTGCCCGGCCGCAAGATGATGAACCGTAAGCGCCGTGTCGGCCGATCGCTCAACGTCGCTGATAAGTAGGCTTGAGCTGAAAGATTGGCTTAAGTTTATAAGCGGGCTCAAGTTAATACATGGGCTTAAGTTGTTGGGAGTTGAATGGGCATTCTCTTTGAATAAGAGAAGGCTTCCGTACGAACTTAGCTGGCCGAACTTAGCTGGCTGAACTGGGCTGGCTGAAGCGGGCTGGCCGAAATGGGCTGGCTGAACACGGCTGGCTGAAGCGGGCTCTCTGCGAACTGGACTCAGTCAATTGGTCTCGGAGATGAGACTAGACCTGCTAAACATGGCTGGTTTTTAACGCCGCGAGGATGCCCAGGTTTTACCTAGGCCCGACGTTTACAGTTTAATGGCGGCGGGCCGACACACGGTTGGAAGCACTTGTGCGCTGCCTTTGGCGTTCTGGCAGGATCGCTTTGCGAGGTGAAGGCCGATAATCGACGAAACTTCTTTGCTGGCGATCAGCCGCGGCTTGTGCCGGGGCGTTTTTTCTTTTTGGGAAGTATTTTTTAGGGGTGCGGGGGCGGGGTGGCTCATACGCTCATTGGCATGACCCGGCGCACTTGTAGCCCATCAGGCGTACGCAATCTTCGGACGGGCTTTACGTTGATTGAGCTTTTGATCGTGATCGCGATCATCGCCCTGCTGATTTCAATTATATTACCATCGTTGGGCAAGGCACGCTCGGCGGCGCGGGCGGTGGTGTGCCTTTCGAATCAGCGGCAGATCGGCGGGGCGCTAGCGATGTATGCCGCGGCGTACCAGGAGTGGACGCCGAGAGAATCGGGGAGCAGCGAACGGCAGACTGGCAACCGGCCGCGGGTAGCGGCGTTCCCGGGCAGCCCGAATAATCTTGCCTGGGCTTATAACTTACGTCCGTTCCTTGATACTCGGGCCAATGCTTCGACCGCGCGGCAGGACCTTGCAGACCAGTACCGGGGCGCTCTGTTTTATCGTGACCCTGCGCGGCCCAAAGACCCACATAATATTAACTATGTGGCGAACGGGCTTTCGTTTCGCTGGACGGCCGGGCGGGCGGAATGCACGAGTGAGGGCAAGCCACCCACCAGACTCTCTCGGTACACGCGGCCCAACTCGTCCATTATTTATCTTACCTGCTTTACCGATGACCCGGTCGGAGCCAGGTTTGGCGCGTGGTACGCGGGCGATGCGCCCGAACTTTCAATCGCGATATATTACGATATGTGGCAGCCCAGCAATGTGAATGGGGTCGGGGCCGTGGACAATACGACCTGGCAGCGCACCGCGCCTAAGCGGCACGATACGGGCGCGAACGCCGCGTATATGGATGGGCACGCCGCGGCGATCACGAATCGGGACCTGACAGATGTGTCGCGGTGGGATGATGGAGATTATCGCTAGCCGTGACAACAGATGGCGGCCACAGTTCCCCCGGCCTGTATGGTTACATTCCCGTACAGATCGCCTCTTTAAATACTTTTGTTATGGCCCCTCGCTTGGGAGTGTGAGGCGTTAGTCGCACGCACCGCTCGCTCCCCGCCCAACTTGCTCTTGGTTCCACTAGCTCTGATCTTACTGGCAAGATGAAGGACGTCGCGACAAGGAAATGCCTGACGTAATTGGCCGGAGCCGCTGGACATCAATAACGTTTCAGCAGCCTCGGGAGTTGGTGCAGGAACGATGTACTTTGACCGAGGTCGTCGCCCAACTGCGCGAACGAAATGGCAAAGGCGTTACCATTCCCAAGGCCCGTGCCACATCAAGTGCTCGTGGGTTTAGCCACCCGCGTTGGAGTTATGAGCGCGCTCGGACTTACACGCACTTGCAAGCGCCCGTGCGTGCCCGCGTTCACCCGGCCACCTACTCCGAGGCTATCGCCGCGGGAAAGGTTCATACTTGAATAAGTTGACGCAACGTGATAGCTGTTCAGATGAAAAGCTGGCGAGAAGTCCGATCCAAATCCGCAAGCTAAGCGCTTGCGAGCGCACGCGCCACCGCCCGGAACGTGAGAGCGACGCAACTCAAAGAAACTGATTCTGAACTCAGTCTCAGCAAGCAACGGAGCCGCTCTTTTCGTGTTTTGCTTGGTCTATGGGCCTAGAGGTCCGCGGCAAGGAAGTAAGTTACTTTCTTAACGTCTGAAAACTTATTAACGCGATTCCTATACCGCGTTTATAAAAACTTGTTGATTGTATTCATCGAAAAATCTTGACTAGGGAGTATACCTCATGTATCATTTACCCATCTGGAGAACGGTCCGCTGAGCGATTCACGTTTGGCTGGTTCTTTAGAACAAAAGTTTACTTCCGGGTCACTGGAGGGCTTGATTCAGGGCTTTGTTCCGCGAAGCACCTGCAACCATTTTTTTATTCTGGAGAAAAGACACATGAAGAAGATTTTCGCCTTGGCCACTCTCGCTGCCGCCGCTTGCTCGGCATCGGCCCTCGACATTGTATGCTACAACGCTACATATGAGCTCAGCCGCACCAACTGGGACAGCTCAATCGTTCTGCCCAAGTTTGACCCCGCGTTGGGCACCCTGATCAGCGT
>Ga0163144_10017365_pt1 | contig 14662 bp, 17 predicted proteins | sample OliLak19BULKMAT1_FD_123175 | JGI IMG/M metagenome (GOLD analysis project Ga0163144, IMG submission 123175) | Freshwater microbial mat bacterial communities from Lake Vanda, McMurdo Dry Valleys, Antarctica - Oligotrophic Lake LV.19.BULKMAT1 | ecosystem: Environmental > Aquatic > Freshwater >... | reverse complement strand
CCCATCGGGTGTGATTTAAACTGTTCACGTGTCTCATGGTTTCTCCCTGGTGTTGCGCTTGGCGGCGCACACTTGGGCGTTACCAGGGGATTTGCGGAACTGTCCAACTCTGGGTGCCTCCCCCGGCAGAGCCGGGGGGTCTCCCTTTGTATTAGCCCTGCGCGCGTCGAAACACCACTTTCACGATCTGATAGCACGAACAAGCTGACTTTTTGAGTCCTCGTACGTCCAATATTTGTATCTTGCCCCTGCTATAGGTGATCAGCTTGCGTTTCTTTAGCGTGGTGGCCGCTTCAGTGACGCCTTCGCGCCGCATGCCCAGCATATGCGCCAGAAATTCGTGAGTAAGTGGAAACTCGTCGGATCCAACTCTGTCCCGGGTCATTAAGAGCCAACGGCACAGGCGCGCTTCCGCTTCGTGAAAGCGGTTACAGGCGGCCGTTTGCGAAATTTGCGCCATCAACGCATAGGTATATCGAAACAGCGCGTCCTGCAAGGACGGGTTGCGGTCGAACTCTTTGCGAAACGTCGCCGAGGGCATGCGTAACGCACTGCCCTCACCCTGGACGATGGCGCGCACGCCGGAGACACCCATACCGAGGATGAATGGCATTCCCGCCATTCCTTCATTGCCCACCATGCCAACCTCCAGTGATCGTCGCTTATCTACTGCGGTCAGCAGCGAGATCAAGCAATTGATGGGAAAGTAGACGTACTTGATCGGTTTTCAAGGTAGGTACAGAACTGTGCTGAACTTCAAATCGACCAATTCAAGACCCGCTCGCAAGCGTCGATATTCGTTTGCAGGTATAGCCGCCAACACGCGGTTGGCCTGGTATGTATTGTCGATCATTTCAGTTACCTTCGGTCATTCGCTGAACTACTTAGCAGATACGCTTTGATGATGTCCGAGGTTTAGCTCCGCAGGCACCTGAGCATGAGCGCACTGGCCTGTATGGCTTAACCATACTCCCATCATTTGGTTTGGTATGTACGTCAACGCACTTAGAGACTACCTGGCCACACAGCCGTGACTGGCCAAGCGATAGTCCAACGTCATGTGGTTTTTTTTCCATGCAAAAATTCTAATCGCGAAAGTACAAGATAGTGTTAGGTACCGCACAGACCCGCTCGTACTTGATAGGGCTTCATGATTACGACACGTGCAAAGGTTGCGGCTTACAGCCTTAGCTCCCTATGCATCGCGATAGAGACTCAAGACGTGCGGAGTGGCCACTAGCGGCGCGCCAGATTCTCACAGACTAACCTGGTCGGGCCTGGAAAAGATGGTGCCCTGTCTCAATCCACCGCCTGGTATACCACGAGTGAAAACATTCAAAGCACTTATTGACGCCTATACTGTGGACCCTGACCTCACGAGTGTATTACGTTTTGGCGTATGCCTGTTCTCTGTCGGCATTCTGATGATTGCCACGTCAGCGCTTGGCCTGATCTATTTTTCTTGCTAGCCCCGATGATCCTGGGTGATTCGCTCCCGGAAGTAACGCTGGATAACCTGATACCCAGGCAAAAATGAAGATGCGCGTTGACCTCTATCACAAGGTGTCGATATCTACGCGCTACAATAGGTCATCTTGTGTGTACTGTCGCACAGACGCTGACCCGCTTGCACTCCTAAACTAGATGCACAAATCACTGACGGGCGATACATGCGCCATTAAGCGGGAGTAAACAGACATCATTACGCTAATACACCACAGTGCTCAGGGCGCCACCATCCACTTGGGCCAGCTAGAGTTGCAGGTGCTCATGAGATTTGTACAAGAGGGCAGGATCGCCCTCGGTTGCAATAACAGCTTCGGTAAGTCAATGGATCAGTTTTTCGTTTCGTCGAACATCCTGGTGGAGGAAGCGCGACGCGAGGTTGTGAAGATGGAGATGTCGCTGCGTAAAATCAGCAACTCAGCCACCCATTCCCGGAAAATCAGCCATTCAGTGCGTAACTCACAGCTCCAACAGCCAGCGGGAGTTACGCTGCTACCGATAAGGACCGATACCTATTAGCTTTCCATCACATGGCATAAAGCAGGGAAACGATAATGTCGATTGACCAGTACACATTGCACAGGCTATCGCCCGACTCATACAGAACCTCGCCCAAAGCCTGCGGCATTAACTCCAGATGCTGAATAATCCGACGCTGAACGTCTTGCGATAGTGCAGCCGGGAGGTCGTTGGTATCCGGCTCCATAAGGGACCTGATTGAAAAAAGGGCGAGAAAAACACACACGATTTTCGCGGATAAAAACTTACTCATGCGTTAGTTGTGTGCGCTTCGGATACCCGCGTCAGAGAGGCGCCAGCACGAAGTCACCTTGAGGGCTACTGTTCCGCGACACCAAAGAAGTCATGAATCTCTTTTCCGCCATGTCTGGTCGGCCATATTCGGCCAATGGCGCTTATCAAATCCGGGCGCTTCCTTGAGGCGGTCCTTCTCGGCGCTCAGGGTAAGGCGCTTGTTTTCAGTATCGAATGTCAGCGCAGCCCGTGGCACTGCAAACAGCTTTTCGCCCATGCCGAGGAAAGCCGCGAAGGATACAACCACATAGTCTACCCGGCCGCGGCGCATATCCAGCATCATGTCTCCGATGTCAACCATGTACCCACCCTGAAAATCATAGACATCGTTGCCAACGAGTGTTTCAACGCTCATCAGTTCCATTCCGGGCCCTTTGCTGGTTTCTGGACCGGCGCCGTTGTCCACATTCTTGCTATCAATGGGGTTTTTTTGCTGCATGGTTCATAAACTCTTCTCCAAATTCTTGTCACCGATGATCTTGCCAGCCACTCCCTTGATTGTGCCTTTGGTCTGCTTCTACTGGCCGTTTACCTGATCTTTTTTCTTGAGTTACTCCAATGGGTGGATTGCTGTGAGTGGTCAGAGCGCCATGTTTTCTTCCGAAACTTGTGCAGACTTAGTATGAAAACGGGGCACCGAGCTGCCTGTGCGGTAAGCCATAGATAGCTCGGCGGATGAACTATGTTGGATACCGAACCGACTGAGCTGAAAAGTCAATATACTTTTGCTGACAAAGCGCAGGCTTTAGGCTTGGGCGCGCTCCGTGGACCCACCAAAAGCAGAGCCTATAGATTGAAGGTCGAGTTTCTGATGCGTACTCTGGCGAATTCGCTATAACGAGCTAATTTGAGAATTGTAAAACCCAGGAGGATCCCAATGATTGATTTAAGAAAAATTGACAGCTCTCCGCTGCAAATACGTGACGATGTTACGCCCTCCCAGATTAGGGAGGCTATGGAGAAGCGTCATAAGATGATTGCCGCCATCTTCGATACAACCACAGCACAATTGCACCACGAGAAAATTACGGGCGATATGATGAAGCAACTGGGTGCTGCGGCTGAGTTGCTGAGCAGAGAGATCGATGCCCTGGAGCGCATATTAATTCAGCACTAACCGATTGTGGCAAGTTCGTCGAAACATGCGGTCCGAGCAGGCTCAAATCACCTTATCCGCTAAGGATTCTGACTTGACAACATAGGGAAAACGACATGCAAGCACTCGTCTATCTCGGTCCGCAGGACAAGGCACTGCAGGACCGGCCCAGGCCCGGCCTCGTCGCGCCCACCGATGCCATCGTGAAGATGACCCTCACGACGATCTGCGGCACCGACCTGCACATCCTCAAGGGCGACGTACCGACCTGCACTGCTGGGCGTATCCTAGGCCACGAGGGTGTGGGGATCATCGACGAGGTCGGTTCGGCCGTCACCGCTTTCAAGGTCGGTGATGCGGTGCTGATCTCATGCGTGAGTGCGTGCGGGAAGTGCGTCAATTGCCGCCGCCAGATGTATTCCCATTGCACCACCGGTGGCTGGATACTGGGCAACAGCATAGACGGTACGCAGGCCGAGTACGTGCGCATCCCGCATGCCGACATGAGCCTGTACCCGATCCCGACCGGAGCTGACGAGGAGGCGCTGGTCATGCTCAGCGACATACTACCCACAGGGCTGGAATGCGGCGTGCTCAACGGCCGGGTGCAACCCGGCAACAGCGTGGCCATTGTGGGGTGCGGGCCCATTGGCCTGGCGGCTTTGCTGACCGCAAAGTTCTACTCCCCGGCCGAGATCATCGCAATCGACCTCGATGAAGGGCGGCTCGCCGTGGCCAAGCGCTTCGGTGCTACGGCCACCGTCAACAGCGGCGACGGCCATGCGGCGGAGGCGGTGATGAAGCTGACTGCACAGCGCGGTGTGGATACCGCCATCGAAGCGGTGGGCGTGCCCGCTACCTTTGAGTTGTGTCAGCAGATCGTCGCTGCGGGTGGAACGATCGCCAACATAGGCGTACACGGCGTCAAGGTCGACCTGCACCTGGAAAACCTTTGGGATCGCAACGTTACGATAACGACGCGTCTGGTGGACACAGTCAGCACGCCGATGCTGCTGAAGACGTTGTGCTCGCACCAGCTCGACCCGAAGCAGCTGATCACGCATCGCTTCAAACTCGATAACATCCTCGATGCCTATGAGACCTTTGCTCACGCCGCCGAAACACAAGCGCTCAAAGTGATCATTGAGACCTGAGGTCTTAAATTGGGAATTCGCCGCAGACAGCTGTTAAAGCGCAGGTTTTCCCCAAAAGCGGAAGTAGGCGGCAGACGTTTGCAAGCTGCCGTTCAGGCTGTGATACCTTTGCCGGCAGCCAACGACTTACATGGGAATCCCGCTGAAAACTGGGATCCCGTTTTCCACGAGAGTGAGTCTCAGTATTTGCCTGCTCTGTGTTAATGCCAATCATCGAGGTCGTTAATGTATTACATAGTTGAAACAGATAAATCATTCGAGAAAGCATCAGAGGATCTTGAATCAGCGGTAAAGCGGAATGGCTTCGGGGTACTGTATATCCATGACCTTGGAAACGCTCTTCGTAGTAAAGGAATCTCATTTGATGAACAGTGCAAGGTTTTTGAAGTTTGTAATCCGGTGCAAGCTGCCAAAGTGCTTTCAACTGATATGCGCCTGAATATGGCTCTTCCTTGTCGTATTTCAGTATTTACGGAAAAAGGTAAAGTGAAGATTGGACTTATTAGGCCAATGCAGATGCTATTGACACTATCGCAGGATCAAGCGATAGCTCAAGCTGCTACAGAAGTAGAGGAAAAGACTATCCTGATGGTTGACGAGACGAAGTAATTTGCCACCGCCTAACAAACAAGGCCAGCATGAAGCCGCAAAAAACGCGACGCAAGTGCTCTGAGCCGTAGGCATCTTCGGTTACGTCACATTATTCACAACAGGTCCCGCAAGCGTACACAGCGACTGATGCGCACCGTGGGCATAGCCGCCCTGTATCCAAAGCGGAACCTGAGCCTTGCTAATCAAGCACATAAGGTTTATCCCTACCTACTGCGGAATCTGGTGATCGATCGGCCGAATCAGGTTTGGGCCACTGACATCACCTACGTCCCGATGGCTCGCGGGTTTGTGTACCTGGGCGCGGTGATGGACTGGTACTGCAGGCGAGTACTGGCATGGCGAGTCTCGAATACATTGGATACGAGCTTTTGTACAGAAGCGCTTGAGGAAGCGATAGAGAGACACGGGGCTCCGGAGATATTCAACACTGACCAGGGCTGTCAGTTTACCAGCGAGGATTTTACCGGTGTACTGAAAGAGCACGGAGTCAAAATCAGTATGGATGGAAAAGGCCGATGGATGGACAATGTATTTGTCGAGCGACTGTGGCGCAGCGTGAAGTACGAAGAAGTTTACCTTAAAGCTTATGACGATATTCGCAGTGCCAGAGTGTCTCTGGGCAACTACTTTGAATTCTATAATTCGGAAAGGCGACACCAGTCACTTGACCGGCAGACGCCAGATCAAGTTTACTTTGACAACGCGATCAGGATGGCCGCGTGAGACGACGGAATGCACTTATAGCACTGTCCAATATCCGGGGTCCATTTCTCGCCGGAAATAAATCTAGTTCGGTTTGCACCCACCCGCTCCGCAACCAACCTTCACCCCAGCTCTTGTCAGCAATCTGTCCTGGCGATTTGAGGGGACTCTATAACGCCCACTGCAACCTGTTTCGACTCGGTTCCAATATTCATCTATCCGTCATAAAGTTTTCATCATTTGTATTCACACTCACTTAGACAGACTAAATGCGAATAGAAAAGAAATCGGATATAGGATGACAACATGATGGACAGCACAGAAATCTTTGATGTAAAGAACCTCAGCAGTCGAAAACTCTGGGAGGTGGCGACTACTGCAACTCACCCCGAACTGCAGCAGCTGGCGGAGCAGGAACTGTCGTTACGCAGGCAGCAGCTAGAACAATATGGCGCCGTGTACCGTGCATGCAATTTGATCCAGAAGCACTCTATCACCCATGGCAAAGCTATCGTGGCGTAGAGTAGCTGGCTTAACCCGCGAGCACAGAGTTGAGAGAAAAGCTTACAATAGGACCGCGGTCTGTGCGCGAGCGCACTTATAACGAGGCCGTCTGTAAACTGTAATTGTGTGGTAGCGTACAGACAGAGTATTCGCCTACAGCTACATTGTCCGACATTGGCGCAGCGCAATCACGCGATAGGCCAGATACTCCAGAGGCAATTGTGGACAATTCATACCTACAGCACTATTTTGGTATACCAGACACCGGCGACAGGATTCTGAAACCCCGTACTAAGGATTCTCCCGCCAAGGTAACTTCAATACGGTATCGAAGGAGTAAGTTATCACCCGCTGGGAAGCTTGAAAGTCTGTTTTTGAGTAAGAATCCGACAGATCAGGAAAAAGCGGCAAAACCACAAGTTGCGTTGTCATATTTGTCGAAATCACTACACAACCCACAACCAACGAAATAGCCATCGGATATAGGGAATCCCGTAAATCAGTGACCCGGGACCTGTATGCGGTGAATTCGAATTTCACGATTGGTATCAACCTGTTAGAAATAAAGTCTAATGGCAAATTCTGGGGTGGTTCTATTAGAGCCAGACCTTGGAAAATATTGCCAAACTTTCCTGCGCACACAAGAACCGTCTATACTTCGGTGGTGGAAACGCGAGTGAGAGGAAGTGCCATGTCCGTGCGCCAAGAGCTACCCAAACAACAGAATATCATCTTTAAACTCAATGAGATCGTGGAGCATGAACTCGCAGGAGTGGTCAGGTACACACACTACTCCTTCATGATTTTCGGTTACAGCCGAATTCCAGTGGTCAGCTGGCTGCGCAGCGCAGCAACTGAGACGCTGAATCACGCCATACAGGCAGGTGAAATGGTTACCATGCTTGGCGGCCATCCATCGCTCGGCATTGGCAACCTGCTGGAAACCCACAAACACGATATGGCCGAAATATTGAATGAGTCCATTGAATTTGAGATTCAAGGCGTGGAGCTATACCGGGAACCGCTGGTTCTGGCTGAGGAATCCAGCTCCATCACTCTGCAGGAGTACGCTCGCCGCCTGATTGCCGAGGAAGCAATACACATTAGCGAAATCGACAAGATGCTGCGCCGTCCAGGTGAAGTGGCCCAAGCGGTTAAAAACCAAGCACCCTGAGCACCCATTACGTCCCAAGATCTTGCAGAGGATAATTTGGCATCGAGACGTCAATCGGCAGAAAGTCTTTATTGCTCTTGGTCATGCCTCTCAATGATCGTCTCATTTACTATCGAAATGCCGGTCTAGTTTATCCAGTAGATTCAAATCTTTTTTCGACCTAGCGACCGACGCTAGCGCCCGGAGCCGGATCTGTGCATGGTGAATTCGACTCCTCTGCGTATTGGGGTAGCAGAATGCTTTAGAGTCTATTACCTTTGATGCGAAGATTGGGCGATACTGTCAAGGTAGAGACGACCATAAGGTTTTTAGGATGGCGCGTGAGTAGAAAATCCAAAGCAGGAAAATTGAGCGCGGCGACGCGCAACGTGATTTCATGATCTATCTGTTTATTGCCTCGTTCGTGCTGGTCATTTACGGTACTTTATTCCCATTCAGTTTTCAGCCGGACGCTCACACCGGCGGGATTTTGGCGGCGTTCATAAGCTCGGTATCCGTTCGTCCCGGCGGCGGCGACTTAATCTCCAACATCGTGCTTTTCCTGCCCTTCGGATTCTTAGGCATGCAGGCTTTGCCGACACGGATGCCGAAATTCGTACGCTATGCGTTGGTATTCGGGTTGGGGGCGGCGACATCCGTCGGCATCGAGATCTCGCAATACTATACGACAATGAGAACGACCAGCGTGTACGACCTAGGGGTGAATGCCATCAGCGTCCTGATTGGCGCGGTCGTGGGAGGCGCCAATTGGCAGCGATTTGTGTCGGGCGGCGCGGCTCATGGCGTTCGACCGCGTTCGATTTTTCCGCTTGTCGTGATCGCGGCTTGGGCAGGATATCGATTATTTCCTTATGTGCCGACTATCGATTTTCAGCACGTTAAGGATGCCATCAAACCTCTGCTGGCAATCACCTCGTTGCCGATCGCTGACGTGGTCAGGCACTTCGGGATGGTTCTGGGACTCGCCCTACTACTGCAGGCGATCATGTCGCCAGGGAGGGCCAAACTGGCGTTGATTTGGATGGCACTCGGAGTCATCGCCGCCAAACCGTTCATCGTCACGAAGGTTATTTCGCCTGCTGAGGTCGCCGGCACGGTCGCCGCTCTCACAATCTGGTTGGCAGTCCTTAGCCAGGCAACCTCACGCACGATGGTCGTCGTCCTTGTTTTCGCAGCCGCGCTGGCATTTCAGGGCCTCACGCCTTTTGAACTTCGCACCGAACCGGTAAATTTCTCATTCGTACCATTCGGCGGGTTCGAACAGGGTTCGATGGCTGTCAATCTTCAATCTTTTCTCGAGAAGGTATTTCTGTACGGAACCCTTGTCTGGCTAATCGTCCAAGCGGGTGGTAGCGCTTATATAAGCCTAACGCTGGTTGTAATGTTCACCACTATGATTGAGATCGCGCAACGCCATATCGTCGGCCGAAGCCCGGAGATCACCGACCCATTGTTGGCACTAATCATGGGCGGCGTACTTCTGACTTTGGAACGCCATTACAGAATCACGTCAGGAACTGACGGTTCTCGCTAGTTCGGACCGCCAGATATAAGAAGTGGAATCTAAGGCGGGTTAGCTTGAGTTTGGGTTTGAGGGGTTATCTGAGTCTGCCTGAGATCGGTACACGGTAATTAGGAAGATCGGTCGGTGCGCTGTAGGTGATCTGCAGATATCCGTCTATGCTGCGGACCCTATTGTCAACGACGGTGACATTGAGGAACAGATTGGCAATGCCGTAAGGGGAGAAAACGCCCCCGTTGGCGTACTCCACGTACACCGGGAGATCGCCGCCGACCTGGCCGGAATACTCCGAGCCCCACGTCGGATGGCACTTCGTCTTCGGATCATCGTCCTCGCAGCCGACGGGATCAGCCACCCACTGCACCTGTTCGACCCGAAACTCAGGAACCGACACCTCGACCTTGTCACCGCCGACCACCGCCTGCAGCGTGAAGGGCGAAACCACCACTTCACCGTCGGACTGCTTGATTCCATCTGAATCGAACACCAGCGCGCCGGACTTCGGCATGATGACGTCCTCCTTTGTCAGCGCAGCGACTCTGATCGTGGCTGGATTGTCCAGCTTGCCCGTCTGTGCCAGAGCCGTGGTTGAAATCCCGGCGGCAACCAGAGCCAGCATTCCGATACGGCAGATCAGATTTGTTTTACGCATTATTTTCTCCTCAGTCCGACAATTCAATTTCTACTGATAATAATCGAGTTACGGGGAGAACAGTCATACAAGCAGGGTACCCAGAAGGGTAAGCGGAAATCGAAGGCTGTTCCTCACGCCACTGCCCTGCTCCTATCTGTCCGTGAACGCCTAAGCAGTCTAGGACTGGATTTGATGCTAAGGTATCTACAACATACAGGCTATACGTGGGTTAAACAAAGACAAAGGAGGTAGCAGTGCGTGCGATAAAATTGAAGAAGCCCGGTGGGCTCGCCCAACTGGAATTGGTGGATATAGAGACAGTCGAGCCCCAGTGTGGCGAAATCCGTATCCGTAACCATGCGAGTTCGCTCAATTTCCATGACTATGTCGTGGCAATCGGTCTATTGCCTGTCGATGACGGCCGTATTCCTATGTCAGACGGAGCGGGAATAGTGGAGGCGGTGGGTCCTGGCGTTACCCAGTTCCAGCCTGGCGACAAGATCATGAGCTGTTTCTTTCCGCATTGGGCCGATGGCCGGGCCGATAACCCGACCAAACTCGGCGGGGTTCCAGGAGATAATGTCGATGGTTTTGCCGCCGAGACGGTGACGATGGCCGCGTCAGCTTTCACACTGATGCCAGATGGTTATACCTTTGAACAGGCAGCGACCCTCCCGTGTGCAGCAGCTACCGCGTGGCGTGCGCTGATGGTAGAGGCGAAGGTGAAGCCTGGCGATACAGTGTTGGTCCAGGGCAGCGGTGGGGTATCGGTCTTTGCCCTGCAGTTTGCCAAGGCGGCGGGGTGCCACGTCATCGCCACCTCGTCGTCGGATGCCAAGCTGGAAAGGCTCAGGGCGCTTGGGGCCGACCAATTCATCAACTATCGCCAGGTCGAAAAGTGGGGTGACAGAGTCCTGGAAATCACCGGCGGCAGGGGGGCAAATGTTATCGTTGAAGTCGGTGGCTCCGGCACACTCGCGCAATCGGTACGCGCAGTTGCCATGGGTGGGCATATCTCCATGATTGGTGTGCTCACCGGGATCCAGGGAGATGTGCCGACGGCGGAACTGTTTCAGAAAAACGCAGTGATCAGCGGTATCACGGTGGGCTCGCGTGCAGATCAGGAGGATATGGTAAGGGCCATCAATGTTACTGGAATTCAGCCTGTTATTGACCGCAGTTTTGGCCTTGAGGACCTCGCGGAGGCTTTTCGACTCCAGGAGTCACAACAACACTTCGGGAAGATTTGCCTGAGTTTTTGATGAGCAACCTGGTACAGGGCCTGCACGGCTTCCTCTTCGGTCACGGACGCGGCAGAGGAGGAGCTGTATATAACCGCCTGGACTGGCAAAGCACATGGCAAAAAATCGCTGTTTTAATACGGCCTGAATGGAGTCATTTCCATTTTCGACGTACAATTTCCATCGAACACACCATCCCACTCAGCCATCCAGGGTTTCCCTATGCAACAGTTGCCAAATGACAATATGGTCAAACTGACTTATCTGATATATGGCCTGCACTTGTTCAGTGCAGTCAATGGTGTGCTCACCAGCGCCTTTGTCGTAACGGCCTTTCTCAGTGGTTGGCCCTCTATACTTGCCGTATTCCTCAATTACCTAAAACGAGAAGCAACACGTGGTACCTATCTGGAGTCGCATTTTCGCTGGCAAATCCGCACCTTCTGGTTTGCCTTGTTGTGGTTGGTGGTAGGCGCGATTTTGGTGGTTACCGTTATCGGCATACCCCTGGCCTGGATTCTGGCAGTGGTTGTTGGTTTATGGGTCTTGTATCGCATGATGCGTGGTCTGGCCCGATTGATGGACCAGGATGTGATGCCATTTGATTGATACCCTGAGGATATTGTGGAAACCCAGGGGCACTCGGTCAACTGGAAAAAACGCGGCGGCGACTCTATCATCGTCACGTCCGTACCAGACGAAGACGCAAAGTCAAAATTTCCCAGGGACTGGAAAACTATCAAGCCGTAACTGAGGATTGTGCCACAACCGAAGTGAATAATTATCATGAGCCAACCTGAAGCCATTCACTGTGCTACGTAATCCACTTGTCACTATCGTTACTGCAGCATATAACCGCGCAAATATTTTACGTTATGCCATCGAAAGCGTAAGGAATCAAACATATCAGAATTGGCACTACATTATTGTAGGCGATTGCTGCACGGATGGGACGTCCGACCTTATTGCTGCACTGGACGACCCTCGAATCGAATTCTTCAATTTTGAGAGCAACTCAGGTGGACAGTCAGCGCCTCATAATTATGCTCTGTCGAAAGTTCGCGGTGACTACATTTTTTACCTCAATCAGGATGACTTCTACTTTCCTGATCACGTTGCCAGTTGTGTTGAGTTTCTCCGCCAGTCCCAGGCCGCTATGATCTGGTGTCCAGTTGCACTGCCATTACCAGAGAACCGTAACAACTGGGAGCAGCAGCCCATCATACTCGATGGAGTTTCACAAAATGCTCAGTTTGACCCTGATACGTTTATTATCGCCTCGAGCTGGGCAATGCGCACTGCTACGGCCTCCCGGATCGGCCCGTGGAAATCTGCAGACGAGACTCCGGTATCGCCGTCTCAGGAGCTGTTGTTCAGGGCTGCGAAAGCGGGTATTGGTATCCAGTATCGCCCGCATGTTTCAGTGTTATGCATTCATGCAGGCGGCAGGCCACTGGCCTATTTGGATGACGATGAAACGGAACACAGAATGTATTTCAACCTGATCTATGAGCAGGAAAATGGTATTCAGAGACTCATGGAGCGGATAGCACTAACCTTGGCGCAACGTGATTTGGTACGTGGAAGTTCGAGGACGGGACAACTTAAACAGTACTGTGACACGATGGTGCGTCGGTTGTTGTCAGCTTTTGGGTATCACCCGGCCTCACTGGCCAATTATGTTAAGTATAGAAAGGATGGCGGCTTTATCAATTGGCACCGCAAGCAGGTTCTGAACGTACCTTCTTTGCAACTTGGCGAAAAGCTGCTGGCGGGAAAATCAGAAAATAATCGCTATTTTGGTATTGGATGGTCAGGAGCCGAAAATATTTTCAGATGGACAGTGGGTAACGAGGCCAAAATTGTTTTCTGCCACAGTCCTGGCGAAAATTCGACCAAACTTATTATACGTGGCAGGCCAATTACCAATCAGTTGGTGCAGTTTCATATACAGGGCCAGAGCCCGTTTTATCATACCTATAATGATGGTGAGCAGTCCGTAGAGGTTCCACTGGCGAACAACAGCGAAAAATTGATCATTACAATATTTTTAAGCAATACAGTCGCACCAAGCAGCATGGATCCCTCATCACCAGATAGCCGGGAGCTGGGGTTCATGCTGGAAGAATTGGAGCTGCGCTCGGGACATTAATTCGTGCATCTAAAATTTATTGCGAGACAGATTAGTCGCCACCGATTTCTCGCGCTACCGCGTCTGCCAGCCAGGGTGCGATTGAATATTTTCCTGTGTCGATTGAATAGTACTGTCCACGTCGGACTACACCAAAGCGGTCTCTGCAATGAAGCGTGGATGACGGGCTGGACAAAGAACCACGCCCCTGCGCAAAAACGTAGCCACCGGCCGCTCTTACATCCTCGGCAGACTCCATAATGGGCTCTATCCCACGAAATGCCCTGGTCAGACCCAAGCGAATAGTGGCAACAATTTCTTCCGGGTTGGATATCTTGTCCGCCAAATGCAGGTCAGGAGATGCATTTTCCTCATCACAAATCAGTCCTGCGGGGTACCATGAGAGGTAGAAGTCCCGACCATTGTAGTTCTTGATATCACCATAGGGTCCCACAGCCAATACCGCGTTTGGCAGATCGAATGTTTTCCGGGTTCGAACAAATAGCGACAGACGGTACCGATTGGACCATTCGACTGGCGGCGCAACGCCTGCGGAGCGATCAATGTCGAGACGTCCATGCCACAGCGCATTGACGACGAAATCGTATGAATCCTCCTGATCCGGTGTAAGCACACGCCAGGGGCCGCTAATCGCGTCCACCGGGACGACACCGGTGACCAGTGTATTCATGCGATGGTTGATATTCGGTTGTGCACCCAGTGCAGCGCACAACTGATCTGCTATCCAATTCGTTTGCACAGATCTTTCCGGCACATGAAATCCGCTGCACGCGACGTCGGGATCGACCATCGATAGCAGTTTGCTTGGGGCAACGGGCCTGACGCTGGCATGCCGAACATCCACCAGGTAATCACGTGCGCCGACACAATCCCGTATAAGACTACTCACTTGTTGATAGTAGTATTGCGCCTGTTCGGCCCCGATGATCGAGTCGTGATGTATAAGAAAGACGTCATCCGACTGAGTCATATGCTCCTCTAGTGACTGTTCGATAAGATTTTGCATGAGTGGAGCAAAGGCAAGCCCGCCTGGAATCAGATGTTTGGCGGTTTCCAGCGTGGTATCCGCGCCATACAAATACCCGAGGTGAATCTTGCCTTCGTTCCAGCGACTGGCACCGCTCATCGGCGCGCTCTCGAGATCGAACAGGTCGACGGTGATCCCCTTGCGAGCCAGGAGTAGTGCTATGCAGGAGCCCAGGATACCTGCCCCGAGAACGGCGACATGCTTGCGGCTTTTCATTCTGACCATGGAGTGTCTACGCCCCCTGTCCGCTAATTCCTGTCGACAATATACCCAGAGGGATCAAAAGGGTGGTCGCTAAATACAATCAGGCCTGGTGACTCTCCATGGAAGGTCTGACTGGACCAAACCGGCGCGGACAGCATCATGGCGTTTGAATCTGGCCCCAGCGTGATGGACTTCTCCTCCCCGTCCAAAGCAAGGTTAACCTGGATTTCTCCAGAAACGCGCAGCAATAGTTGCTTACCCTGACGATGGGCATGGCCTCCACGCGTAATTCCATGTTTGCCATTGACCAGGAACGACCGT
>Ga0163144_10017363_pt1 | contig 14662 bp, 9 predicted proteins | sample OliLak19BULKMAT1_FD_123175 | JGI IMG/M metagenome (GOLD analysis project Ga0163144, IMG submission 123175) | Freshwater microbial mat bacterial communities from Lake Vanda, McMurdo Dry Valleys, Antarctica - Oligotrophic Lake LV.19.BULKMAT1 | ecosystem: Environmental > Aquatic > Freshwater > Lake... | reverse complement strand
GAGCGAAGGCTGCGTGCGCCTCCTCCGACTGACGTCCCAAGCTGAGCGAATCCCGCCACTCGACTGGCGTTATGGCAACTGCCGGGTTGGCCTGCGACTGAACCGGGTCGTTCCCCAGCCACGCAAAGATGGCTTGGCCCGGTGGGCATATCAGGACGCGCAGCCCGCAGTGACCGTAGGAGGTCGGCAACGAAAATATCTTGGCCGAAGGATCTTCACCCTTGAATGCGTGCTTTATTTTTGCCGCGAGCAGGTCCTCCAACGTGGCCATGTCCGGAGGGGCGTCGGTGTAGTCCCAGTGATGGCGCCGGCCTACGAGGTGGGCAATGCCTAAGGGCGAGACAGCAACCAGCGTGCGTGGCTTATCGGGGTGGTGGAGGATCGCGAGTCCCCAGAACGTTTTCCGGACCTCAGATCGCTCCAGCGACGTGTGGTCGGTCTGAATGATCGGTATGGCATGCCCGACTAGACGCTGCGCCGAGATGATGGCCGGGGTGGACATTAGAACTTGTTCGTTGCTGCAGTGTAGGTCGCGAACCAGGCTCCTGCAATTGGCAGGAGGAGCACGAGAAACGGGAGCGGTACCGGTATGACGGTGAAGCAGAACAACAAGGCGATCGCGATCTCCAGGCCATTGAGGGACCAGACGAACAGGTGCGGCTTCTGCGCCCCGCCATCGTTTAGGACGGCAGCACAACGCACGCGACCCAGGCACCAGGCGCTCCCCAGCAGCACCGCAATGATGGGCAGGATAGCGAGCACGCCGAAGAGTCGGGGAGCCACGATACAGGCGTAGGCCTTGAGTCGTTCGACGGCCGCATCGAGGCCAAAGTCCCCGAAGCCCTCAACCGAATCGTTAAGAATGGAACTGGACGCTGTCTCGGACGCCGCGGGTGGAGTTGCCGGTGGCGGAGCCGGTTTCGGCTCGTCGAAAGCCGTCCAGCGGTGCGCCTGAAAACCGTAGTCGACCAAACCGAGCGGCATGGATTCCCAGCGATGAATAGACTGGTCCGTGGCAGCGATGTCACGAAGGTAGACGTTGCTCGCCAGGATTGCCGTCGTGAATGCGATCAGTGTCGGCCAGAGACCGATCTTGACCAGGATGATGATCGCCTGGATGGCTAGTTTTGAGGTGGCGTCAGCTGGGCCTTGGTTCACGGTCGGTCCGGTTATCGGTTTCGTACTGAATCGAGAGGTCATCGTGCGAGCAAGCCCATGCAATGCAAGATGGACACAAGACGCTGTTGGAGTTACCACTGGAACGATTTCACGAGAGCGCAGGTCAGAGAGGCGATCTATATTCGTTGTTCGCCGGTACCCGAACAAACAGGCGTCACGTCTCGCGCACGAGACGAGACGACGTTGCGTGTGTTGATCCGGTTCAGACCGAGAACGTACTGCTCGGGGTGCGCACGGCACGCAAGGCGGGCTTGTTGCCAGGGTTGCCAGGGAAGGGTGTCGACGGGTGTCGACGTGACCCTGCCTTTAGGAAGGCACGAGAGCGAGTATGTGGATCACGCCCTGAGATTGACGGCGACAGTGGGATACGCCGTCAGCGTCAGTGCGGTCGCGTCCGTCATGAACCCGGCTGCCCCAGCGGCGGCTAGCGAGAGAGAAAAAAAGCAGTTTCCCCATTATATACACTAGGCGATCCGCGAGGACTTTCCCCAAGTGGGCCATATGGGACTACCCCAGACTACCCCAGATGCCTGTTCTGGACCGTATCGCGCAGTGATCGCCTGCGTATCCCACATCGCGACGAACTGTGCAACATATTGTCACAACAACGATTATGGAATTAACCAGCGTCGTGCCAGTCGCACGCCAGCATCGTCCGCAGGCGGATGCGGTTCATCCGGTTGCCGTGCAATGAGACCCAGTTTCCCCATAAGCATGTTATGATACATGGGTGTGCCTTTCCCCATGTGACCGCCTCGTACAGCCGTTGTGTCCATATCTGGAGACGCGGGTTAAGCTGGGCAGGTTCACGTATCCCATATCGCACAAGGCCTCATGACGGATGGGTTGTTCACGTTCCCGGGTTGGCGTCACTCCGTGACAAAAGGATACGCGTCGCGTCCGTCATGAACCTGTGACTACCGCAGGCGAGAGAGAACCAAAAAGCAGTTTCCCAATTATATACGCTAGGCGATCCGCGAGGACTTTCCCCAAGTAGGCTACTAGGACATCATTGGGGCCCCAGGTGTTTGTTCTGGGGAGTGCTGCGCCGTACTGTACTGCGGTGTTCATTGCTCGGCACAGCCTGTGCGCTTGAGAGGACAAGCCGGTTGGGATACGCTGTTCGGCAACGTCCCTACCTGGCCAATGACACGTCCACGATCACATGTGACCACCGTGTGTCGGCACGGCCCCACGCGAACATATATTTCTCCTGTGGGTGGTTGGTCAGGCAGGATCACGGACGGTTTCCGTTTTCAGCTTCTCACGCCATTGTTCCAACGGTGTTCGACCCCATTGCAACTCCCGCCCAGGGCTCGACCATGCCGACATGGCTGCAACAGGGCAACGCAAGTTCACCGACCAAGTTGACGTCCTCCGCGTCCTGAAGAACGCGAAACACTTGGGTTGGGCGACCGTCGGCTTGGCCGCGGTATCGACCGTGCTCGCACCCAACGCGATCGTGGTCTGCGGCGCGATGGCAGCGTGTGGGTACTGGACCGTTACGCAGGCCAAGCGTAAGACTGCCGTCCAAGCTGCCTCGCTGGGCAAGCTCGGCGCCAAGCGGACATTCATTTTCAAGCCCGATGGCAGCGACCTGCCCATGGCTCCCGTGACGGAGAACACCCCGCGGTGGGAACCGTCCGGGATCTGCTTTGAGATGGTTCGCGACGAGGAGCCCATCCGCAGCGCGGATGGGCCGGTTGCGAAGCGAGCGTGGTACAGGTATCGTGTCCTGGCGCAGCACATGGCATCTTACCAGGGCCAGGAGGCGTGGTTGCAGCAGCATCACCCGGAACGATGGGCGCTCTGCCGGATCTGGTGGCTACGTGGGTATATCGTTCCGGCACTCGCTCGTCGCTGGCCAAGCTACCGCTTCTCGATCAAGGACCCCCCTCCCCCAGGCGATACGGTTGTAACGGAGGTTGGCTCAGGCGATATTGCCCGCACCCCAGCAACCTGGACGGTGCAATGCCGCCGGCACGACGAAACCGACAGCAGCTTGGTCGAGGTGGCGCAGGAGTGGATCGCTGAGGTGGTGCGGGACCACCATTACCACCGGTTTCTCGCCGTCCGCTTGGCTCTCCTGCCGAGCCTGTGGACCCGGCGTCTGGACCAGCGCCCAAGTCGCCGTGCGTTGGGCTTTCTCTCCAGCGCCCTGATGGATCTGGTGAAGGACGTGCGCCCACCGCCGCCGAAATTGCCCGAGCCTATTCGGGTAACGTTTGCAGTCGTCGACCAAATCTGTGTTGGACGCGGCGTGGAGTGGGACCTCCGGCACGCCAAGTCGTTGATGGAGCAAATGAGCTTCGATCGTTCCACTGTCTCAACGGATTCGCCCGATGACGGCGACCCCCGTATTTTTGGCGTGGCGGCCGATGAAGCCTCCAATGTTTTCTTTCCCGAAGCCTGGTTTTCGCAGCACTGCCTCATTGCAGGTACCACTGGCACCGGGAAGACCTGCGGGTCGGAGGCCATCGTTACGACGGCCATTCGCGGCGGGTTTGCCATCGTATTCGTCGATCCGAAGGGGTCGCGTCCTGCGCTCAACCGGATCTACTACGAGGCGCGTAAAGTCGGACGTGGCGAACAGGTTCACCTATTCCACTTCAACGAAGCGAAAAATCCCGAGATCGCCAGTTACAACCCACTGTACGAATACGACGATCCGAGCGAACTCGCTTCGCGCATCGCCAGCGTCGTGGCGCGTTCGTCTGACCCGACATGGTTCTACTCCGCCTTGGGCACGGCGAAGTCGGTGGTCACCCTTGCCCACTACGTGCTCGAGTACCTGCGCATTGTTGGCTCGGTGCAGGTGCCTGTCCACGGCGGCGGTTCGACTACGCAACTCTATCCCCGTTACGCCCGCGTCCCACCCAAGATTTGCATGGCTCTCGCCCTCAAGGCGGAGATTCCCTCGCTGTCACCGCCCGATGCCGAGCGCATCATCAATGATGCGCTCCAGCATCGGCGTGATCTGGCGTGGGTGCCTCAGAACGAGGCTGAGCGTATCCTCCATCGGATGTTCAATGATGACTCAGGCGCCTGGTTTAGCCCTGCCGTCTGGTCGCCGTCCATGCGTCCGGTCAATACGTGGGGCGTTGGTTCGCCGGAGGTTCTAGTCGGTCACGCCATCCGGGTGGTCTACCAGCATCTGTGGGCGACATACATCAGCGAGGAGCATGCTGAGGCCAAGGAGATTCCCGGGTTGATGGGCCGGGCTGATACGTCGGGCAAGAAGGGCCAGCTTGCGGTTGGTGAACCGGATGAGGACGATGGGCGCCTACCTGCTGGCTGGGGTCTGCCAGTCGAGCGGAAGCGTCAGATCCGTCGTCGCATGCGCGTCAGCACCGGCGAGCTCAGAGACGTGAATTGCTGGTCACTTGCCAACACCCTGGGCGTCAAACAGCCCAACGAGACTCCAGCCGAGAGCATCTTGGGGCGAGATCCGTTCTCTGCCCACGCCAAGCCGAAGAATGAGCGCGGTAGCTGGAAGCGCATGGTGTCCCGGTTCAAGGGACACCCGGCGAGTGACCGCAACGCCCACATGGCCCCTGACCCTGAGATCGTAGCGTTTTTCAACCACTTCGTTTCGCTCGATGCGACGATGATGGCGCGACTCCAAGACGTCATTAAAATGTTCGGTGAAGCCTTAGAAACGATGTGGATTAAGGCGGTCGAGGACCGACGCGAGCACCAGAAGCATCAGCTGACCCTCTCGACGTCACTGTCCAAATTTGAAGGTGAGCGCGAGCGCATCATCTCCAACGTTGACCCCGACATCAATCTGCGACAGGTCGTGGCCGACAAAGCGATCGCGATCTTTTACATGAACTACATGAAGGACCCGGAAGCGGTCGAGGGCATGGCTCGCGTTATTATTTGCGACGCCCTCGGATACCTTGGTGGTGTCTCCGGCAACACGGCTAAGGGACGCTTCGACTGGTATCTGGTCTGCGATGAGTGTTCCGTGTTTCTGAATCAGTACATTGTGCCGATCGTGGCTCTCGGCAGAAGTGTGGGCGTGCGTACCGCCCTTATTATGCAAAATCGTGTAGACTTGGACGTTTCTATGGCCTCCCACGATCGGGCGGCACAGACCCTCGGCAACTTGTCGATCAAGTTTCAGCTCCGAACGGAGACCCAGGCAGACGCCAAAGCATTCTCCGAGAAGACCGGCGAGGTCACGGTACCGGTGGATACTGGACTCAGCCGTTCATTCACCCCGGGTTACGGCAAGACCGGCCTGCAGACCATCGAGGCGTTCAGCGTTAACGAATCGCGCAACGTGGCCATGCAGAAGGTGCCGCTCGTTGACCCCAACGCGCTGATGAAATTGCCGAAGGGGCATTATTTCGCGAGTGCGTTCGGCCGGACGTGGCTGTTGGTGCAGGGACTGCTGCCCGACGCACCGGACACCAACATCCTCGAAGAATACGACATCCTGCGCTACGATCCCGCCCTCGGCGAGCGTCGGCCTCCGATCGTCGGCAACCGCCTTGAGGATCTACACGCGACCAACGCCGCGCTCGAGATGGCCATGCCCCGCGCGCAGGCTCGCCCAGATTCGGTACCTGAGAATGAGGCGCTCCCTGCCATTCGTGAGGGCCACGGTGGCGTCATCGTTGCCGGTACCGACTCGAAGGCCGGGTCGGTTGAAAAGGCTGCGGCGATGGAGGGTGATCGACTTCGCAATCGGTCACCCGCCGTCGCAGGGCCGTCCGTGCCCGACGCGACCTATGACAGCAAGCCAAGTAACCAGCAGTCCGCATCTGGTGCTGGCACCAACTTCGTCACGCCATCAGCCGACCACCAGCCGGAGCGTCAGGGCGACGACGACCTGAACTTCTCTGCCTAGCGATTACCGTTTTCCGTCTCACGTCCGCGATTCACGAGGCGTTCCCTCGTGCGACAGTTCGTATGATGCACGGCATGAGCACTCCGTCACCTGCTGCAACATCCAAGGACACTGGGCCAAAAAACCCCGTCGTGACGTATAACGTCCCAGATTTCGACGAGTTCTGGTCGTCCCTCCAGCCGATGATTGCTAACATTAAGGACCTGGCGGCCTTCGAGCCGACGCTGGTTGACCAGATCATCATTGAGTCCATCCGCAGACTGGCCCAGGGCTTCTACCTGCTGCCTGCCAGTCTGAAGAACCACGACTCTGAACCAGGTGGCTTGGTTCGCCACACGCTGCGGGTTGTGCACGAGAATCTGAAAGCGGTTCCGGCGTTCGGAAGCAACAGCTTCCATACGGTCGACCGAGTTGCTGCCATTGTCACGTCACTCATCCACGATGTCGGCCGCGCTTGGGACGTCATTGTCTGCGATGATGCATCAGGGCTGAAATATGTGCCTGCGACGCTCGATATGGCGGCTTGGGTTGAAGAGCATAAGGTCACCAAGATCCGGATCGAATGGCAGACCAAGCGTGCACTCATCGGGCCATTCTCCTCGGAACCGCTGGGGGTGTTCTTTGTGGGACACTTCTTCCCCTTGGGAGTTGTCTCCTACCTCGGTCGTCGTCGGTGTAATTCGCTTATCCACGGCATGAGCCGGTCGATCGGTACACCGTATTTCGATCTCTACGCCAACATGAAGGCGGCTGACATCAAGTGTGCGAAGCTGGTCGCTCCGCATGCGATGCACCTGGATGACGCCTTTTTTCCTGCACTCGCCTCGGCTATTGTCACGCAGGGGATGGGCAGTGCGGTGAAGCATGCGTGGGTCGGTCCGACGCATACCGTGTGCACGCTGTTCGATGGCCACGGAAACGGCATGGTGTGGGAGGCTGCCGTGCGTGTCGTTGCCAGTCACCCGGCGCTGATTCAAGGAAAGACGGTGCTCGACCGTCTCGTCGATATCCACCCCAACGCTTTCGTGACGTGGAAGCGGAATACGGCTGATACCGTGGCTCGGTATGCGTTAGCGCTGTCTCTCAACGGGGCCTCTCCTATTCCAGCCATCATTGTCGATAATCGCACGCTCTGGCGGGACCTCGATGCTGCGGCAGTCGCGTCGCTGCTGACCCCAGCGGTTTTTTTGAGCGACCCGGACCGCCCATTCACGAGCGTCGTAGACCCTGCCGCCATTGGTTTCCGTGTCGGACGACCGTACAAGGGTACGGTCGGTCCCGAGCAGCTGATAGCGGCAGCACAGGCAGGCACCGTATCGTGCACGGTGGCCACGCCACTTCCGCCGTTGGAGCGCGCATTGCGAATTAAGAAGAAGCAGATGACCAGGCCGGCGTCGCTCGATCTGGGAACGACTTTTAGTCGCAAGAAGCATGTGGAAACGATGCGGCATCTCTTCGAGACGCTCGGATACGAGCTGAACGAGGAGCTCCAGACGGCCTTCACGCAGGCGTGCGTCAAAAGTGGGAATGACGGCGACGCCCTCCGGATCATCGATGCCTACGTGGCGGAGGCTCTGACACTTGCGTCAGGGAAGGTGATCGCATCTACTGAGGCAGCAGCGGAGGCAGCATGAATTTTGACCCATCGGCCCTAGACCTGACGTCTGTCACAATCGCAGATCGCCGCGTCGGGGCTGATGCGATCGGTCTATCCCCAGGGCTCGTAAACCTGGTGATCAGCGGAGCGGACAATCCCCGCTATGGCAGCCGGGGTCGCCATGCCGCTGACAGCTGGTCTGAAGATCTGCAGGAATACTCCACCCGGCAAGGTGTTTCCGTTGCCATGCTCATGGTGGCGCAGCGTATGGCCCGCGCGCTTGACCTGGACGATCCGTTTGTCGGCAACGATATCGTCTTCATCGAAGCGGTGTCCTACGACCAGCCAACCCCGCGAGCGGGCAAGGTGCCTTCGCTAATGCCGGCCGCCTACGTCAAGACGGCGATCCGCACCGGCCTCTACTTGCCCGATCGCAGCAATATTAACACCACTGGTGATCGCGATGCTTGGTATGCGTTTGCCAGTGGCTGGCAGCGTGTGGACCTCGCCTCACCGACTTGGCTCGCGGTTGCCGAAGTCGCCTACTGGCGGCATCACTATGAGCGCTGTGCTGATGGTCGCACGCCAACGGGCCAGTGGGCAGTCGATGGGGACCAGATGCTCATTGCGACAGCGGAGGCACTGTGTGCCAAGAAGGCGCTCGGTCACCTGCTTGATGGTCTTCCGTGTATCGCCTTGAATATGCCTATTGACGACGACGCCGACTACCAGGAGCGGCGTGCTGCTGCCCTCCAGACGGAGGCTGACATTCTCCAGCAGATCCGCGCGAGCGGTGGGTCCGTAACCGGATAAGCCGGTTTCCGTTTTCTGCCCGACCAGTTCGCCAACTCGATTGCCCCACACTGCGTATGCGGGGTATCATCCGGTATGAACGTCGCCTCGCCTGCTCCTGATGTCGATCGACTCCTACGGAGGGTCGACCTGGCGCGGCTCATCAGTGACTACCGCCCGGTCAGTAAGTCAGGCCCGCATCTCTTCGCCCCCTGCTGGCTCCACGATGGGCCGTCAGATCACACGGTATCGATCCAGCGTGTGGACCGGAACCCCGGTGTATTCGTCTGTCGAACCTGTCAGAGGGTCGGCAATGCCATCACCTTTCTCGAAACCGGTGCACACATGACCCACGATCAAGCCGTCGCCGAACTCACGCGCCGCGTCGACAACGAGTCCCTGCGTGCGGTCGAGCAGGTCAGGCCGGAAGCCCTCGATCCTGATGTCCAGGCGCGCATTGTCGGCCAGTTCCTCAGCCTAGCCATCGAGTTGGCACCGCATGCAGCTATGTGCGGCGCGGCCTATCTACGGGCCCGCGGTTTTGCTCCGGATGTCGTGGCCTCACATGGTCCATTCCTGCGCCTGTCAGCCCCGGACCTCGCCCGCATCGGTTCTGCTGTACCCGCTGGTCCTGATGCTGAGTCCTGGGTGCGTGCTGGTCTGCTTCATCGTTTCCCGGACGGGACGACGAAGCTCGTCTGGTGGGATGACGTGACCCTCGGGGTCAGCCGGCGACGAGACGGCGTGCCTATGTTCCTGTGGGCCAGACGCCATGCACAAGGCCCAGCCGTCCGGACGTCCTACTTGTTTCAGGGCCAATCAGGGGGTGCTACGTGGGCCCCCTATAATCTCCCTGCCCTGAGACATGCCGTCCATCAGCATGCCCCCCTCCGTGTCGTGCAGACGCCGCTGGCTGCGCTCGCGTCCGTATCGCTAGGCGGTGGGAAGGCGGCGCCAGCCATCGCGCTGCTGACGCGGATCGGCTGGGACACCGCGCCCGCGGCAGCCATGCGAGGATTCTGGGAGGCCATCATCCCGGACCTGCGGCGGCTACCAGCTGTAGAGCTGGTCCTCGACCGACGTGACGACGCTCTGGCTGCCGATCGGGCGCACCGCCAGGCCGAGAATGCCGCTGTCTGGCTCCGCGGGCGTGGCGTCGCCGCCGCGGTAGTGCCGTTGGCCTCGTACGGCATCGCTGGCCATGCCATGTCTGATGCGATCACGCCTGTTCCCTCGGCGCCCGACGCGACCCGGGCGCCAGCCGTGCCCATCCCCGTGCCTGCTGCTACGCCATTGTCCGTTGTGGTTGCGGTCTGCACGCAGCCTATCCCGTTTGCGGGCCCCCTCCCAACGCCTGCTGTTGTCTCGGCGCCGCGCGTCGCAATGCCCCAACCGGTTGTTCCCGTGCCCGGGCCGGCGTGCTTACTTGCGGCTGTACCGGCGTCGACTCCGAGTGCCGCGCCGGCAGACACGCAAGCGGAGCTACCGATGTGGATGCTCAACGAGGTTAACCGTGTGCCCGACACGCGTCTCGCCCTCGAGCTCGGTCTCATCGGAGGCATCATTGAGCACCCCGACTCCCGTCAGCGTGTGTGCGAGTTGCTTGGACCGGAACCGCTGCGCTGCTTCGAGGACCTCCGTTGCCGCGCCGTGTTCTCCATCTTGGGCGATGCGCTCGCCAACCCCCCTGCGGATGCGTCCATGCGCTATGCCGCGGTCATGGATGCGCTGCATTTGCGTGACGACCGATCGTCGCAAGAGGCTCTTATTTTAGTCCCCAAGGCGATGGACCACGCTTCCGGCAGCGAGGAGCTGCTGTGGACGGCACGCATTCTACAGCGCAATGCAAAGTCACTTCGCTAGGCGGCTACGTAGTGCATCATGACGACGGTTGGGCCACCGCACCGTGGGCATCCGAGCGTACCGAGACCGTTCCAGCGACCACCTTGCGCACCGCTGATTCGATACGATCGATAAAACCTAGCGCCTGTAGGTGGTTGAGCGTGGTACTGGTGCGGTACCGGCAGACCACCTGGCCATTCGTCAGGCGGAGCAGCACATTTTTGCCATGATACAGCCAGAGTCTCTGTTCTACTCGCTCAGTATCGGACAGTGCTGTTTGGTAAACCGCATCGCGTGTGCTGCTTGGCAGCGCTTGCTCATGCTCTGTGCGCGTCATGGGACCGGTGGCTGACGAACGAGCAGCGGTATGTTTGGTGGCCTCGGGTGGCATGACGGTATGCGGCGAGCTTGCCCGCGTGCGCGCCCAGTCGCGCACAGCAGATTCGTAGAAACGGATGTAGCGTGATTGGGTTTCAGCCACCCGGCTGCGGGGAAAGAGGAAGTCGTTGAGCGCGAGGATGCCGCACAAGCGCAGTCCCGCACGGGCAAACAGATCGAGCCACTCGTTTCGGGCCTCCGTGTTGGTCACGCACACGCGGCGCAGCGACACGTCGCATTCAGACAGCGTTGCTTCAATGTCGGTGTGCCACAGACCTTCGACGCTACGCCGGACGCCTGCTCGGTAGAGTACCACGCGCAGGTCCCAGGCATCTTCAATGCGTTGATGCTGCGATGCATCGAGTACCTGTTCCACCGCGAGGTCTCGCAACACATGGGCTAGGTGCGCGGTTGGTTCCAAGCGAATCCCGTTCGCGGTGAGCGAGTCGAGGACTGACAACTGGCGAGGCCACAAGTCCGCTGAAATCGACATCTGTTCGGAATGGTCAGGCGGGATAGGTGGAAGAGCAGACGGGGGCGTCTCCACTCCCTCCCTCTCCTCGAGATCTCCGCTCATCTCCTGGGGTGCAGTATTCCGCTGCGTAGGTCCCCGAGGTGGTGCACAAATCCGTCGGTCTGCCATGGGCGGGGGTGCAGAAAACCGTCGGGCGTCGAGTTCGGGGTGCAGAAAACCGTCAGACACGCGATCGTGCACCCCCGCAGCTTCATCTGGAGTCGGGCTACTGGCTGGTGGCATGGCTGGCTTTGGCGATGTAACTGACTGAAAATACGGCATGTGTATGCGTACGCTGAACGCCAGTCGTGGGCCGGAAGTCTGTTCCTCAATAGAGGGGTGCAGAAAACCGCCGCTCGGGTCGTACGGAGGTGCGGAAATCCGCCGCTCAGTGGGGTCGGGGGTGCGGAAAACCGCCGTGGATGCTGCTTGACGTGCAGCAGCCTGGCATGCGGCGGCTGACACCGATGTTATAGACTCGCTCGCAGCGTGGTTGTGTGCACCCAGCCAGTCGCTTGGCAGGCTCAAGCGATAGACCAGAGGTGGAATGCCTAGGGAGATCCCACGACTCCGCCCGCGCGTCGTCTCTAGCAACCCGCAGGCCACGAGTCGGTGCAGGGCATGACGCGCTGTCTCGCGCGTGGTGTCAAAAGCCTCTGCAAGTTCGTGCAGGTGAACGCGCCCCTCGCAGACCCCCCCCTCCAGGCGCCCTCGCAGGAATAGGTCGATAGCGATGAGGACCGCCGCGGCGAGCGTGTCTGTGCGCGGTCCATCGCCCTCATCGGCGAGTCGTTCGATGATCATGCGGCAGATGCCACGGTTGATGGAGCGTACTCGTGTCTCGCGGCCGTCGACCGTGATGACGTTGTGCCGCTGGCCGCTGATTGTGACCCCACCGTGCAGCAGCAGTTCACCTTTAACGGTCACGGTGGTCCGCTCAGCCATGCCCAGCGTCCCCATCCAGAAGGACCGCCAGCCGGAGCGCAGAATAATCGAACCGTCTCCAAATTCCGGCGTGTGCGAGAGTCCGATGTGCAGGCGTGCCAGAGCTGCGCTGAACCCGAGGACGTGTCCGTCCAAGCAACGACGCGAGACAAGAGCGAGGGGTATCTCGCCAAGAGGAACACCGCCAAAAGAATTCATGGTACGGTGGGTGCCGCCGGATCAGGAGTCGTGACGTGCTGCATGCTTTCTGGTGGCGTCGCAGGAGGCGTGGTTGGCGGCGTGACGGGCAGCGCGGTGGATGTCGCGGTGGACGACGCTGGGGTGATCAGCACCGGCGTGTCAGGGGTCGGGGCGGCTAGGGCTGGGGTTGGATTGGCCGGCACGGCTTGTTGCGCCTGCGTGACTGTGCTTGACGTCGGAACCGCTGACGCGTGGGTCGCAGCGAACACGGCGATCGCCGCAACCCCCGTCAGGGCAACAACAGCAATGGTCAGGAGGAGATTGTAACGCTGGCTACTCGCTACCTGGGTCGAGAGCGTCGCAATGGTAGTCTCCATCGCCCGGGATGCGATGGCGTAGGACGCAGCGCGATCCTGCAGCGCGGCATCTTTCTCTTCGGTGAAACGCTGAAGCTGGAGCGCCTGCATTTTTTCACTGAGATCGAAACTGATTAAGCCCCCTGTGGGTTCAAGCATCGGCGATTCAGCTTGTCGTGTGTCGCGATCGTGCCCCCCTGGCGGCTGCTTCGGGTATTCGAATACCGGGACGTGCAGGGGTTCTGCTTTTTTGGCGTTCACGTGCCGAGCCTTCGCCTTGGCAACGACCGTGGAAAATTTCCGGTAATCCCCCGTGGTGTTTCCTTGCGCGAGTAAATACGCTTTGACCGACGCTATGGTTGGCTCTTGCTCAGCCAGCGAGACAGCACGTGCCGCCTGTGCAATTTCGAGGCTTTTGCCAACAGCCTTCTCTGTCCACCCCTCGCCGTCCCCCCCTCGCACACGCGCATGCACGGATTTCCACGCGGTTTCAGCAGCGCAGGTTTCGCCTGGCGCGAGTCCCCAGACGACATCCACCAACGCGGCCGCTCCCTCCTCGATGGAGTCGGTTACGTCGAGTCGATCGTCTTGTAGGTCAGTAGGGACTGCGACGTGTTGTGGATCGGCTGGCATACCGTCAATTTGGACACACTAGGGCTGCTGTCAAGAGCGCAACGCAACGCACAGACGAACAAAACGCAATAAACCGGTAGCTGAGGCGCACCGTTCAGGCCAGCCGAAAAATACCCGTAATCGATCCACAACAACGACCAGCCCATGGAGCAACTGCGAATCGTTTCCGGAGCGTCAGCCCCCGTCGCGCCTGTCAGCAACGCAACTTACACAACGCAAACGCCGCAATCAGCGTCGTTGCAATCATTTGCGGTTTTCGTTGCGAATCGGATCGCCGCGTTACGATCTCCCATGATATGAACCACGACGAACCGCAAACGGAGCGCAAAGCCAGCGGATTGGCGGTTGTCAGCGTGCGCGTCCATAGCGCCGTACTCAATCGGGTTCGGGCCCTGGTACGTCAGACCCCTGAAGCCCACTTAGCGGGCGCAATTGAAGATGCGCTGACGCTCTATCTACACGCCTATCCGATTGTCTCAGAAGAAGTTATCGGAACAGATGCCCCACTCGGTCGCGCAGCGTCAACCGTGTTGTGTGTTCGAGTGCCGGATGTGCTTATGCATCAGGTCCGAGCGGCGGTCGTGGATCAACCAGGTATGACGATCGCACGATGTATCACCCGGGCTCTCCAAGCGTGGTGTAGCAGGCATCTTCTTGCTGACTATGTACTTGCGACGCCGCGTGACCTACGGAGAGGGGGCGACCGCCAACGCACACAGCGGGCTCCGCGTGATCTATTCGTCATCATGGAGGATGACGAACTGGTTGCAGCGGACGGGTAGCGCCGTAGCCGTGTGGTTGATCGCCCGTCGGCACATGGAAGGGGATGAGGTGGTGCTTTCCACCGGCTAACGGAGTAAAATAAATTGTACCTAAGCGACGCTGTGCGTGGCAGACCCTGTCACGTTAAGCCTTTACGGGACATGGACTTGCTGGCGATGGCTCGACGACGTTGTGTCAAACGGTACAATTATCATGGGGGGGGTCGAATCGTGCGCAGCAACGCCTCGGCATAGATCCGTTCCTGGACGGTCAACACATCAGAAGCCAAGGTCAGATCGAGCGCCTCTTCTAACACTTGGCGGACGTCAGACAGACGTGTTTGCGGTAGCGATGGAGGTTGGGGAGCAGTAGTCAGGCCGACAGCAGCAAGATCTCGACTGACGGTTGTCCACGATGTGGTCATCGGACGAGGCGGATCTGGCGCCTCCAAGGGTTGCATGGCGGCAGGGGGGGAACCAGATCGTGGCGACCCAATCAGGGCCCGGTGCACCACTTGGCGGGACAGACCCAGGCGGCGGGTCAGGGCGACGATTAGCCCAATCTCTCCTGGCCCTGGACGGCCGCGCTGAGCGCGAACTTTCCAGGTACGATTTTCGCCCCGTTCG
>Ga0163144_10017362_pt1 | contig 14662 bp, 6 predicted proteins | sample OliLak19BULKMAT1_FD_123175 | JGI IMG/M metagenome (GOLD analysis project Ga0163144, IMG submission 123175) | Freshwater microbial mat bacterial communities from Lake Vanda, McMurdo Dry Valleys, Antarctica - Oligotrophic Lake LV.19.BULKMAT1 | ecosystem: Environmental > Aquatic > Freshwater > Lake... | reverse complement strand
GCGTTGTAACGTGTGACCTGCTCGCCGGTGGTGAGGGGTTTGACGTGTTCGAGGAACGTGCTGAATCGGCCGATGACCTTGCGCTCGTTGAGGCTCCGCGCGACGGCGTAGAATTCGTCGATCGGAATGCCGCGCGCCGTCGCGCGGGCCTCCCACAGGTTTGTTTTGATTTCTTCAGGCTCCAGCTCGCGTTTGACTTCGGTGAGGACGTCCCATTCCCGGTCGGTCAGTTGCACGATGTCGGTGTCGGTGACGTCGGCGGGGACATCGGCGCGGCTGCCCGGCTCGAGCCCGCGCCGGCGCACGTGACCGACACCGAGCGCGAACAGTTTTTTCGCGGGCATGAGTTTGAACACGAGCGCGCCGGTCAGTTTGCATAGCAGTTCGCAGTGCTTTTGCATCGAAAATCCCTGCGGGACTTTGAGGGTCGTCCACAGGCGGTACTTCGCGCCGGTGATGGCGGCGTCGGTGCTGCGGATGACGACGTGACCGGTGAACGGGTCGTTCTGGAACATCCAATCGAAAATTGCGTGCAATTTTTCTTCGGGAACCTGCCACGCGACGAGCGCGCCGGTCGCGAGATTGGTCGCCATCAAGGTCTGGCGCACGCGCCGGATCGTGCCGGCCTTGAACATGGCGCGAATGCGCTCGATGACGGTGTCGGTGTCCACGCCGCTGACCCGCGCGATCTCGCCGAACGGGTCGCGCAGGAAGCCCTGAATTTTGTCTTCAGAAAACGCCAGGATACGTGCGTTGATCGGGTCGTCGGTCGAGACAGGGATATCAGAAGCGGTGGCGGTGGTCATGTGCAACATTGTATGAGCCGGGGCACGACCGCGGGAGGCGGCGCGGGATGAAAATTGTACGCCGGGCTGAGTGGATTAAACCGACGCGCGTTCGTTTTCGACTTCAGTTTCGGTGCCGTGCGGCTTACCGTGCCCGTTGACGGCGTGACCGTTCCCGGGCGCGGCGGGCGTTCGCACCGGCGCGGGGTTTTTTCGGTGAGAGGCCATCGCGATAAGGATCGAATAGACGACGCAGGTCGCGCCGATACTGACCATCATGATGTTGGGGCGCGGGTCTATGTTTTCCTTGACGACGACGTCGGAGGATGCCGGCTTGTGCGGCGCGACCGAGCGTGAGGCTTCTTTCTTTTTGGCGTCGAAGGCGTCGCGTTGGCTGGTGAGCTGAAGCGTCAGCGTCTTGAGCCGGTCCGCGCCATCGGCGATACGGTCGCCCGCTTTGGCGGCTTGTTCGATGAGCTTTTGGGCGTCGTATAGGTCGTCCTTGGCCTTCTTCAGTGCGACCTCCGCCGACGCGCTGGCGACCTTGGCGGTGCCGAGTTCCTTCTGCTTTTGCTCGGCCATGCGGATGCGCTCCTGCTCGGCGCGGGACGCGGTGGTTTTTTTGCCGGCCTCGGCCAATTCGGTCGCGCGGGCGTCGATCCGCGCCTTCACTTCCGTCGCGGCTTTTTCTACTTCTTTTTGATTCGCAGTCGATGCCGACGCCAAGGCGTCGCTGTATTGTTTGCGAGCCGAAGACACGTCGGCGGCCTGCTTGGAAATCGCCTCGGCGAGCAGCTTTTGCTCGGCCGACAACTTCTCGACCGCGGGCGCGGCTTCGGTGAACTCCTTGGCCAAGCCGTCGAGAATCCCCTCATACTTCTTACGATTGTCCTCCATCCTCTTCTGGCTTTGCGCGATGAGCGATTCGAGCGTCGCCGTCATCTCGCGATCGAATTTGTCTTCGCCGACCTGCTCCTGTCGCGACTGAATTTGGGCCTTGAGGATCTCAATCGTGGCGCGCAGTTCGTCGAGTTGCTTCTGGTCGACCAACTGACTATCGGCGCTGCCCGTGGCGGCGTTGAGCTTGCGCCGGCTGAACTCCAGACTCTCCTGCATTTGCTTCAGCTCGACGTCATTTTTGAATCGCTCGGCGCGGCGCTTGGAATTAATATCGTCCAGTTTACGGCGCGTATCAGTGATTAAACCAACGCTCTCCTGCTGACTTTCGATCAGTTCGTTGGTGATCTTTCTGGTCGCGGCCTGCATGGTCTGCGCGGCGTTGACGTACCGGACGAGTTCCGGACTGGCGCCCATCAAATCCTGGGCGGCGGAGGCGCGTTTATTGAACACGTCGAGCGCGGTGTCGAGGGACTGCTTGGCGTCGCTGGTCTGCTTGGCCGCCGAGTCTCGGCTGGTCGTGAGCTTGGAATTGAGGTCGGCAAGCTCTTGGCGCATTTTGATCAAATCAGGATCAGTCGGGGCGATGTCGCTCACGATACCCGTGCCGGTCGCGCCGGGGGCGACGGTCAACCGGTCGAACTCCGCTTGAAGGTCGCGCACCCTACGCGCCGTCGACGCGGCCTGGGTCTCGATGCGCGACACTTCGTCGCCCAAGGCCCTGATACGCTGCGGGTCCGGTGCGAGGCTGCGAACTTGCTGCGCGTCACGAATCTGGCGATCGAGTTCTTCCTTGTCGCGCACGGAGCGATCGATCGCGCTTCGGAGTTGCTCGATGCTCTTCTTCACACCTTCGGCGTCGTTGACGAACGATAGGTTGGCCTCATAAATTGCGCCGAGCAAGGCGGTGAGCCGCTTGGACTGCGCCGTCCCCTCGTCGCCCGTTGCGGTGACTTGGAGCGTGCCGGTGTCGGGGGCCCATTTCATTTTTCCGGGCAGCGTGAGCCGTTCGAACGCGATCGTGTCCCCGAGGAAGCCCGCGGGCGTTTCGGGGCTGATGGAGGCGAGGCGTTTTTTGGCGGCGTCGCGCGTCGACGACATTCCGACGATTTTTTCCTGGCGGTCCATGAACCACGCGCGATCCCCGTCTCCGAGCGCGTCGAAGTTGTCGTACACCACGTTCGCGACGACGGTCGATTGGTATGGAACGAGCCAGTAGACCGCGCCACATAAGACCGCCAGCGTGAGCAGCATCAGGCCGACGAGCTCGCGCACGCCTAGGCGCCGGGTACGGCGCGCCACGACGACAGGTGCCACGCCCGGCGGAGGGGCGATCGGCAGGCCCGACGCGACGGAAGCCTCGCGTCCGACCGGCGCAGTTGCGACGCGCTTGCCGGCATAGGGAATCGGCTCGGTGGGTGCAAGCGAGGAGCCCGCAGGCGGGGCTTGTCCGGACGTCGGCATGTTAAAAAAGACGTCGGTTTGACGGACCGCGCCGGCAGTGCCGAGTGAGCCGACCGTCAGCCCGTCGAATGGGGACGTCGGCTTTGCAGGGGCGCTGTACGCCGGTGACGGCGCCGGCGCGGCGGTGCGGTTCGGGTCGATCGGACTCGCCTTTTGCGAAAACGGAATCGCGCGTGGGCGTGACGCACGCGGCGGGGGCGCGGGCTTTTGCTGAATGACCTCTGCGGACCCAGTCGGCGCGGCTTCTTCGATTTCCTCGACGTCGGCGGGGTTCTCCGCGAGCCCGTTCTTTGCATGTGATTCGGTTTCGGGTTCCTCAGGCACGCCCCATCCGGGCTTTGCATCGAACGCGACCGAAACGTGCCCGAAACTGGCAGACTTGGGAACCTCCGGCTCGGGACGCGGACGCAGGTCAATTCCGACCCCGCCCAAAAAGTGTTCCATGTTCGCGCCGACATTCGCGAACGGGTCAAACCCTTGCTCCGGCTCCGGTTGTGATTCCGCCCGCGGAGCCACGCGCGCGACCGGTCGGGGCGGGGGTGGGGCCGTGTCGTCGTCGTCAAAACTGAGCAGTTGCGGCGGAATGTCCGCCCACGTCGGCCGGGTGACGGTGACCACTTGCATCGCGGAGATTGAACCGGGTGGATGTGTCACTTCGATCGGAATGATCCGAGCCCCGGAGCCTTGGACTTCCTCGAACGAATCCTCACCGGTCTCATGCACGACGGTAGACACGACCGGCGTCGGTGACTGTTCGATCACGTCCATCGACGGTGTCGCCGACACCGTGCCGACCGCTTCGGTCGACACTTCCGCCGCGTCGGCGAACGCTTCAAGGGTGGCTTCTGAGAGGTCACCGTGCTCGACGGGATTTGCTTCAAATTCAATCGGGTCAGACGATTGCGCGCCGGCCACCGGTAAGGCAAAGTCGGGCATTTCCGAGCTTAAATCGAGGGCGTCCGCGTCGTCGGTGAGGGAGGCGAGGTCGATCAGTTCCGGTAACTGAAGCTCGACCGACTCCGCCCCGGTCACTTCGTCCCCGATCAGATCCGTCGCGGCCGCGGCGCCGATGACGTCGGTCGTCGGCTGGTCAATCGGCTCCGCACGCTCGACGAAGACGTCGGCGGGTTCGATACCCGACGGGTCTGGTTCGACGCCGGGTGCGTGAACTTCCTCAAGCTCGGTCTCACCGACATGGAGGGTCGTTGCCGGCTCGGGCCGGGGTGCGTCCGGCACCGAGTCGCGAGACGCCTCGACGAGTGGGCCGGTCGAATCACCGGTCAGTGCGCCCAGCTCCCGTCCGAGCGTGCTGTCACTGAGCGTATCTATTTCATTTGCAACGACTTCGGCGTCGACGTCGGCTTCCGTATCGAGCAGGGCGTCGTCGGTCAAATCGCCGGTTTCCAACGTGAGTGCGGGGTCGGGCGCGGATTCGGAATCACTGACCACCTCGGCGAATGCACCCGCGCCCTCGGCGTCGGCAGGCGATGAAAGCGGCTCCTCGACGTCTGCCAGAACCTCGTCCATTTCGAGCGCCGTCGGCGGTACTGCGTCCGCCGACTCAATCACTTCCAAGAGCGAATCTTGAACGTCCCGGCCCGTAGTCAAAATTCGGCCCGCAGAAACAACTGGCGGCTCCTCCACCTCCAACTCAATCGCCTCGGCGACCGTGTCGGCCGAGTCGATTTCGTCCGTCCCGGCGCTCGCCTCCAGCAAGACTTGATCAGACCCCTCAAGGCCGGTTGCTGGCGTGACCTCGGGCGTCGTAACCTGCTCTGAATAATCGTCTTCCGATTCAAGCTCGTCCAACGACGCGAGCGGCGGGAGCGTGTCGTCCTCGTCCGCGGCGTCGAGCGAAGGCTCGGGTGTCAAGAGGTGGGCAGAAGAAAAATCGACGTGCTCCAGATCAGTGATCGGGACCGGTGATTCTACGTTCACGTCGATGGTCGGCGTTTCGGTCGGGGTAAAAGACGCGACCGTGGGGGCAAATACGGGCTCTTCGACCGGGGTCTGGACGATGAGGTCGTGGGCGTCGAGAGCTGATTCCGTTGCCGACGATTTAATAGCGGGTAAAACGTCTGTAAACGATTCATTTTCAGCAGTTTGCGACAAATCAAGCGATGTCGCGAGGGGCTCGGGCGCCGGTTCGATGCTGATGACGGGAGCTGAGACGTCAGCTACTGGTTCGGGTATCGGGAGGGCGTCTGTAAAGACGTTTAACGGGTGGAGAAGGTCGGATAATTCTTTCGAATCGTGTGCGTCGGTCGACTGATCTGCGGGTCTGGATAAGTCCCACTCCACGAGCGGCTCGGGGGGCACCTCGAGCAGGTCAACGATGTCATCCTCGGCGATCGGAATGGGCCGGTCTAAATTGTCCGGAAACACTGACTGAATTGAGCTTTCGCTCTCGTCGATCGCAGGTGGTGACGGAAGCTCCAGGGGGGTGATTTCTATGGAGACCGGGTCAAGGTCGGGAGCGGATTCGGTCGGCTGAGGCTCGGGCGTGACAACCGGGACGACGGATGCCAGCTTCACTTTACCGCGGGCCTTGCGGGGCTTGAGTGCTTCCGCCGACTCGGGTGCCGTGGGCGACTTGGTCGTCTTACGCCCGCCTTTGGGCTTCTTTGCTATAACCTCTTGCTCGACAACACTTTTCAGAACAAGAGTTTGCGGCAGAGGTTCGACGGGCGCGGGGGCATCTGTGGGTGAAGATTCGAGGATCGGCTCACTCGGCACCTCGGCCTGTTCAACGACTCCGGGGACGTCGTCTTCGGGTCGAATCCCCATCGCCCGCCACCCGCGACGCGGACGGCGTGACTCTGGCACGACATCTTCACTCACGGACGATTCAACAACGCTTTGCGCCTCGATCCGCGGAGCAACAAGCTCCACGGGCGCGGACGTCTCGTCGATCGGCGCGCGAGGCTCTGCCGATTCCGGGGTCGGCAGGGCTTCCGATACAACCTCCGGGGTCGGTTCTTCGACCGGTTGAGGCGGAATGAAAACTTCCGGGGCCGATTCGATCGTCGGGGCTACTTTTTCAGCAACGACTTGCGTTATCAAAAACGGACCCGGTTCCCCGGCGACCGCCAGCAGCTCGTCACTCTCCGTCGCGCCACCGACGTCCAAGTCCTCGTCGGTGACGGCGGGTACTATTTCGTGCACACGCTCGAAGCGGAGGTCGGTCTCACCTACACGAATCACGTCACCGTCGACCAGCTCCTTGACCCGAATCGCCCCGCCGTTGACGCGCGTCCCGGTCCGACTGGCGAGGTCGCGAATCACCCACTTGCCCTCGATATTCATCAAAAGGGCGTGCGTTGTGGAGCAGGATTCTTCGACCAGTGAGACGTCGCAAGTCGAGCGCCGGCCAATAACTAGGACGCGCTTGTTGAGCGGAATCGGCGCTTCGTTTTCGGGGACGATCTGAAACTCCGGCGCGACGCGCTCGGGACCGGGGACCGAGCCGTTGGCGTCATAACGGAAGGTGAATTTCCCGATCTGGAGTTCGTCGCCGTCCTCGAGTTTGCGTTCGTGGGCGGGCTTCCCGTTGATTAAGGTGCGTGTTCGGCTCGCGAGGTCTCGGACGAGCACGCCGTCCGAGCAGGTCAATAGCACCGCGTGGTGCTGACTGACGGTCGAGCTCAGTAAGTGCAGGTGGCAGTCGGCTTTAGCACCGACCAGGATGACGGGTTTGGCCAGCTTCAGGCTCGGTTTCCCCTCATAATTGCCTGCCGGCACGAGCAACGGAGGCCCCGCTACGGGGCCCGTGGGCGCGGGGGATTTTGACTGACTCGATTCAGCCATGAGCGCTGTTCCGATACGAAACCGACCCGGTCACAATATGCAAACCGTTAGAAGGACTTAACTTACATCAACTCGACCGCCCACAAGTGCGACGCCCTGGGCGGTCCCACGGTCGGTCCGGCTTTGGGAACCCCGCATCCTAGCAAAAGATCGGCGCTCCTGCGAACGAAAAAGTGGGAAATTGAGCCGGCGATGATTTATAGGTCACCCGATCGCCCGAGCGCTGCCAAAAACGTGTCCTCTCACTGTTCCGTAAATTAATTCATGTCTATCGTTTAGTGCTTGAAATGTCGTTTACCGGTCAACACCATCGCGACGTCGTGCTCGTCGGCGAGTCGGATGCTGTCGGCGTCCTTGACGCTCCCGCCGGGGTGAATGACGGCAGTAACTCCTGCTTCAATCAGAAGTTGTGGCCCGTCCGGGAACGGGAAAAACGCATCCGACGCAGCGACCGAACCCGACGCCCGGCCTCCCGCCTTGGCGATTGCGATTCGACAGGCGTTCACACGGTCCTGCTGGCCCGCGCCGGAGCCGATCATCATTTTGCCCTTCGTCAGTGCAATCGCATTACTTTTCACGTGCTTGCAGACCAGCCAGGCGACCTCCAAGTCCGCCCACTCGGCGTCGGTCGGGGGGCGACGCGTGACGACCTTCGCTTTCGACCGGTCAAACCCCGCTAAGTCTCGCTCCTGCAACAAGTAACCCCCCACGATCTTGTGCAGATGCGTCTCGGCGGGGTCCGGAAGACCGATCGGCCCGACCGATAGCAGCCGCACATTCTTCCAACGTGTGCGCAACAAGTCCAGCGCATCAGGCGTGAAGTCTGGGGCGACAATGACTTCGAGAAGCTTATCGATCGCGGTGATGGCGAGCGCGGTAGCCAGATCGACGGTTTGGTTGAGCGCGACGATCCCGCCAAACGCTGCTAAAGGGTCGCCTTCAAAGGCTTTACGAAACGCCGTCGGCAAGTCGTCCGCGGTCGCAAAGCCGCAGGGCGTGGCGTGCTTGACGACGCACGCGGCCGGAGTCGCAAGCTCCTTCACCGCGCCCATCGCCGCGTCGGCATCGAGCAGGTTGATGTAGCTTAACTCTTTGCCATGAAGTTGTTTAGCGTACGCAACGCTTGCTTCGGTGGGCTTGCGATCGGTGTACAGGGCGGCGCGTTGGTGGGGATTTTCACCGTAACGTAAGTCCTGAATTTTGTTGAGGTTCAGTGTGAGGCTGGTTGGTAAACCGACCCATGCGCCTTCGGGCTCTGGATTGACGACTTTGGTAAGGTATTTCGCGATCGTCGCGTCATAAGCGGCGGTGTGTTCGAAGGCGCGTAAAGCCTGTTTCAAACGATGTTTACCACAACTGGAGCCGGCGTGTTCACGCAGATCGCCGAGGATTTTTTCGTACCGGTCGGGGCTGGTGACGACCAAGACGAAGCGATGATTCTTCGCCGCGGAGCGGACCATGCTGGGCCCGCCGATGTCGATATTTTCGACCGCTTCCTCGAAGGTCACGCCGGGCTTTTCGATCGTGGCTTGGAACGGGTAAAGGTTGATGCAGACGAGGTCGATCGGCCGTATCCCGTGTTCTTGCATGGACTTGACGTGAGCAGGGTCGTCGCGCAGCGCGAGCAGCCCGCCGTGGATCGCGGGGTGCAGGGTTTTGACTCGACCGTCCATCATCTCGGGGAACCCGGTGAGGGTCGAAACGTCGACCACGGGCAGGCCTTTGTCGCGCAGAAATTTTGCAGTCCCTCCGGTCGAGATTAACTCGATGCCGAATTCACGGACGAGCGCCGATGCGAAGGTATCGAGGCCGGTTTTGTCGGACACGCTAATGAGCGCCCGGCGGACGGGAACGAGGTCGGATTCCATAGGGACGAAAGTGTAACGACTTACCCTCAGACGGACCAGCGACACCCGACGACAACCCGTCGACGGGGGACGCTGAATCCTACATCCGTTTAACCCCGTCGCTCGCGGCGGGTGGACGCGTCGCTCGCGACGCGGCTAACGGAGAATCCTGAGCGACCCGAATCGGTTTAGTCGATCAAAGTTGAATCGACACGACCACGACCTATCATGTCGCGCGGCGCGCCGAGTCGTGCCGAACAGGAGTCGGTTGTGACAAGTCAATTGTCGGTCGCCTTCATCGGTTGTGGCAAGCGTGCGCGCGAACACGCCAAGGGCGTGAAGGCGGACGCGCGGTGCAAGGTCGTCGCGCTCGCGGACGTGAATGCCGCGGCGGCGGAGGGGATTCGGACGGACTTCGGGTTCGGCGGGGAGGTCTACACCGACCACCTACGGATGTTGCGCGACGTGCGGCCGGACGTGGTCGTGACCAGCCTCTGGACGCCGCTCCATCTGCCGATTTTTCGCGACTGCGTACACGCGGGCGTCAAGGCGGTGCTTAGTGAAAAGCCGATGGCCCCGACCTGGGGCGAGTGTCTGGAAATGGGACGACTCGCCGACGAATCGAAAGTCCAGCTCACCTTCAGCCACCAGCGCCGCTTCGCGACGGGCAACCGGCTCGTGCGGCAATTGATCGGCGAGGGCACGTTCGGCAAAGTCGAACGGATGGACCTGTATTCTCCTCAAAACCTGCTCGATTGCGGCACGCACACGATCGATCAGGCGATGAGCTTTCTGAACGAGACGCCCGCCAAGTGGGCGCTCGGGGCGGTCGACGTGAGTTCACTGATTAACTGGTTCAACGTCCGGGCCGAGTGCATGTCGGTCGGTACGATCGTCTTCGCCAATGGCGTGCGCGCGACGATCCAGACCGGCGGACCCGACATGGACCTGTGGTCCGGCGTGCGCGTCACCGGCAGCGGGGGGTTCGTCGAAGTCCTGTGGGACAGACAGATCAAACGCGCCGTCGTTTACAAAGAGCCGACATGGACGTTCCCCACTTTCAAAGAAGACACCGGTGACGACCACATGGTCGCAATGGTAAAGGACGCGATCGACTGCCTACAAACCGGCCGAGAATCCGACGTTTCGTACCGGAAGGCCCTGCGCGTGACGGAAACGATCTTCGCGCTGTACGAATCGGTCCGCAGGCGCGCCCGGGTGGAACTTCCGCTGATCGGTGTCACCGACAGCCCGTTCCTGACGATGCTGGAACAAGGCGCGTTCGGCCCCATCAAAGACGCCAACTGACAACATCGCGGCGCAGTCCGAACAGAATAGGCAACGGCGGACGCCGGGGGTTGTCTATTACGCATCAGACTACCTTCACGCGCTCTGCTGTATCACAGGCGCCTCGCCCGTGTCTTCTGTTTTTGACCGACAAACGACACGGGCGAGGCGCCCGTGTTACGAAGAGCCGCAACTCGCCCCAACCCCCGCCTTCCGACGTGGCCTATTTTGTTTGGTTTACTGTGATTGCGCTTTTCACGTCCGGTTCGTGAGTCCGCGCCGTCGCGTGACGGGTGAGGAACATCAGAATTTCCTCGCCCGTCGCGGGGAGGCTTAGTTTGGCGACGTCGTTTTGTGACGCGTAGCTGAGGGCATTTTTGACAGCCGTCCACACGCTGATACCCAGCAGCAGCGGCGGTTCGCCGAGCGCTTTGCTGCGTTTGATACTGACGACATTGTCGGGGTTGTGCAGCAGGCTGACGTTGAAGACGTCGGGCGTGTCGGAGACGGCGGGGATTTTGTAGGTCGTGGGAGAGTAGCTGAGCAGGTTGCCGGCGGGGCTGTATTTGAGTTCTTCGGTCGTGACCCAGCCCATTCCCTGAATGAATCCGCCGACGATTTGACCGCGGTCCAGGCCGGGGTTGATGGGGACGCCGGCGTCCATGAGCAGATCGACGCGCGTGACGCGCGTCTCGCCGGTGAAGCGGTCGATGAGGACTTCACTGACGGCGGCGCCGTTGGTGTAGTAGAGGAATGGGTGGCCTTTTCCGGTGTCACGGTTGAAGTCGACGCCGGGCGTGATGTAGAACCCGCGCTCGCCGAGATTGATGCGCTCGATGTAGGCGCGGCAGATAAGGTCATTCCACTTCATCCGGCGTTCGGGATGACGCGCGTCGAAAACTTCGTTGTTCAAGAAGCAAATGTGTGCCGGTGACGAGACCAGCCCGTCGTCGGCCTTGGCCAGGATCGGTGCCGCGAAGTTCGCAAGCCGCTCGCGCAGCTTGGCGCACGCGTCCGCGGCGGCGGCGCCGTTCAGGTCGGTGCCGCTGCTGGCGGCGGTGGGGGAGGTGTTGTGGTTTTTGTCGGTGCGGGTCGCGCCGACGATCACGCGGTCGTACCCGACTCCCAGTTCGTCCGCGACGATCTGCCGGACGCGCGTGTGCACGCCCTGGCCCATTTCCGTCCCGCCGTGGCTGACCATGACGCTGCCGTCGGTGTAGATGTTGACGAGCGCATTGGCCTGGTTCAGCGTGCGCTTGGTGAAGGAAATGCCGAATTTGACGAGCGACATCGAAAGCCCGCGCAGGTGACTTCGGCTGCGAGCATTGAACGCGTCAATGTCCGCGCGGCGGTGGTTGTAATGACTACTTTCACGCAGGTCTTCGACGAGTCGGCCGAGGACGTTGTTACCGACGATCTGGCCGTACGGCGTGGTCTGGCCCAGGCCGCTCTGGTAGAGGTTGCGGGCGCGGACGGTGAGGGCATCGAGCTTGAGTGTTTGCGCGATTTCTTCCATCACGTTTTCAATGCCGACGACACCCTGCGGCCCGCCGAAGCCACGGAAGGCGGTGTTGCTGGGGAGGTTCGTGCGACAGACGCGCCCGACCACGCGGAAGTGGGGGATGTAGTAGGCGTTGTCGCTGTGGAGCATCGCGCGTTCGAGGATGCTGGGGGAGAGGTCGCAGGTGCAGCCGCCGTTGCTGTAGAGGCGGGCGTCGTAGGCGAGAATCGTGCCGGCGGGGTCGAATGCGGCGCGGTAGACGATTTTGAACGGGTGACGTTTGCCGGTGAACCGCATGTCGTCGTCTTTACCGTAGACGACGCGCGCGGGGCGCTTAAGAAGCGTCGCGACCATTGCCGCCATCGCGGCGGGTTGCGCGGCCTGGGTTTCTTTCCCGCCGAAGCCTCCGCCCATGCGTTTGCACTGGACGATGACGTGGTTGAACGGCACGCCGCACACCTCGGCGACAATGGATTGCACTTCGGTCGGGTGCTGTGTGCTGCTCTGCACGAATAGTTGCCCGGACTCGCCCGGCTCGGCGCGCGCGGCCTGTGATTCGAGGTAGAAATGCTCCTGCCCGCCGATGTCGAGCGTGCCTTGGAGCGTGTGCGGCGCGGAAGAAAATGCCGCGTCGACGTCGCCGCGCTCGATGGTGCGCTCGAGACCGATGAACTGGTTCGCCTTGATCGCTTCGTCGATGGAAAAGATCGGTGGGAGCGGCTCGAACTTGAGCGTCACGGCCTTTCGTGCCGCGCGAAGCGCCGCGCGCGACTCGGCGGCGATCAGCACGACCGGCGCGCCGATGTAGGTCGCGACGGCACCGACGGGCACGAGCAAGAGTTCGTCCTTGATGATCGGTCCGAACTCGTTGTGGCCCGGTACGTCCGCGCTGGTGAAAATGCGGACGACGCCGGGAATTTGCGACGCCGCCTGCGTGTCGATCGAGACGAGTTTGCCGTGCGCGACCGGGCTGGGGACGTAGTCGACGAACAGTTCGTCGCGCGCGGGGGAAATGTCGTCGATAAACGTGCTTCTTCCGGTCACGTGCGTGACGGCGGAGTCGTGCGGGAAGTCGGTTCCGACCGCGGGCATCAGTGCGCCTCCCCGTTACCCTGAGCCGGCGCGACCGCAGGCTCGGCGGGGTGAAGGTCGTGCCAGAGACGCAGAAAAATGTTTCGCGCGAGCGTTGTTCGATACTCGGCGCTACCGCGCACGTCAGAAAGCGGTGCGATCTCACCACTCGCGGTTTCACCGGCGCGGAGCATCGTTTGTTCGGAGAACGGCGCGCCGCGCAGCAGGTTTTCCGTATCACGAAGCCGGACGATCGTCGCCGCCACGCCGCCGAGCGCGACGCGGGACGATTCGATCGTGCTGCCGTTCACCCGCATCCAGACGGCTGCGGTGAAGCCGGAGATGTCCAGGTCGTGTCGCTTGGAAATTTTGTACAGCTTGAAGACGTCACCCGCGTCGGGCAGGGGGATGAGGACGCGCGTGATCAGCTCGTCGTCGCGCAAAACGCTCGTGCGGTAGCCGGTGTAAAAGTCATTCAGGTTGACCCGTCGCACGCCGGCGGGCCCGGTGAGTTCGACGGAGGCGTTCAGGACGAACAGCGCCGGCATGGTGTCGCCGATGGGCGAGCCGTTGGCGATGTTGCCCGCGAGCGTGCCGAAATTACGCGTGAGCGGCGAGCCGTGCCGCCACAGGATTTTTGCCAGCTCCGGCAGATGCGTCTCGGCGAACGTTTCGAGGCGCGACAGCGTCACGTTCGCGCCGACGGACATGACGTCGTCACCCAACGTCAGTTGATTCAACTCCACGACCGCGGTCGTGCCGAGAAGAACCTTCGGGTCGCGCAGGCCCTTGTTCATGACGACGCCCAAATCCGTCCCGCCGGCAATGATCGTGCAGCCGGGATGCGTAACGCGGAACGCGACGGCCTGCGCGACGGTAACGGGCTTGTAGAACGTACGGCCGTCGTACGAAAGGAGCAGTTCGTCGGCCTCGATCGACTGCTGATCAATGACCAGTTTTGCGTCGGAATACAGCGTGCTGACGGGCGTCACATCGGCGAGTTTGACACTGTCCACGGCGTTCAGAATCGCCTCGTACCCCGTACACCGGCAAAGGTTGCCACTGAGCGCGCGGCGAACGTTCGACGAAGGTTGTTCCAGCATCGCACAAGTCGTGACGACGAACCCCGGCGTGCAAAATCCACACTGACTGGCGTGGCCGGTCATCATCGCCTGCTGCACGGGATGCAGTCCGTTGCCCGGCGTCAGGCCTTCGATCGTCACCACGTGCGCGCCGTCGAGTTGATACAGGTATGCGATGCAGGAACATACGGGTTTGTAATCGAGTTTTAGGAGACCGACCCGACCGACAAGGACCGTACACGAGCCGCAGTCGCCTTCGGCGCAGACGACTTTTGTACCGGTGAGTCCCCGATCGTTGCGAAGGAAATCGGACAACGGTTGAAACGCGGACGACGCGGGCAACTCGAAGCGCCGGCCGTTGAGGAATAATACCAATCTGTCACGCATGAACTCGTCCGCGGCGGCTGGTCAGGCCTCTGTGGATGATACGTCGGTTTTGAAAGATCGTCGAGAATACGCTGATTTCAAATCACGCCTACAATTCGATTATGGAAAATGCGACCGACGGCGCGTGGCAGATCAAGATGCTGTACGACGGGCTTTGCCCGGTGTGCCGGCACGAGGTCGGTATGTTGCGTCGACGTAACGAACGAGGCGGGGTTGCGTTCGAGGACATCGCGTCGCCGGAATTCGACCCGGCCAAGTACGGACTGACGATGCCGCAGGTGATCGGCTCGATGCACGGCGTTAGGCGCGACGGGACGATCCTGGACGGGGTCGACGTCTTCATCGACGTCTACCGCCAAACCCGCCTCGGCTGGGTGGCGGCGGTTCTGGCGTTCAAGCCGACCAGGCCGCTGATGAACTTCGGCTATCGCATCTTCGCAAAACTGCGCCCGCGCTTCTCGAAATTCTCCGGCCAAGCCTGCGCTACCGATCGCTGTGCGCCGTCTCCGGCTTCGGCGCGGTCGACTTGAACCG
>Ga0163144_10017358_pt1 | contig 14663 bp, 10 predicted proteins | sample OliLak19BULKMAT1_FD_123175 | JGI IMG/M metagenome (GOLD analysis project Ga0163144, IMG submission 123175) | Freshwater microbial mat bacterial communities from Lake Vanda, McMurdo Dry Valleys, Antarctica - Oligotrophic Lake LV.19.BULKMAT1 | ecosystem: Environmental > Aquatic > Freshwater >... | reverse complement strand
TGGCGCGCCAAGTGGCTGATGCTGCTGGTCTTCGTGCCGATCCTGTTGCTCGGCCTCGCCTTTACCCTGCTGACGCCGGCCCAATATACGGCAAGCACGCGCCTGCTGGTGCGCCTTGGCGCCGAGTATGTCTTTGACCCCGTGGTCGGAGACGCGGCCAAGGGCGCGTTTCCGCAGCAGGAAGAAGTTCTTCAGGCCGAAGGCGAACTGGCGCGTTCACCGGTGATCGCCGAGCGCGTGATCAAGAGCGTCGGTCTGCCGCGCCTCTATCCGCAATTGGCGGAAGCGAAGCTCCGTTCGCGCAACGGCGATGGCTATGTCGTCGACCAGGAAGCGCTCGAGGCCTTCGCCGAGAATCTCGACATTTCGTCTGCCCCGAAATCCTCCATCCTGCACATGACGTTCGCGCACGAAGATCCCGAGCTTGCTGCGGAAACGCTCAACCGCTTCGTCGCCGAATATCTCTCTTACCGCCAGCAGGTTCTCTCCGGCCGTGGTGCCGAAGGCCTGTCCGAACAGCGCGGCCTGATCGAGGACCGCCTGGGCGCTGCCGACAAGGCGCTGCGCGATTATCTAGCCCGTAACGCTCTCAGCGACTACGGCGCCGAAGCCGCATCCGCGACCAAGCTGTTCAGCGACATCACCGACGAGCAGTCGAAGGTCGAAGCCTCGCTGCGAGAAGCAGAAGCCAAATCTGCCGGGCTTGCCCGACAGATGGCGTCGACTTCGCGTGAGGTCGATCTCTATGTCGAGACGACATCCGAACAGGAGGTCGTCAAGCTGCGCATCGAACGCGAAGACCTGCTCACGCGCTATCTTCCCGATAGCCGTGCTGTGAGCGATATCGATCGCAAGATCACCCAGCTGGAGGGCTTTCTTGCAACCGCGCCCGCCCAGGGCCTGCGCCGCATCGGGCCCAACCCCACGTGGCAGGCCCTCGAAGCCGAGCGTGCGGTGCAGACTGCCAACATCAGCGCGCTCACGGGCCGCGCCACCGCGCTGGCCCTTCAGAAGCAACAGGCGACCGAACGCATCACCCGTCTCGCCAGTCTCGAGCCGGACTATCTCCGGCTCAAGCGCGAACGCGACGCTCTCGAAAGTTCTGCCGGGACTTTCGCAACGCGCGAACAGGCCGAACGCGCGCGCGCCGAACTTGCCTCACGCAGTGTGGACAACATATCGGTGTACGAAGCGGCCCGCGCGCCCACGCGCGGCGACGCTGGCCGCCGCACCATCGCAATCGCCGTCGCCATTTTTGGCCTGCTCTCCGCAATCGCCGTTGGGCTACTGCGCGTCTGGTCCGTGTCCAGCTTCGCCACCGGCAATGGGATCGAACGCACACTGGGCCTTCGCGTTCTCGCCACTGTACGGGAGCGGTAGATGAAAGACCTCCGCACCGACCTGCGCGAACTTTATCGCTCGCTTTCACAATCCGCAGGCTCCGAAGGCGGGCGCAGCGTGATGTTCATCGCCGCACGTGCAGGCGAGGGGGTCTCCAGCGTCGCTGCCTCCTTCGCGCTGCTTGCGGCCGAACAGGCGCATCGCGCCGTCTGGCTGGTCGATCTCGATCTCAAGCGTAACCACCTGTTCAACAGCTTCGCCATCGGCCCCTTCGCCGAGACGATGGGCGGCGTCGGTCCGCCATACTCCGCTGCTCTCAAAACCCAGCCATTCTTCTCGATCGAACCCGGCGATCCCGATGCCATGTCAGGCCTTGGCCTGTTCACCGCCCACCGCGTCGGCGACACGCGCCTTATGGTCACGCAATTCGATGCAGCGCGCCTCAAGCCCAACCACGCCATCCGCATCCGTACGCAACCTGCCTACTGGCAGACCGTGCGCTCCGTCACCGAGTGGGCTGTCGTTGACGCGCCAGCGCTCGAACTCGCCGGTGCCGGCCTCGCCATCACATCCCAGATCGACCGCACCGTAATCGTCGTCCGCGCTGACGCCACCATTCCATCGGAAGTCGACGCGCTCCGTCACGAGATCGAGGCGCATGGTGGTCAAGTCGCCGGCGTGGTCCTCAATCGGCAGAAAGGCGATGCGCTGGTCGCCGACCGTTTCGCCAGATGATCGCACAGCCGCGCGTCACCGGGCTTGAGTTCGCGCTCGCCGGGCTGACCCTGCTCATGTTCGCCGAAGCCTTCCTGCCGCGTCTCCTCGCGCCCGGTCCGGCCGATGTCACGGGCGAGGTGCCGGAAAGCACGCTGCTCCGCTATCTGTGGCTGCCCTTCTACGGTCTCATCGCCGCAGGCCTGTTCCTCGCCACGGGCCAGGCGTGGCGAGCGGCCATTCGCGCGCCATGGTTGATCCTGCTGGCCCTTGTCGCGATGGCCTCCACACTGTGGTCGATCGACCCGGAGCTCAGCTTTCGCCGGGGTGTCGCGCTGCTCGCCACCACCATGATGGGCGTCTACCTGGCGGCGCGCTTCGACTGGCTGACCGCGCTCAGGCTCCTGGGCACCGTCTGGTTTCTGTTGATGTCCGCCAGCTTCATCGCCGGCCTCCTCGCCCCCGGCTTTGCGCGCATGAGCGAGGTTCATGTCGGCGCCTGGATGGGCGGCTGGAGCGAAAAGAACGCACTCGGCGGCCATGCAGCACGCGCATCTTTCCTGCTGACGTTCCTGGCCTGGCGCGATCCGCATTATCGCCGCTGGTGGATCGGCGGTGCAGGGTTGGCGCTTGCCCTCGTGATCTTCTCCCGTTCGGCCACCGCGCTGCTCGGCACCGGCCTCGGTCTCGGCATTCTTTTCGCAGCCTGGTGGATGCTGAAGGGCAAGCGCTGGTCGCTGGCGCTCGTCTGGTCCGGCGTGACCATCCTTGGCCTGGTGGTGCTCGCCTACGTCACCATGCCAGATGTCCTGCTGGGTCTGCTCGGCAAGGACGAGACGCTCACGGGCCGGACCGATATCTGGGCCTCGCTCGGCGACGCCATCGAGAAGAAGCCGGTCCTCGGCTATGGCTATCTCGCCTTCTGGGGCCTCGATTCAGAACCGCGCTACTGGCTCGAACGTGCCGTCGACTGGAACGCGCCATCCGGACACAATGGGTGGCTCGATCTCGCCATCTCGCTCGGCGTAGTCGGCGTCACGATCTATGCGATCGATCTTGCGATCACATTCTGGCGCGCGAGCCGACTGTCGCTCACTTCACCAGCAGGCGTCTTCGCGGTCGGATTTCTTGCCCAGTTCATGCTGTTCGCGATGTCGGAGAGCATCATCATCGCCCAGAACAGCATTCTCTGGGTGACCTACGCCTTCGTCGGCGCGAGGCTCGCGCTCGGCCCGCAGGCGTCTCAGTCGATCACGCCACTCAGTACCGCGCCCAGCGTCGGCGCCGCAAGAACCGCACCCGCCTCGGCTGCACGCGCCGCCAGCTCCTCGATCAGGTCAGCCGGCGCGCCATAGCTGGTCGGCGAATCCCCAACGTCATGCGTGAAGAAGAACAGCCAGGCCTTCCTTGCGATGCACGCATCCAGCGCCGCGAGCGCGCGTCTGCGATGCATCGCCGACGCACCCAGCTCCACCGCGCGCAACTGGCTCCGATCAACCTCGTCGATATTCAGCCCAGGCAGGATGCCGCGACCCGTCGCAAACAGATCGCCCACCCATTGCTTGGCCGAATAGGTCGTCTCGCCATAAGGGAAGGCAAACGCCGAAACCGTTGCATCATGTCCCGCCTCGGCCAGCGCCACCAGGTTTTCGCCGATGTCACGCTCAACATGCGCCTGGGGCGCGCGCGAACAATCGAGATGCGCATGCGTATGAGCACCCACCTCATGCCCGCGCTCGCGGAGTTCTGCGAGCGTCGCCGCATCGAACATCTCGCCCATCACCGGGCTGCGTTGTCCCATGAACGATGTACAGGCATAGAATCCCGCCCGCCCGCCATGCCTCTCGACGATGTCCGCGCCGTTCAGCGCCGACTTCGGAAAATCATCGAAGGTGAAGGTGACCACCGCCCGGTCCGGCGCGACGAAGGCGTGGTTCGCCTTCCGCCACATCGTGACCCGGCGCTGCATCCGGGCCGGCAGGGCGCGGGATGGGACATAGTTCCACTGCATCATCCCAGCGCCTCTGCATAGATCAGTGCGCGCCATGCCTTCAGTGCCCGGCCGCGCAGGGCGAGCGGCAGGCCGCGGAACAGGGCAACCCCCCGCGCAACAGCCGTGGCTTGCCTGCGCATCGGCAGGCGACGAAGCCGGTTTGCGATCCGGTATAGCGGCATCTGCTCCGCCTCATCCCGGTGGCGCGTCGTCACCAGCGCGAAGTTCTCGCAGGATCGCGCGTATTTCGCGACGAGATCCTTGTCGGCATCGAGCCCCATGTGCGTGGCGGTATTGTCGATATGCCGGATGGAGAACCATTTCTGTGCGCGCAGGCCCCAGTCCGTGTCCTCCCAGCCCCACGCCGCAAAACTTTCATCGAACGGGCACGCGTCGAGAACGAGCCGGTGAACCAGCACGTTGGAGGAGAACACATAGCGTCCCGGCGTCGCGTTGCGCACCGTTGCTGGAAGGCACTCCGACGCCTCCGCCTGCCACCTGTGCAGTGCGAACTGCCTGTCCTTCGGGGCCGACTTCAGCGAATAGCCACCAACGATCATCGCCGGCTCCCAGGTCGTGTCGATTACATCAAGATAGTGCTCGAGGAACTGTACGTCGTCGGGAATCATGTCGGCGTCGAGCAGCAGGTACCAGTCCGTCCGTGCATGGCGGATGGCGGCGTTGCGCGCCGCCGACCGCCCGCGATTGGCCGCCGCCGAGACGATGCGAACAGCGGCTGCCGTGCGCCCCGCGTGCGACTCCAGCGTCGCCACCAGGTCAGGGTCGCCACTGCCATCATCATACAGGATGATCTCAACCAGAGCTGAGGAAGCGCAGGCCGCCAGCGAATCCAGCAGCTTCGCTGCATCATACCGATAGACCGGCACGCAGACGGAAAGCCGCGGGGCAGCGCCGCGCCAGTAGACGTTGTCGTGGATCCGCTCGCCCGAGAGGGCAGGCTTCATCTGGTCATGAACAAGCTTGGTCGCGTGCATGATGTTCACCGGCTCTTCTCGCGATCACCCAGGAGGCAGGGCAGGGTTTTCAGGACAATCCGGAAGTCGAGCCAGATCGATGCGCGGTTGACGTAGTCCATGTCGAGGCGAACGCGCTCGCGCACTTCGTCGGGCGTGTGACACGGCCCACGCGAACCGTTGACCTGCGCCCAGCCTGTCATGCCCGGCTTCATGCGATGACGATGTGCATAGTCACCCACCGTGCGTGTGACTTCGATGGCGCCAGCCGTCATCCCCACGGCGTGCGGGCGGGGACCGACGATTGACATTTCGCCCTTGAGCACATTGAAAATCTGCGGCAGCTCATCAAGGCTGGACATGCGCAGGAAGCGACCGAAGCGCGTCACGCGCGGATCGGCGGTGACGGTCTGGGTGATGACGCCGTCTTCCGCCGCCTTGTCAGGACGCATGGTGCGGAACTTCCACACGCGTATTATCTCGTTGTTGAAGCCGTGGCGCTTCTGTCGGAACAGAACCGGCCCCTTGCTGTCGAGCCGGATCAGCAGCGCGATGACGGCCATCGGAACAGCCAGCACGAAGGCGGCCATACCTGCGACCACGATGTCGAAGGCGCGCTTCAATGCCGCGCGGCGAACATCCTTCGGCGCGCCCGAGACGTAGGCGGCCGGAGCATCGACCACACGTGCAAGCGAGGTATGCTCTGGGCTGAACCCGTCCAGGTCAAGCACCAGAATGATTTCGTGCGGAAGGTTACGAATACGATCAATCAGTTCGCGCACGCGCGCCTGCGCCGTGGACGTGACCGTCACGACAATCCGGTCGATCTCGGGTAGTCCATCCCAGGTCAGGAGATCTTCCACGGCCCCAAGATGAGGCGTGTCGCCCATCATGGTGGCGTTTGCACGCACGGTGCGATCGTCGAAATAGCCGACAATGTTGAGCTCGCGCTCCTGCACATTGCGCGAGACGATCCGCGCCGCGGCCTGCGTCGCGCCCACGATGACGACATTGTCGGAGAGATGTCCCTTGCGCGTCGCAGCGCGAACGAGGCCAAGATAGTTCGCGTGCAGGGCTATCACCGCCACAGCGTTCACAGCGCACACATTGGCGAAGAGCGACGGCATTGGAAATCCGGTCGCCAGCGCGAACAGAAAGACGGCTCCAAGCCCCGCGGCGCTTCCGGCGGTCGCGCGCAGCATGTGCATCGCCACTGATCCAGCGTAGGCGAACCGGTATGCTCCCGCGAGCCAGCAGCTTGCCACGGTGGCGGGGGCGAGGAGTACGAAGGGCAGCGCCATGCCGAGCGGGAGGCGCCACAGGTCAATGCCCGCAGCGAAGCAGAGGCTCAACGTCACGACCAGCACTGCAACGGCGTCAGTGCCATGCGCGAGCACGCGCACGCCGCTGCGATGGATCAGGCGCCGACGCCGCGTCATCGACCCCGCAGACGCAGGTCCGCGATCGCTTTCGCGTCGTCCCCCGCTCACGTTCTTGGGGCGATCAGTCCAGGCTAGCCGTTCAGCACGCATCACACACCGCGGTTACGAGAGGCTCCTCGCGACGCGCAAAACCTAGCGGAACAGGGTCAAAGTCCGCTTGAGGCGATCGGTGAAATTCGCTCGATCTTCCGGCAATAGCCCCACAGGGACGAGCATCAGCCCGGCAATCCCGGTAACCAGGAAACAGCCACGAAACCCGAGCGGCAACGCCGTCGACCCCACCGGGCGACGCTTCCGGAAGCGCAATGCTCTCGTCAGCGGCGGTGGTATTAACGAGCGGCAGCAGCGCATCGCGATCAAATGCTGTCCGTTACGTTAGCCGCGCCGACAACAGCGCCACGCCAAGCGCGTCTCCCGACTGGGCGAGAAACGTCACCGCCGGAGCATCCGACGCAGGCACCCGGCCGGCATGGTGCGTTGCGCTCGCATTCGCCGCCTGTCATCCAGGCGCGCCACCACCTGACCCTGTCTCACGAAATTGCCCGCCGCCGCGAGCACATCGACAAGGCGGCCGATGGTATCCGCAGGCACCCTCGCCCATGCGCGCCCGCACGCGCGCCTGTGGTCGTGACGAATGCCCCTTGATCGAGAACCAAGAGCCCCGCTGTGGTCACCGCCGCCAGAACCGCGAACGCCACAGAGATGCGGCTCGCTATGCGCACCATCCTTGGCTCGGCCGGAGCGTTTCACATCGGGCGCGACGCCGGCGTTGCTCAGGACCATGCCAGCAACGACGCAGCCTCGCCGGGTATCAGGCACGACCCAGGGCTTTGTACGCCGGGGCTCAGCCCTTGCGGTTGTCGAACACCAGGATGCAGCCCTCGGGCGCCACGAAGGACGGCGTCACCGCTTTCCCAGCCAGCATCGCGTCCACCACGCCGCCGACATACTGGTTATCCGCCTTGGCGCGGGCGCGGCCATAGGTGACGCGATCGCTGATCGGCCCCTGATAGAGCACCTTCCAGGTGCCGGGCTCGATCACCAGCGTCTCAGTCGCGCGCTCGACGCCCAGCGGTTCGCCGACTTTCTGGTCGGCGTCTTTCAGGACCGGGATTGTGGCTCCGAAGCTCTTCATCTCCTCTGCGATCGCCGCCGGCGTGTCGTAGAGGTTCGAGTTCAGCATCAGGAACTTCACACCCTTGGCTTCATACTTGACCTGAAGCTCCTTGAAGTCCGGCGTCAACTGCTGGCCGATCGGGCAGCCCTTGGTATGCATCGTCAGCACAATCGCCTTGGCGTCGGTCATCTTGTAGAGTTCGTACGCCTTCCCGCTCTGGTCCTTGAGCTTGAAGTTGGCGATCCTGGCGATCGGCAGTGTGTGGTTAGTGATGCCGGGAGCGTGCGCCGACCCGGCTTGCTGCTCTTCTTCGAAAGCGACTGGCGCAGGAGCCGGCTTGGTCTCTGCGGGCATGTCCATGGCCGAATGATCCATCGCACCGTGATCCATCGATGCGTGATCAACCGCCGCGACCGTGGCTGACGACGCCGGCGCGGATGTCGGCTGAGCCGAGGCCGTCACCACCGGCGCGTCAATGGGGGCGGGCGTATCGACAGCGTTTTCCGGCAAGGCGGCCGTCTCGCCGCCGGAGCAGGCGGCGATCGACAGGGCCAGCGCGGCGATCGCTGTGGTCGTAAGAATCCGGTTGAGCATGGGGGAGCGCTCCTCTTGCCTCTGATAAATTGGGCTGCCGCAATATCGGCCAATGCCCTGACAGCGTCAAACCACCAGGGCCGTGACACACCGCCTTGTGTTCCGTCTTGAGTAGTCAGAGAGGCGAAAGCCCCATTCGGGGAGGCCGAAACGAAAACAGGCGGCCGAAGCCGCCTGTTCCCTGGGTCTTTTCGTATCGCGAGGCCCTAGAAGTTCTGCCTGATGCCGATTTCGAAGGTCCGGCCCAGTGCGTTGCCGAGGCGGGCATCGTAGCCCGTTTCGGTCTGGTGCTTGGGTGGATCGCGGTCCGTGATGTTCTCAACAGAGGCCGTGAGGCGCATCGTGTCGGTGATGTCGAAAAGGTAGAACAGATCGAACACGACCGGGTCTTCACCGTTCTCGCCCCACTGGGGCCCAAGTGTATTAGGACGGTCATCCGAGACTGCTGACTGCCAGTTAGCCGCGAAGCGCAGTGTGTGCTGGTCCATGAACCGGTAGCTGGTGAAGGCGTTGACCCTCCACTCAGGCGAAGCCACTGCCGCGCCTGAGAAGTTCAGGAAGCCCAGGCGGTCATCACCATTCGAGATGACAAAGCCGTCCAGTTCCGTCTTGGTGTCCTGCAGTTTCAGGACCTGGGTCGCCGTAGCGCCAATGCTGAAGTCTCCGACGAAGAGCGGCATCGAGTAGTTGACCTGGTAGTCGATACCGTTCGTGAGGACGCCCGGCCCGTTACCGAACTCGGTTGTCACGCCGGCAAGTGAAGTAGGCAGGGTCCCCCCCGCCGGGCTGGTCGTCGGCGGGCTGAGTGGGTTGCAGACGCCCGAGGGAGTGACGGTCGTGGCTTGATAGCGGACGCGGCCGGCCAGCGGGTGGTTGCAGGCGTTGAAGCTATCCGTCGCGCTGTAGACAGCGTTCAGGATTTCGTTGTGCGTCGCCAGCACGCGGAACTCGTTCTCCGTCTGGATGTCGAAATAGTCGACAATGAACGTGAAATCGTGATCCGGCGCGATGCCTTCAGATTGCCAGATGACGCCGGCATTCCACGCAGTAGCCTCAGCCGGAACAACGCCGCCGCGGGTGACGGTCGTGGCAGGCAGCCATTGTCCGGCACCGAGGGTGTAGTTGACAACGCCCTGGTTGACTTCTCCCGGGCTGAGGCCGACCGGCGGCGCCTGGAAGTTGGTGCCGTAGGAGCCGCGGAGCGAGAGCGGTCCCCACACATCCCATTTTCCCGAGACCTTGTAGACAGTTGCACCGATGTCGCCCGAGAAGTCTTCGCGACGAACGGCCGCCGAGAAGTTGAGGTTGTCGAGCACAGGGATCTGGAGTTCGCCGAAATAGGCGAAGCTCTGCTGGTCCTGATATTCCGGCGGATCCGGCGCGAAGAACACGAACGGTCCGGCATTGTCACAGCCGGTGTAGCCGGGCGTGAATGGAGCGTTAGGGGCTTCACCCGGCCACGAGCACGGCGTTTGGCCGTTGTGGAAGGGGCTCGGCACCACGTCGCGGTTTTCGAGCTGACGGCCCTGTAAGCCAAGCGCCCAACCAACTTCGCCGCCCGGCAGTTGCAGGCCGGACATGCCGCTGAATGTGACGTCGAGCGTCAGGCTGGAATTGGTGTCTTCCGTCTCGCGCTCGTCATAGAGCCAGCGCTGCAGTTGCTGCGAGTTCTCCCAGCTGGTTGCGCCGGTGGGAACGGGCAGTCCGCGACCAGAGCCGCTGTTCGGGTTGACAAGGTTCTGCGACGGATTGGTCTGGAAGGACGTTGTGAACGGGTTGAGCCATTGGCATCCATTTCTGCCCGCGGCGGCTGCGTTCTGCGTTCCAAACCGTGTCGGGTCGAGGTCCGGCGCGTTGCAGTTCGGTCCACCGAAGCCGCTCAGCGCTTCCTGGATGCGGAAGCCCAGCATGTCGGGGCCAGTGATGCGCGTGATGGTCTGGTTGTAAGTCAGCGCCGCGTCATAGTTCACGTCGCTGAAGATGCCAGCCCAGTCGCCAACACGTCCGTTGATACCGCCGGAAACCCGGAAGCCCTGGCCGTCATAGTAATTGATCGACGTGTCTTCGCCGAAGGCCGTCGTGCCCTGGAAGGCAAAGGTCCGGTAGAAGGAGCCCGCATTCGCGAAGGTGAAGCCCTGTGCAGTCGAAGCCGAGTTGCCTGTTTCCGAAAGGAATTGGGTGACGAACGGGTTTGCGCGCGGAATGTAGAGTTGCGCTTCCGAGATGGACCGCGCCGGGCCGCGCGAAGTCGGCAGCGATGGCGAAACGTGTGTCTGCGATCTCACCTGACCGTAGGCGACGTCGAGATGGAAATCCATGTCGTCGGTAACGGCCGTGTTGATTTGAGCGAAGGCGCGATAGACGTCCTGATCTTCAACCAACCGGTAGAAGGGGAAGTATGGGAACTGGCAGGCCCCCGCAAAGACACCGCCAATCGCCTGGCAGTACTGGGTTGGCGTGCCAAGCGCGGGGTTGGAGTCGCGGATCGTAAAAGGGATCTGTGGTCCAGTGGGGTTGGCGGGATTCGTAACCAGCAGGGTTGGGGCTCCGAACTCGCCAGTCAGCGAGAACTGCCCGTTGGCGCCCGGGGGGGCAACCGTGGCGGGCAGCGCCCCGCGGGGCGTGTAGATGCCGAGGTTGCTGAGTCCCGACCACGGGGCGGGGTTGATGGACCGCGGAAGCATGGCCCAGTCGCGCTCTTGAGGCTTGAGTTCCGAGCGGTGGTCGTACTCGACCGCCCACAGCAGGTTCGTGTCGCCTTCGCCCCAGCCGCCGAGCAGGCTGCCGGTCCATTCGCCGTCGGAGCCGTCAACGAACTTGTAGCTGGCCCGGGCTTCGAGGCCTACAAAATCGTCGCGCGTGATGAAGTTGACGACGCCGCCGATGGCGTCGGCACCGTACGTCACGGCCGCGCCGTCCTTGAGCAGTTCCGTACGCGCCAGCGCGGCGCCCGGAATAAAGGAGGTGTTTTCAGCAACGCGACGGCCATTCAGAAGGGTCAGCGTCTTGTCGGCACCAATGCCGCGAAGGTTGAACGAGACAGCGCCCGGAGCCGAACCGCCGAAGAAGTTTGCTTCGCCCTGGACCGGGCCGCCGATCGTGAGATCCTTGGCGAACTCGAGTGCCGTTGGCGAGCCTTGTTCTTCCAGGTCCTCCTGGGTGAAAACCTCAACTGGCAGCGCAGCGTCTTCGGGCGAGCCGGCAATCAGCGAGCCCGTGATGACGACGCGGTCGCTATCCTCGCTGTCCGCTGCCGGCGGCTGGGGTCCGGACACAGTGTCCTGAGCCCAGGCCGGAAATGCGCCAGCCATACCAAGCAAAAGCGCAGCGCTGGACGCGCCGCGGAGCGTGAATTTCATAGCAGTAACCTCCCCGTGCTGAGTCTGTTGGCGACTCTTATCGGCACTGATGACTGCATTGAGACGTGAGGTCAACCGAGCGCTCTGCAACCCAAGCGATTTTCTCGGGGCGCTTCCTGATGATCAGGCTTTGAAGCAATCAGGCAGATCGCCGGTCGCGCGACTTTGCGCTAAGTCGATGACGCTACGGCATGAAAGCGTTTTTGCTTATCGTGTTTGCGGCATGTTACGCGACGTGCTGTCGACGTTGCGCGAATGTCGCAGGGGCGGGCAATTGCTCGAACTTGAGATGCTTGTTGGTCCCATCTGCAGGTTACCGGCGCTGCACCGGAAGCTTGCTGCAGCGCAGCGGAGCGCATTCTAACTTTTGACGTTTGACGAGCACGTCAATCGCAGACTTATGTGCGTCGATGATCGTAGTGATGGGTCGGCGGGCATGCTCGAGCTGAAGGAGGTGTCGCGCCGCATCAACGGCGTCGATCACCTCGCTGGAATCTCAATGCGCATCGAGGGTGGCGTGATGAACGTGCTGCTCGGCCCCGCGCGCGCGGGCAAGACCAGCCTGATGCGCGCCATGGCAGGCCTTGATCGACCCGGGAGCGGCGAAATCTGGTTCGACGGCGTCAATGTCACCGGCGTCGGCGTCGCCAGACGCAACGTCGCGATGGTCTATCAGCAATTCATAAACTACCCCGGCTGGACCGTCCGCGAGAACATTGCATCGCCACTGAAGGTCAAACGCACGCCCGCCGCCGAAATCGAGCGCGAAGTGCAACGTGTCGCCGAACTGCTCCGGTTGACGCCCTATCTCGACCGCAAGCCGCTCGAACTCTCGGGCGGCCAGCAGCAACGCGTCGCGCTCGCGCGCGCCATCGTCAAGAAGGCAGGCCTGGTTCTGCTCGACGAGCCCCTCGCCAACCTCGACTACAAGCTGCGCGAAGAACTGCGCGCCGAGCTGCCCAGACTCTTCGCGGACACCGGCGCCGTAGTCGTCTACGCCACCACCGAACCCCTCGAAGCGCTCCTGCTCGGCGGTATGACAGCGACGATGAGCGAGGGCCGCGTCACGCAATTCGGTCCCAGCCACCAGGTCTACCGGGCCCCGGCCGATCTTGTCACTGCCGCGACCTATTCCGACCCGCCGCTCAACGTCTTCCCCGTGAGCGCAGCCTTGCGTCCGTCCCGTTTCCCCGGTGCCGCAACACTCGCCGTGCGACCGCACCATGTCCGCCTTGCGCCAAGGTCCAGCGAGGCCGATGCCTACGCCGCCACTATCCTGTCGATGGAGACAAATGGCTCCGAGACGTTCGTGCACCTCCGCGTCGGCGACGCACGCTGGGTCATGCTTACCCACGGCGTGCACGCGTTCGAGCTCGGCTCTGCGCTGACCGTGCATGTCGAAGCCGGCGACGTCATGAGTTTCGACTCTGCAGGCCGCACGCTCACGCTCAACACCAGGGCGGCCTGAGACATGGCCCGGATCGACCTGCAGAACATCCGTCACGCCTACGCGCCTGATCCCGGGTCAGACGCTGACTTCGCTCTCAAGCGCGTCGACCAGTCCTTCGACGACGGCGGCGCCTACGCGCTGCTCGGCCCGTCGGGTTGCGGCAAGACCTCTCTGCTCAATATCATCTCCGGCCTCGTCGCGCCGACCGAAGGCCGCGTCGTGCTTGACGGCGACGACGTGACTGCGCGCCCCACCGAGAAGCGCAACATCGCACAGGTCTTCCAGTTCCCCGTCGTCTACGACTCCATGACCGTCCGCGAGAATCTCGCTTTCCCGCTCCGCAACCGTCGCATGAAGCCCGACGACATCGCCAGCCGCGTCAATGAGGTGCTCGATCTCGTCAGTCTCACCGCGCTCGCGGACCGCCGCGCCCGCGGCCTCACGGCGGACGAGAAGCAGAAGATCTCCCTCGGCCGCGGCCTCGTGCGCTCCGATGTCAACGCGATCCTGTTCGATGAGCCGCTCACCGTTGTCGACCCGCAGGTCAAGTGGGAGCTGCGCGCCAGCCTGCGTGACGTTCACCGCCGCACACGCACCACCATGGTCTACGTCACCCACGACCAGACCGAAGCGCTCACCTTCGCAGACAAGGTCGTCGTCATGTACGATGGCGAGATCGTGCAGGTCGGCTCCCCGGCGGATCTTTTCGAACGCCCCCATCACACCTTCGTCGGCCACTTCATCGGCTCGCCCGGCATGAACATAATGGCCGCCAAGGTTCAGGGCGCAGCCATCCGCCTCGGCGAATACACCGTCCCGCTTCCATCCATCCCGCGGATCGACACATCGAAGAAACTCGAACTCGGTGTCCGCCCCGAATTCGTCCGTCTCTCCGCGACCGGCATCCCCGCCACAATCGTTCGGATGGAAGACGCCGGCCGCTACCGCGTCGCTCACCTCGACATGCTGGGCATGCCCGTCGCCGCCATGCTGCGCGAAGGCGAGGGGGTGCCAGCCGCCCCGCACATCAGCTTCGATCCTGCAGGCGTCCATCTCTACGCCGACAGCTGGCGCGTGGAACCCGACGGAGCCGCGCAATGAAGCCCGTCAACCAGAAAGCGTGGTTCCTCGTCGCTCCGGTGCTTCTGCTGGTGGCGTTCACCGCCATCATCCCACTGATGACTGTGGTGAACTACTCGGTGCAATACGTTGCCAGCAACGCGCAATTCCACTGGGTCGGCGATCTCTGGTATCGCGAGGTCTTGCACTCGGAGAAATTCTGGAACGCGCTTTGGCGCAACCTCGTCTTCTCCGGCATCATCCTCGCCATCCAGATTCCGCTCGGCGTCCTCATCGCGCTGAACATGCCGCGCAAGGGGTGGGGCGTTCCCGCCTGCCTCGTGCTGATGTCGCTGCCGCTGCTGATCCCATGGTATGTCGTCGGCATGATCTGGCAGATGTTCGGCCGCGTCGACATCGGCCTGATGGGCGTGATGCTGCGTGACTTCGGCTACAATTACGAAGGCGACCCGATGGACGCCTGGTTCACGCTGATCATCATGGATGTCTGGCACTGGACCAGCCTCGTCGCCTTGCTTGCCTACGCTGGTCTCGTCTCCATCCCGAACGCCTACTATCAGGCCGCCCGCATCGACGGCGCGTCCGGCTGGCAGGTCTTC
>Ga0163144_10017357_pt1 | contig 14664 bp, 8 predicted proteins | sample OliLak19BULKMAT1_FD_123175 | JGI IMG/M metagenome (GOLD analysis project Ga0163144, IMG submission 123175) | Freshwater microbial mat bacterial communities from Lake Vanda, McMurdo Dry Valleys, Antarctica - Oligotrophic Lake LV.19.BULKMAT1 | ecosystem: Environmental > Aquatic > Freshwater > Lake... | reverse complement strand
CGTCCCGCGAAGCAAGGTGCTGAACGCATCGGCGTTCGTACGTGGATCGGTGCTGTCCGCCCAAACGAAAAATCGGACCGTCCACTGCGCAACCGGCTCGTAGCGCTCGTACGAGAATCGCACCGGTACGCCGGCTGCCCTCGCCGCGCCATCGGGGGCGATTGTCACACCACCCACGTATTCGAGCGTCAGCGTCCAGTCGTGTGCCTGAGACGGCATGGCGGTGACGACGATGGTGTCGCCAACGCGCCCGCCGGTGCTTGAAACCGATTGCACGCCGCGCTGCGCGATCACGCGCCACCGACCGGCGGGGCCGAGTACGGCCAGTCGCAGCGGCATCGTGCGCGTGCTGTCGAGCGGCCGCAACTTCGGCGAACGCCAATCGTACGGTCCCCACTCGTCGATCACGATGGCCGAACGATCACGCAACGAGACCTCGCGCGCGGGCCAGCGGATCGGTTCGTCTTCGATCGTTGGCAATCGCCAGTAGGCGGTGGTGGGTGCGAGCCGGCGTGTGTCGCAGTTGGACGCCACCGTGTCGCGCCGAACATTTGCCACCGTGTCGAACGATGGCGTGTTGACGACGTTGAACACCGTGGCCACGCCGCCGAATCGATTCTCCCGGACGACATAGTCACGACTTCTGGTATCACGATGCTTCGGATAGCCCCAGTCGGATGGTTCGATGGAATCGGCCCATAAGCGAATGCCGGTGCCGTCGCCGTCAAACTGGTTGGACGCGATCGTGTTCTGCTGTCCGTGCTCTATGGCTACCGCAATGCGATTGGCGCCAAAGCAGTTGCCGATCACGCGCGACTCGTAGCTGTAGCCGCCCCACAGTCCGTGATCGTTGCCGACCACGCGGTTGGCGATGAACGTATTGCGACTGAACGTCGCTTCCATGCCGTTGGTGGGGGCGTAGCTGAAATCGTTGGCGAGAAAGACGTTGTCATTCGCACCGCCCGCACCAGTGTCCATCGTCTGCTGACCGGCCCAGAGGAACAGTCCATCACCACCGTGGGTGACCGAATTGTACGCCACCACGTTGTGCAGGCACTGCTCGAAGATCAGGATGCCAGCCGAATCCTGCCCGCGTCGATACACGCCGTGACTGTAGCCCCGCACGTTGTAGTCGATGCGATTGTGCACGATGTGGTTGGCACTCGACCGGTACATGCCGATGCCGAGTCCCGAGTTGAACGAGAAATCGTTGTCGCGAATCTGCAGTGAATCGGTGCGCACCAGCAGCAGGCCATTCATCCCCTGCTCCACACGATTGCCGCGCACCGTTCCGCCGATCACACTGTCCAGATAGATGCCGGCGCCGAAGCGCAACCATTCGCGCTGCTCGTTCTTGTGATACGACAACCAATCAGCCAGACTCTCGTGCTCCACGAGGCTGAACAGCCGCGGCTTCCAGTTGTGACTGAGGTCGTTGTCGACGAGTGTGAGCTTGTGCGCGCCGCGCGCCAGGATGCCCACGCGATAGCCGCGCGCATGCAACCCCTGCACGCGCACGTTCGTTCCGCCCTCGATGCGCAGCGCCACGCCCCGCCCTTCATCCGGCAGGGCGTTGGCGCGTACGCCGACCAGTGTGACCCCGCGCATGTCCACCACGACGTCGCGGCCGCGAATGGTCAGCAGCGCCGAATCGAGTGATGCGGGCGCGGGTAGTCGATATACGCCGGGGCGCAGGCGCACTGACTGCGTAATGACGAGCCCCGCACGCGGCGTCACCATCGGCATCGCACGTGTCGCCTGAATCGCACCAAGCGGCGAGCGGCTGACGAGCGTCATCATCGTCAAAAGCACCGTCCATCGCATCGTCCATCGCATCGGAAATGGCATCGTCGACTTCGTTGCTGACCTCACGATCGCAAATAGCCGCACGACCAACGCTGATCGCACGAGCGCTACAGCCACCGACGTACACGCCCTGTGTAGTCCACATACTCGTCGGGGAATTTCTCGAGCAGATGCTGCTCCTCGCGTCGAATGACCAGCGCGAACACCAGCGACAGCACCACCGGCAACAGCAGCAGCGGCCAGAAGAGGGAGGTCATCGCCACACCGCCCAGATACGCGGCGGCCAGCCCGACGTACATCGGGTTGCGGGTGCGCGCATAGACGCCGGTCGTGACCAGATTGCGCGCCGGCCGATTGGGATAAATCGCCGTACGATGCCGGCGAAAGGTCATCATGCCCGTGGCAATCAGCGCGAGTCCACCCACAAACATGCACAGCCCCAGCACCGTGGCCGTCATGCTGTTCGGCAATTGCATGGGCGGCGCGAGATAGCGCTCGAGGAGGGCGCCAATGCCAAACCCTGCGACGAAAGGTAGCGGCGGCGGGAACGACACGTTTGGGCCGCGGTCGGGGGCGGCAGCGGATCGGGGAGAATTCATGCTCTAGCCTGCGACGTGGTGCGGTTCCGCGCCAGCGGCAGCGCAGCGAGGCCCCGAACATGGTCGTGTCCGGGGCCTCGTTTATGCTACGGCGCGCTGCCGTGCGCTGCTACGGCAACACTACGAACCGCTCACCGTCACGGCGCGCGATCGGTGCAACCCTGGAAGTTCGGGTTGTTCCGCTCGGCCTGCACCATTGGCAGGTTCACGTCCGCGCCGTAGTTGCCACCCTTGTAGTGCACGCCCTGCGGGAAGGTGTTCGCTTCCGTTCGTCCGTACTGTTTGATCAGGCGGCGCATGTCGCCCAACCGCTGACCGCGGCTGAAGGTCCAGAACGCCTTCTCACGGAAGTGCAGCGAGACACGCGCGTCCTGCGTCCCCGGATCGGTGAGCGCCGACATCGCCGTCGGCTGGATTTCTCCCAGCTTGGGCGGCGCCATACGCAACGCGTTGTGAATCGCCAGCCACTGCGTGGTGTTGTTGTTGCGCAGCGCGACTTCGGCTTCGACCATGCGCGCGTCGATGCCATTGATCACGTCCACCGAAGTCAGCTGACCCCACATGACCGTGGTGCGCGTGTACGTCTGGCCGTCCTGACCGTTGATGGCACCCGTGGTCGGGATGGTCGTCGGCAAGCGCGGGTCCCGCGATGACGCGAATGGAATCGCGTTGCGTACGAAAATATCGCGACGATTCCCCTCGATGCTGTCGCCCACGCTGTAACGGCGCGAGCTGAACCCCTGCCCCCAGATGGTGTTCGTGCTGGTGGAGAGCGAGAAGGTGTGCGTGTAGGTGAGGCCGGTCGGGATACCTGCAACGAGCGCGCCAGCGCCGGCGAAATCGCCGAGTGCCAGCGCCACACGCGCACGTGCGACGCGCGCCGACCGCAACATCAAGACGCTCTGTGCGTCGGTGCCGTTGGCGTACGTGATGGCCGTGTCCAGCGAGGTGGCTGCCAGCTGGAACACCTGCTGCGTGGAGCGCGGCGTGCCGTTCTCCGGCGGCGTTGCGTTGCCGTTGCCGATGGGAATGCCATTGCAGAAATCCGATGCCATCTGCAATTCCGCGAACCCACGCGCGAGATACATCTCGGCGATGAGTGAGCGGGCTGTCGGGCGCCCCGCGATCAACGCGGCGATCGCCTCGTCCGCGCGCGTGCGGACGCGGTAGAGATTCCGGATCATGCCCGTGATCGACGAATTGAACTCCGGAATAGTCCGCTGGTCCGCCTCGTCGTTCTGGATGAACGTCGAGCTCGTAGACCATTCATCGACCAGCAGTCCGCCAAAGAGCCACGTGCTTTCACCGCCACCCGTGATTAAGCGGAAGGTGCCGATCACGCCGTTTCCGACGGCGACTGCAGCTTCCGCAGAGGTCACGTCGCCGGGGAGGATGATGTCAGGATCGGTGACGCCGAGGAAGCGCTTGTTGGCTTCCGTGCAGGCGACACTGGAGAGGGCGAGGGTTGCGCCAGCGACAACGCCAAGGCGTCGCGCGGAGAAGAGCCGACCCGTCGTGTGCTTTTTTGTCATGGGGCGGTTTCCTAGTAGCCGAGGTTGACGCGGAAGATGAAGTAGCTTGGCGGGCCCACGGTCTGGAACTCGCTCGGCGCGTCGGTGCCCGACGTCGTGTTGAAGCCGGATTCCGGATCGGTGCCGCGATACTTGGTCCAGAGCTTGAGATTGCGTCCCGTGACGACCACGGACAGCGAACGGCCGCGCGTCAGCTTGGAGGTGAGTTCCGGCGAGAACGTGTATTGCGCGGAGGCCTCGCGCAGACGGACGAATGCGCCCGGCTGGAAGTAGCCATCGAGCGTGCGCGCCGAGTGTTCGTTGGCCGCGATGTTGGTGGCCTGATCGATGAAGTCGGCGTTCAGATCCATACGGCCGGCGCAGTTGGGACGCGTGCAGCGGATGCGCTCCGTGTTGTTGTACCACCTGTTGCCACTGCGGTAGTCCCACATGGTGCTGACGCGGAGCTTGCGGTTGAGCAGATCCAGTCCGCCGCCGGCCGTGACCATGTAGCGGGGTGTGGCGTAGCCGCGGAAGATCGTCGAGTCGCCGACGAAGACTTCGTTGCGGGCAGCATCGGCCCACCAGGTGAGCAGGCCGTCGCCGTTCTTGTCGTCCCACCCGGTGATCGGGCGCGCCCACAAGCCGGCGATGGGATAGCCGGGCACCGTGCGAGTCGTGGTGCCGATCTGCGGTGGCGTGTCGCCCAGCGAGACGACCTTGTTGTCGTTGGCCGAGCCGGAGAGGTTCACGTCGAAGCCCCACGACGTGCGCTGGATGAGCTGCGCGGTGATGGCGAGCTCGAGTCCGGCGTTCTTCACGGCGCCAAGGTTGCGCAGCTGCGACGTGACCGAGCCGAACGAGGGCGGCAGCACGGCGCTGATGAGCGCGTCCTGGGTGATCTTACTGTAGTACGTCGCGTCGATGTTGACGCGCTGGCTGAACAGGCCGAGTTCGAAGCCCGTTTCCTGTTCCGCCGAGCGTTCCGGCCTGAGATTGTCATTACCGAGTGCGGCCTGCGTCACGGTGGGCAGGTCGTTGCCGGCGACGCTGGTGATCGACGCGGTGTAGAAGCGATCGGCGTCGTTGGGTCCCGGCTGCACGCCGGACTGGCCGTACGCATAGCGCAGCCGCAGCGAGCTGACAAAGCCCGGCGCGCGCCACCAATCCTCTTGCGAGATCAGGTAGGACATCGACGCCTTCGGGTACACGATGCTCTGGAAGTTCGTGCCGAACGCCGAGTTCTGGTCGCTGCGAACGGCGGCGGTGAGGAACAGCCGATCGCTGATGGCCAGCGCCTGTTCGATGTAGACACCGAACGTCTTCTGAATGGTGGTGCCTTCGCTGACATCAAGCTGCGTGCCGGAGCCGACGTTCTGCGAGCCGGGCGCGAGCTGGTTGGAGCCGGTCGATGCCGCGAGGAAGCGATAGCCGATGTACTGCGCACCGACGGTCGTCTTGAGACTGAATCGGCTACCGAGGTTGTACTGCGCGGTGGAGCCGAGATCGACGGTGAAGTTGTTGATGTTGACGCGGTTGATGCCGCGCGAACCGAGACGCGTGGTAGCCGTGAGCGGCGGACCCTGGCCGTTGAGCAGCAGGTTTTCGTCGCTGCGGCCGGTCCAGTCGTTCCCCACCGTGGCACGGTTGGAGAGCCAGCTGAACGGGCGCCAGTTGGCGTTGGCCGACCAGATGAAGCGGCTGACCTCTTGCTGCGTCTTCTCCTGCCACATGTAGCCGGGCGTCCACCCGCGATAGCCGTTGAGCGGCGTGTTCAGACCGGTCACGTTGCCGTTCTCACGCGTCCCCGGACCGCCGAACAAGTGCGAGCCCAAACCGGCGGTGGCGTTCGACTCGAGCGAATAACGCTGTTCGACATCCACGAAGTTGGTGGCCACGCCGAGGTCGAGCTTGGAGTTGATGGCCGTGTTCAGGTTCATGCGGAGCGAGCGGCGTCCCATCGTGTTCGGGCGCTCCGTCCACGGACGGATCGATACGCCTTCCGTCTGCAGCCGGGTGCGTTCGAACTCGGGGAGCTGGAGGACACCCACTTCCTTTTCGTCTTCGACGGAGAAGAAGTAGCGGACCTGCTCCGTTCCGCCGGACACCTGCACGCCGTTCTGGCGACGATTGCCCAGACCGAGCGGGGTGAGGTCCGATTCGTCGAAGATATTGAGCGTGCTGGATGAGTCGGCCGTGCAGGCCCCGATGCCGACACGCTGGACGTTGCAGAAGCCGCGGGTGGACACGGTCTCACCCGGGCGCTTACCCCAGGTCGTGAAGGCGGCCGGGTAGAAGTTATTGTCCGCAATCGCGCCGCCTTCGCCGTAGACGCTCCAACGGGCCGCGCCGGCGCGACCCTTCTTGGTCGTCACGAGAATGACGCCGTTGGCGGCGTCGGTGCCGTAGAGCGTGGCCGCCGAGGGACCCTTCACGATTTCGATGTTCTCGATCTCTTCCGGGTTCAGGTCGCCCACTCGGCTTGGCGCGTTGCCGCCCGTGCCGCCGCCGCTGCCGGTCGCGGTGCCGAAGCTGCCACCGTTGGACGTCATGCGGATGCCGTCGATGATCCAGATCGGCTCGTTCGACAAGCTCACGGAGTTCATGCCGCGGATGCGGATGCGGGCGCCGGTGCCCGTCTGCGTGCCGCTGGTGACCGTCACGCCAGGCGCACGCGAGTTGAGCAGGTCGTTCATGTTCGAGACCGGCGCGGCCTCGAGCACCTTCGCCACGTCGATATTGGCCGTCGCGTTGCCGATTTCCACGCGGCGCTGTTCACCGGTGGCCGTGGTGACGACCGCAGCGAGGTTGATGGCCGCCGTCTTGATCGCCACATCCAGCGTGAGCGTCTGACCGACCGCGATCGCTGCCGGCCGTGTCTGCTCGGCGTAGCCCACGCGCAGGATACGCACCGTGTAGTTGCCAACGGGCAGGTTGCGCAGCGTAGCCTTGCCATCCGGGCCCGTGAGCCCGCCAAACGTGGTACCGACGATCTGCACACGCGCAGATTCCACCGGTCGCTTGGTGTCGGTATCCGTCACCGTTACCGCAAGCGTACCTCCTTGCTGGGCGCTTGCTTCAGGTGTCGCCGCCAGCAGCGCACCGAGCAATGATCCCGCCAGCGCCATGTGTGGGCGCCATGAACGCATCATGAGCGTCTCTCTCGAAGGTTGGGGTGAAGACCGCGACGGACGCCACCGACCTCGCTGCCGATGGTGTCGCCTGGATGCGAGAAGAAGCCGGACAACGCTCCGCTCGATTCCAAAGATTGTTTCAGAACTGAGATCTGACAACGGCCGATTTCAATTGAGGTAACAATCCGGTTTGCCCAACGGTCACTGGGCGGTGCGGAGAGCACTGGGCGGGGACAGAGCGTTGGCGATCGGGGGAAGACCGCACCCAGTGGCCAGTGTCGGTCGCAACTTGGCCACGATTGCGATACGTGCGCGACACGAAATGCGCTCGAATGCGCGCCGAATGGGCAGACTGGCTGGCCGATGGAGACAACTCGTGTAGCGTTCGCCATCTGCTCGTCCCCTCCTCAGCCCCGGACCCGGACTCATGGATCGTCGCGACTTTCTGGCCGACATCTCACGCGCCGCCGCGCTCTGTGCCGTGGTGCCGAACGTCTGGCGCGTGACCTCGCGTCCGCGCTTCGACGATGACCCGTTCACGCTGGGCGTGGCCTCGGGCGACCCTACGGCGAGTGGCGGCGTGCTCTGGACCCGGCTGGCCCCTCGCCCACTCGAACCCGAAGGAGGCATGGATGGCAGCCGCGTAACCGTCGGCTGGGAAGTCGCGGACGACGAGGGATTCACGAAGATCGTCAAGACCGGACGGGCGGTGGCCGCACCGGAACTGTCGTACAGCGTCCACGTGGACGTCGATGCACTCGGCCCCGATCGGTGGTACTGGTACCGCTTCACCAGCGGTGACGCGAAGAGTCCCGTCGGGCGGCTGCGCACGGCGCCCGCAGCGGGCGTGATCTCGCCGCTGTCGTTCGCCTTTGCCTCCTGCCAGCACTGGGAACAGGGGTTTTTCACGGCACATCGCCATCTCGCCAACGAGGAAGTCGATCTCGTGGGATTTCTGGGCGACTACATCTACGAGTATGGCGGCGGGGCGGGCGGTGTGCGCAAGCATGTGGGGCTGGAGATCCGCACGCTCGACGACTATCGCCGGCGTTATGCCTTGTACAAGGGTGATGTGCACCTGCAGGCCGCGCACGCGCGCGCGCCGTGGATCGTGGTGTGGGATGACCACGAGGTGGACAACAACTACGCGACGCTCGTCGGCGAAAACACCATGGAATCGGAAGAACAGATGCGCACGCGTCGTGCCGCTGCGTATCAGGCGTGGTGGGAGCACCAGCCGGTGCGCGTGTCGCGCGCCAAGTCGTGGTCCGATCTCAACATCACCCGCCGCATCGAGTGGGGCGCGCTGGCGAACTTCTGGATGATGGATACGCGCCAGTACCGCAGCGATCAGGCGTGTGGCGACGGCACCAGGTCAGCCCCCTGTGGAGACTGGGCAGACCCGTCGCGCACACTCATGGGCGACGCGCAGGAGCAGTGGCTGCTGAACGGCGTCGGCACCTCACGCGCGCGTTGGCAGGTGCTCGCCAATCAGGTCATGGTGGCGCCCTATGACAGCACGCCGGGCGACGCGATGACCGTGTCGATGGATCAGTGGAGCGGCTACCCCGTGGCGCGCGATCGGCTGCTGAAGGCGCTCGCCACACGCGCCCCCAATCGCACGGTCGTCATCACGGGCGACATCCACTCCAATTGGGTCAACGAAGTTCACAGCGACTTCAGCCGCCCCGATCGGCCAACGATCGCCGCCGAGTTCGTGGCCACCAGCATCTCCTCGGGCGGCGACGGCAGCGCCACACTTCCCGCAGCCGCCAAGGCCGCAGTCGCCGCGAACCCACACATCAAGTGGCACAACCGGCAGCGCGGTTACGTCTCGTGCAAAGTCGACGCCAACAGCTGGACCGCCGAGTATCGCACGGTGCCGTTCGTGAGCAAGCCTGATGCACCGATCGAAACGCCGAGCAAATGGCGAGTGACGCACGGCAAGGCGGGCATCGAGGCCGTGTGAACGGAAACTGCGGGGGCGGATTGCTGTTCTCTGGTCATTGGCCGCTGGCCTTTTTCTTCCCCTTCGTGTGCTTGGGGTCCAGCGCCGGCATCAACGAACTGAACTCGCGCGTGGGCATGCGGGCCCCACCACGGAGTTCTTCGACGACACTGTCGGCACTGTCATCGTCCACACCCAATGAACGCAGGCTGTGGTACGCCATGCCGAACGCCAGTTCGCGCTCGCCCATGATCGCCTTGCTCACCCCAAGCGATTCGAACATCGCCTGCTCCTGATCGCTGTGCGTGCGCACGACAATGTCGATGGTCGGATTCTTCGCACGGACCAACGTGATGATGTGTCGCGCGTGATACGGATCGGGCGCCGCAATCACCAGCAGTCTGGCGCGCTCCGGATGTGCGTATTCGAGAATGCCCGGCCGCGTCGCGTCACCGTAGATCGTCGCCACCCCGGTCGTGCGCATCGCTTCCACGACACGCCGATCCTGCTCGACCGCCACGAACGAGACGCCGTACCGCTGCAAGGCATCGCCGATCGTACGCCCGACCCGTCCGTAGCCAACGAGAATCGCATGATCAGGCGTCATCGCCACGTGCAAATCCGTCGCGATCATCCTCGGCTCCTTGTGTCGCTCCAGCTTGTCCTGCAACCGCGGTCGCTTCGCAATCCACGCGCCCACTGCATCGAAGATGGAAAAGAGCAGCGGGTTCATGACGATCGTCACCAGCGCGGCGGCGAGAATGAGACTGCGCGCCGTTTCCGACAACACGCCGATCGAGACGCCGAGCGCGGCCAGAATGAAGGAGAACTCGCCGATCTGTCCCAGACTTGCCCCGAGTCGTAACGACGCGCGCAACGGATGTCGCAGCGCAATCATCAGCAGGGCGGACGCGGCAGCGTTGATCCCCAACACGACGCTCACGGTGGCGAGGACCTTGATCGGCTCACGCAGCAGGATCGTCGGATCGATGAGCATGCCCACCGAAACGAAGAAGAGCACGGCGAACGCATCCTGTAGCGGCAACGCATCAGCGCCGGCCCGATAGCTGAGATCGGACTCGCTGATCACGACACCGGCCACGAACGCACCCAACGCGAACGAGACGCCAAAAATCGATGCCGCGCCAACCGCCACGCCAAGCGCGACTGCCAGTACCGCGAGCGTGAACAGCTCGCGCGATCCGCTGCGTGCGACGTGCATCAGCAGCCACGGCACCACGCGACGCCCCACGACACCCATCAGCACGATGAACGCCACGACCTTTATCAGCGTGATCGTGACGACCCACGCCAGCCCGCCCGAGGGTGCGGTGCCGATCGGGGTGACTGCGCCAAGTGCGCTCAGCACCGTCGGGAGCAGCACCAACGCGATCACGACCGCCAGATCTTCGACCACCAACCACCCCACCGCAACGCGACCATCGATGGAGTCGAGCAGACCGCGTGCCTCGAGCGCCCGCAGCACGACCACGGTGCTCGACACCGAGAGCGCGAGTCCGAAGACGACGCCCGCCGCCAGCGTCCATCCCCACGACACGGCAAGCCAGGTTCCCACCGCGCCAGCCAGCAGCATCTGCAGCAGCGCACCCGGTATCGCCACCCGTTTCACCTTCATCAAGTCGCCGGGCGAGAAATGCAATCCTACGCCGAACATGAGCAGGATCACACCGATCTCGGCCAACTGACTGGCCAGCTCCACGTCGCCCACAAACGCAGGCGAGTACGGCCCGATGACCACGCCCGCCAGCAGATAGCCCACCAGCGGCGGCAGTCCGACGCGTGAGGCGGCGAAGCCCAGGAGAAAGGCGGCCGCGAATGCACCGGCCAGCGTGAACAGCAGTGACGTATGCGGATTCATCCGCGCGTCATCGAACGTTCGGTGGCGCGTGCAATCATGTGATCTACAGTGATAGGGGACTTCGACGCTCGACCAGCGCATGTCTCATGCCGCGTCCACGCGCCCCGATCCCGGTGGCGATCCCTTCGGCGTAGATGCGCGCCACGCAAGGCCCGTCGGCCGCCGTCATGTCACGCAGCGACCACACGTGTGTCGCCGCGGCGGGCTCCATTGACTGGCCTCCAGTGCGATCGGGTCGACCCTCGTCCACGACGTCCTCCCCGTGACGGACGACGCACGCGCCGACGGCTGCAATCGCAATGTGCCGTGTCGACAACCCGATGTGCAAGAAAATTGGGCCGGCGGCGTCTCCTGCGTGATCCCGATGTACACCCCCTACTGAAGCTCGACCTGAGCTTCACTGAAGCTTCACTGGAGCCGCCGATGCGCCGCCTGTCCTTGCTCATGCTGTTGCTGCTGGCACCCGCGCTCGCCGACGCGCAGGGGCGCATGATGGCGTTTCCCTGTGCGAGACCCTGTCCGCCGAACGCTCGCTGCGACTACGTGCGCCCCGCACCGTGCGATGCCCGCATCGAGCGACGCAGCAGTACCACCCGCGTGCAGCTGATCGATCGCGTGCTGCGCTACGAAGTGACGGAGGTCTTCCACAACGAAGGCGGCACAGTGGGCGAAGCCGACTACATGTTCCCGCTGCCCGCCGGTGCGGCGTTCGAGGATCTCAAGCTCTCCATCAACGGCGAGTTGGTTGCCGGTGAGACGATGGGCGCCGACAAGGCACGGGGCATCTACGAGGAGATTGTGCGGCGTCAACGCGATCCGGCGCTGGTGGAGTGGATGGGGAGCGGCATGCTGCGCGCCCGCATCTTTCCGATTGCGCCGGGCGAAGACAAGAAGGTCGTGGTGCGATATCAGAGTGTGGCGGCGCGCGAGGGTGATGCGCTGCGGATCGACTATCGACGTGGCGGCGACTTCGCGCTCGAGTATCCGCGCAACGGGAACTTCGGTACGCCGTACTCGCCCACGCACCTGCTCAGCACGCGTACCGACGGACGGATGTTCGTCGTCGAGGCACGCGGCACCTCCAACGACGCGACTGTGTTGCTGCCGCTGCAGCGCGCCAACACGGCCGGGTTGAGTGTCCTCACGCACGCCTTGCCCGGTGAAGCGGGGTTTGTGATGCTGACCATCACGCCGCCAACAACCGGCGTGCGTGCCAGCGCACGCGATCTCACCTTCGTGGTCGATGTCTCGGGCTCGATGATGGGACGCAGGCTCGAACAGGCCAAGTTGGCAGGACACGCGCTGCTCGCGTCGCTGCGCACGTCCGACCGTTTCCGGCTCATCGACTTCTCCACCGACGTACGCACCTTCCGCGACGGCTGGATTGAGGCGACCTCGGAAAACGTGCGCGAGGCGCGTCGTCATCTCGATCGGCTGAACGCCGACGGCTCGACGAACATCAGCGAAGCGCTGCGTGTCGCGTTGACGGATCGCGGGACGACCACGAGCGAACGGCTACCGCTGGTCGTGTTTCTGACGGATGGAGAACCGACGGTGGGCGAGCGCAATCCCGATGCGATTGCCGCGCTCGCCGCGCGAATGCGTGGCGCCACACGCGTCTTCACCGTCGGCGTGGGGAGTGGCGTGAACGCGGCCCTCGTCGAACAGCTTGCGTTGCAGGGACGCGGCACGGCGCACTTCGTCCGCGATGACGAGTCGGTGGAGGCGCCGGTGTCACTGCTCGCGCGTCGTCTCGCCGAACCGGTCCTCACCGATGTTCGTCTGTCAGCGACTGGCGTACGACTCACGCGCGTCATGCCCACGGGCCCGATCGACGTCTTTGCCGGTCAGGACCTGATCGTGCTGGCGCGTTACGAAGGGAGCGGCGACGCGACGGTCAAGCTCGAAGGGCGTGGCAGGAGCGGCCCCGTCACCTGGAGCACACCCGCCCGCTTCGCCGAAGAGCACCGCGCGAATTCGTTCGTGCCGAGGTTGTGGGCCGCGCAGCGCATCGGATGGCTCGCCGCAGAAAAGCGTCGCAGCGGTGGCACCACGGAGCTCGACGGCGAGATCAAATCGCTCGGCGAACGCTACGGTATTCCCACCGAATTCTCGTCGTATCTGGTACTCGAACCAGGCCTGACGATCGCGTCGGCGCCCGCGCCGCGCGGGGCGCCTGGTTTCGGCGGAAGCGTACCAGCACGCGCGACACGCGCTGCCGGGGGCACGGCGGCGGGAGCATCGGCGAATTCGTCGCTGCAGCAAGTCACCGTCACGGGAGCCGCCGCGCCTGCGTCCGCGGCCGAAGCGCGATTCGAATCGGCACGCGATGCCGCCGCGCAACGAGACGCCAAGTCGATCGCGTCGCTGGACGGGATGCTCGACCGCGACCGTCGCGGCGCGCTGGCGGAGACCCGCACCATTGGCAATCGTCGACTTTCGCTGGTGAACGGGGTATGGACCGATGTGCGATTCACCACCGCGTTGCGCCTGGTGCGCGTCAAGCCATTCTCTCCACTCTACTTCGAACTGCTGCATCGCATGCGCGACCTGCCGGATCTCTTTGCCCTGGGCGATCGCGTGATTGCGGCCGGCCGCGCCGTGGCGATCGAGCTCGCGGCCGATGGCGCTGAGCGCGTGGATGAACGTGTGCTCGCTGGCGTGCAGCGCGATTGGTGACGGGCGCCTGTCACACACGGCCTGAGCGGATATCATGACGGACGAAGAGCTCGAGCGCTTGTTCCGGCTCTATCACCTGCCCCTCGTGCGCTATCTCACGCGGCGGTTGGGAGATCGCGATTGGGCCGACGAGGTGGCGCAGGAGACGTTCCTGCGCGCCCTTCGACAGGACACGCTGCAGAGCGAGCGCTCGTGGTTGTTCGCCGTGGCCACCAACCTCGTGCGCGACGAGGCACGCAAGGACACGCGACGTCGCGCGCGCTTGCAGCAGCTCACCATCGAGGCGCGAGCGGAAGGGGAATCGGCCAGTCAGTCGCTGCAGGATGACGAGCCCTCGGCTGAACGCGCGCGTGAGCGCGCGCTGGCTCGGCGCGCTGTCGATGCACTGGCTGAGAAGGATCGACTCGCGCTGCTGATGCGGGAAGAAGGGCTGGACTATCGTGAGATCGCCGCCGCCCTCGATCTGTCGGTTGGATCGATCGGCACGACGCTGTCGCGCGCGCGACGCCGGTTGACCGAGACATACGAGGCCATGCAGGCCGACGCATCGCCGCGCCAAGGAGAGGTGAATGAAGCATCCTGAGGAAGGAACCGTGCACGCGTGGCTGGACGGCGCGCTCGAGCCCGATGACGCGCAGGCGCTGGAGACGCATGTGGCGCAGTGCGCGGAGTGTCGAGCAATGGTGGCCGAAGCGCGCGGGCTGATCGCGGCGGCGTCGCGGGTGGTATCGCAGTTGGACGGCGTGTCGGCGCAGGTGATGCCTGCAGTGCCTCGGAGGGCTGCGCCATCGCGCGTGCGATCGTCCGCAGCGCCACGCAACTGGTGGCGCTACTCGGGTCTCGCCGCGGCCGCCGTGTTCGGCGTGGTCTCCGCGAGCTGGGTGTCGATGCAAGGGTCGCGCGCGGCGCTTGAGCTCCGGACCGAAGCTGCATCCGTGCGGGAACCTGTTCCGGTCGGCGACAGGTCGGACAACGTTGTTGCCGCCGCGGAAAATTCGGCGGTCGCCTCAGCGGCACCGGTGATGGCATCCGGCAGGGCGTCCGAGACGTCATCGGAGAGGAAATCCGCCGCCCCGCGTGTCGCAGCAGCGCGTGTCGCAGCAGCGCG
>Ga0163144_10017356_pt1 | contig 14664 bp, 12 predicted proteins | sample OliLak19BULKMAT1_FD_123175 | JGI IMG/M metagenome (GOLD analysis project Ga0163144, IMG submission 123175) | Freshwater microbial mat bacterial communities from Lake Vanda, McMurdo Dry Valleys, Antarctica - Oligotrophic Lake LV.19.BULKMAT1 | ecosystem: Environmental > Aquatic > Freshwater >... | reverse complement strand
TCCTGCTGTTATAAAAATACCCGGCAAGGTTTACCGGCATATGCATAGGACTTTATGGGACAGGCATTACAGGAGAAACAGCACAACAATAGACCAGTTAAAAAATGCAGGCGGAATGCGGTTGATACAGAAAAGGATTATAGCGGATTCTATTGCTGCTTATGACCTGCAATGGCAAAGAGCTGAGTTTTCGAGGGAACTCTACAGTACCAACTTCGAAAAAGGGAAAGGATTTGTTGAAAAGATCATTATTGCAAATGACCTTTTGCCAGCATTCAGGAGCAACTCAACCGGGAATGCATCGCCCTCAGAGATTACAGATAGTCTTGCAATCAGCATTAGCCCGGCATCTCTTAATGAATATCTTAATTTTTTAAACTTGCTAAAAATTACAACGATACAAGACAAACGGGGTTATCAGGCTATTGAACAAAGTGCCGAAAGGTTAATTACTTTGATTAAAAAAGAATATCGCCTAAAATAATATGAGTCAAGAAAAAAACTTGTACTTAAAAATCGTTTTTTACAACTAAGCATTAACTTACCAATTAGTAACTTACCAACTGGTAACATTTAAAACACTAAATATGGCACAAATGGATTCTCCCTTTTTATATGGCAAAACAGTGGCGGAACAAAACTTTACCAACCGCACTACCGATATTAGCCGCTTAACCAGAAACCTGAAAAATCATATCAATACCATCCTCATCTCCCCGAGGCGATGGGGGAAATCTTCCCTGGTAAAAAAGCAGCCTCGCAACTGCAGACAAAGGGGAAATATGCAGAATCATTTAAGCTTTTCCTGGAGGCTTTTGCCATTGCGGAAAACCCGGAAATCAAAAAGAGAAATGAGGCTGCCATCAACGGCGTAAATAACTGAAAAATAGTATAAAACGGGGAAGCCGAAAACCGCTTAGAGTAGGCGATAAAAACTTTCATTATGAACAAGAAAACCTTCCTCCTTGCCTCTTTTTGGATGCTGTTTGCCGTATTGATGATTGGCTGTAACACGCCTGAAACAAAACCCGCAGCAGCCGAAGCTCCCGCAGCCGTAGAATCAGCCGCGAAACCCGACATGAGCAAGGTAAAAGCAGAAATTCAGGACTTAGAAAGTGCGTGGGCTGTAGCCGATAATGCCCGTGATGCCGATGCAGTGGCCGCATTTTATGCAGATGACGCAGTAAGCCTATTAAACAACAAACCGATGATTACCGGCAAAGACGCCCTGCGTAAAGACATTACCGGCAGCCTTGCCAGTAAGCCCAAAGGAGCAACAGTTGCCTATGATGTAACAGAAGTGTTTGGCGACGAAAACACCGTAACAGAAATTGGTAAAATAACATCCAAAGGCGCTGATGGTAAAGTTATGTATACGGGAAAGTATATGGCCATTTGGGAAAAAAGGGATGGAAAATATGTCTGCATAAGAGATATAAGTAATGATGATGTAAAAGCAAAATAAGCTGTTGATCAGGGTAACGGTCTTGAGGCCGGGCAAAGAAAATTTATCATTAAATTTTCCCTTGCCCGGCTTCATGTTAAAATTGAAGGGTCAATTCTAAACTTTCGCCTCTTGCATGGATACATTATTCCCGACAGCTTCATGCAACCTTTCATTTAGCATGCTGACTTCAAATTCTCTTTTTCCCACCCCAGGCTGGTTTCCACAAGAAGCCTGCTGATAAAAAAATTCATTCTAACCCATCAAAAGCCATTGTAAAAACTGCGCAAAGAATATCTCTTTAAATAAATTATGGAAGAACAACAAAATATACAATCAACGGAGGACCAGAAAAATATTGTAAATGAACCCGTTTCATCTGCTCCTGAATCTGTGACCCAAATTGAACAACCCTCAACCTTAAGCCCTCAACCTTCAACTTCAGAAGATATGGAAGTACATCACCACGCCCACGACCCGGCAGCACCTCATCACAAGAAAAACTGGAAATCATATTTCTGGGAATTCTTAATGTTGTTCCTCGCTGTGTTCTGCGGATTTTTAGCAGAGTATCAGCTGGAGCATAAGATTGAAAGAGATCGGGCAAAGGAGTTGTCTGTAAGTTTTTATAATGAACTCAAAAATGATTCTGCTGCTTTAAAAACTATAGAGAATTTTAGGATGAGAAAATACACGGCATTGAAGTACCTGCAAAGTTACTTTCAGGACAGCAGCCTTATTAATTGCTCCAATACCTTCACCATAGAATTGTTGTATGGCTATTATACGTTCAGCCCTTCTTTTTTTGAACCTGGGGATGCTATATTGGAACAATTAAAAAATTCAGGTTCACTCCGGTATTTCAAAAGCATGGAGTTACAAAAACTCACAGGCGATCTGTCTATTGCCATTGCTAACCTGCGTAAAAGAAATGCTTTTGAAGAAGTTTTTTACCGTGAAAATATCTGGCCATTCCTGGTACAATATAATGATACGAAATGGTACGAAAGTATTGTTGCCCGGTCAAATGAATTTTTTGTCACCTTTTTAAAAGAATATGAAAGAACCGGTGGGGATGTACAGTTCCATTTTGATAAACCTGAAATTTTTGACAGAAAAAAAGCCACGAATACTACCAGCATCTATAAAATTATTTTAAAAGGAACCGGAGATTCTCAATATCAAATTTATAGCAGTCTGAATAGCAAACTTCAGGAAGCATTACGAAAAGAATATCACCTGCAATAATATGAGTGAAGAAAAAAATATACCACAGGAAGAAATTCCGCAAGAGCAACCGGTAAATAAAGAACCTGCAAATGAAACCATTTCATCTGCTGAACCCATTACCGAATCTGAAACACAACCTTCAACATTAAACATTCAACCTTCAACTGAAGAAGACATGGAAGTACATCATCATTCATACGAAAGTCATGGAAACCCGCCTGCCGGACGGGCAGGGAAAAACTGGAAATCATATTTCTGGGAATTTTTGATGTTGTTCCTGGCGGTGTTTTGCGGATTCTTAGCAGAGTATCAGTTGGAGCATAAAATAGAAAAAGACAGGGAAAAACAGTTTATGCAGTCTTTGGTGGAAGACCTAAAGTCGGATATAGTTTCCATTACAAGTTTAAATCAATGGAGGGATACAAGGCTTGAGATGTCTGATTCTTTAACTAATGCTTTAATTGAAAACAAGCAACTCCAAAACGGGTCGGCAGTATATTATTGGGGGCGGAGTATCTCCCGCAGAGGTGTTTTCTTTTCTGCTGACGGAACGATACAACAGTTAAAAAATTCAGGGGGGCTCCGATTAATTAGGAAGCAATCTATTGCTGATAAAATTATTGCTTATGATGTATTATACAGACGTATTCTTAGGCAACAGGAACAGGAGGAAACCCTGCTCACTGATTATCGTTTTTATTCCAGCAAATTATTTGATGCTGCTGTTTTTAAAAGGATGACGAACCTGATGAAAGACACGGTTTTCATTAAAAAACCAGAAGGAAATCCCCAATTAAAAGAGAATCCTCCTACTATATTAAATGAAACAATTAATAAACTTAATTATTGGGCTACCAGTTCTACTCTTTTACGCCAGTTTTTAGAACAATTAAAAGAAAAAGCGGCCCTCTTAATTGAGTTAATTCAAAAAGAATATCATCTGAAATAATTAATGGAAGAAAATAAAAAAGATAGCGGCTTCGAAGAAGAAAAGGAACAGTTGAATAACCCTTCAACTGATGAAACCATTGTACCTGCTGCTGAAAAATCAGACCTGCCTACCGGACAGGCAGGCATCATAAATCCTACATCAGACATAATAGATATGGAAGTACATCATCACGCCCACGACCCCGCAGCACCTCATCACAAAAAAAACTGGAAAAGTTATTTCTGGGAATTTTTAATGTTGTTCCTGGCGGTGTTCTGTGGGTTTTTAGCAGAGTATCAGCTGGAGCATAAGATTGAAAAAGACCGGGAGCTGCAGTTTATAAAATCGCTGACCACAGACCTGGATGATGATATAAAAAGTCTGAACGAAGTGATGGGGCAAGAACATCAAGGCATCAAAAATTTAGATACCCTGATTGATTTACTCAATAGTCCTCTGCTTGCAAAACAACAGGGAGACCAGCTATATTATGTGGCAAGGATCGGCCCCAGGTCAATTCCGTTTGCCAATAACAGCCGTACGTTCGATCAATTGAAAAATTCAGGTGGCTTCCGGCTAATAAGAAAAACGGAAGCCTCAAATAATATTATGGGTTATTACAACCAGTTTTCATGGATACGCCTGCTGGAAGATAATTATAACCATGAGTTTGATAATTTTAAGCACATTGCTGCAAAAATTCTTGACCCGGCAATTTTAAGAAGACAGGAAGCCGGCAATGGAACTATTGAGAGAAGTAATGATAACCCATCCCTTAGAACTTACGATAGTGAAATGCTGAAAGAAATGGCCTTTCATACTGTGCACATGAATGGTTCAAGACGATCAAAGTTATTGTTGTTCGAAAAGCTGAAGAAAAGTGCTGAAACGTTAAACGATTATTTAAAAAAAGAATATCATCTTCAATAAAAAACAAATGACCAGGGAACGTATCATCAAATTCATCATTTACCTGATTGTAGGTTTTGCCTGTGCTTTTTTGTACAGGTACCTGAAACGGTAAAAGCTGTCGGCCAACGATTCATGATGTTTTTTTGTAAAGCCCGATTCTTCTTTCTACCTTTTGCCGGCTGGCCAAAAAGGGTCAGCTTTTTTATACCAACCAAAACGAATTTATGCAAACTGCTATTAACCTCAACCAAAAACGAATTGAATCAATTGACATTGTACGTGGCATTGCAATGGTCATTATGGCATTAGATCATGTTCGTGATTATTTTCATATTACTGCCAATATAGATGACCCGCTGAATCTGGATACAACCACCCCCCTATTGTTTTTCACCCGGTGGATCACTCATTTTTGTGCGCCTATTTTTGTTTTTCTTTCCGGTACTTCCATTTATCTGCAGAGTCTTCGAAAAACAAAAAAAGAACTCAGTGCCTTTTTAATGAAGCGTGGACTCTGGCTTATTTTTGTTGAGTGTGTCATCGTTGCATTTGCATGGACCTTTTTACCCACACTCAATGTAATTCCCCTCGGTGTGATCTGGTCCATCGGTATCAGCATGCTGTTATTATCACTCATTATTCATCTTCCTTATAAAGTAATATTAATACTCGGGCTTGTTATTGTATTTGGCCACAATCTGCTCGACATACCGGAATCAACGCCAGGTTTTAAAGCCGGTTTCTGGTGGGATCTTTTTCATCATGGCTATTTTGTACCTTATCAATATGCCGACAAACATATTATATTGATGGTATACCCCTTTGTGGCGTGGACGGGTGTGATGTTGCTGGGATATTGTGCCGGAGTTTTTTATACATCAGCTTATACACAGGAACAGCGAATGAAAATTATATTCCGCACAGGCCTTGTGCTTATCTGTTTGTTTGTTGTTTTACGTTTTATTAATATCTATGGCGATCCCCATCCATGGCATTTACAAAAAACATCCGTACTCAGTTTCTTTTCCTTTATGAACGTGCATAAATATCCTCCTTCACTTTTATACCTGTGCATCACAATTGGTCCGGCCTTGTTATTACTTTCTTTTGTTGAGAAAATTAAAAACCGGTTCACCAACATCATGCTGGTCTTTGGCCGCACTGCCTTTTTTTATTACATACTGCACCTCTACCTCATTCATCTGTTGGCTATCATCAGTTTTTTTATAAAGGGGCATACGGTAAAAGAAGCTATTGAGTCTGTTCAAAACTTGCCCTTTCTGTTTGTTTTACCTGGTGTAGGATGGGGGCTGGCAGTGGTTTATGCGGTATGGGCTGTGTTAGTCATTTCTCTATATCCTTTATGTAAATGGTACGATAACTATAAAACCAATCACAAAGAAAAATGGTGGTTAAGTTATTTGTAGATCCTTTGCGGCATTTAAAATAAAAACAATTCATCACTCCTAAAATTCATTGCCATGGAACTTATCAACTCACTACTTGCTGTTAACGCTAATTATATCTTAATTGGATTAATGGTGCTGTTTTATTCACTTGAACAGTTACTCACGACTCAATTCAACTTCACGAAAAGACCGCAGCACCTGTTTCAAAACAGTTTGTTCTATGTTGCTTTTTTTCTCGGCAACCTGCTCTGGTCTTCGGTTACCGTATTTAGTATTGAATGGCTGAACAATCAGCAAGTGGGCCTTTTTTATCTTGTGCATCTACCGCTTTGGTTAAAACTATTGCTTGGAGTTGCCATGTTCGACCTGGTGAGTTACTGGTTTCACCGCCTGGCACATGTGGTGCCGTTGCTCTGGCGTTTCCATCGTGTACACCACAGCGATACAACAATGGATGCATCAACCAATTTCAGGGCGCATCCGCTAGAAATTATTTTTTGGTTTGGCAGCAGTAGTATTCTTGCTGCAGCCATCTTTGGTCTTAATCTGCTTACCCTGGGCTTGTATTTTTTTATTGCCACTTTCTTCTTTTTCCTGGAGCATGCCAATCTTCGTTTCCCGAAATGGATCGACAAAAGTTTCGGTTTAGTGTTTACTACACCCAACCTGCATAAAGTGCACCATGAGCAGGATCAGCATTATACCGATTCAAATTTCTCTGATATTTTTATTTTATGGGACCGCCTGTTCGGTACATTTAAAAGTAAACCGGTTGAGCAGATCAAATTCGGATTGAAAGAATTTGATGAAGAGAAAAAACAAAGCTTTTGGTATTTAATGAAGAGTCCTTTTTTAGAAATAAAAAGAGTTGAATCAGAAGAACTGAATAAAACAACATCAGCTAAATAATTTTCACGATCTGTCATCTCACTCACTTTAATTAAATTAATGTTATGCACCCATTACCGATTGTTCTTATGCTGCTGCTTGCCAGTTCAGGATTTTCTCAAACAGTATATAAAGTACCGGCTGCGGGTTTAGCTGCTATCAAACAAAATGATTTAAAAAACGATTTATACCAACATGCAGATGCACGGTTTAAAGGGCGTGGTGCAGGTACCATTCATGAACTGAATGCAGCCGTTTGGATTGCAGAAAAGTATAGAAGCCTCGGGTTAAAACCTGCAGGCGACAACAATTCATACTATCAGTATTTCAATATGTGGCGCAACCGGGTTGCTGCTGTTAGTAGTGTATCTATCAATGGTCGCTCCTTGGCATTGTGGAGCGAAGTAGCCATTGCACAAATGGCACCTGTTGCTATAGAACAACCGATTGTTTACCTGGGGAGTGCTGCTTCTATTGATTTGAATAGCATAGATGTGAAAGGAAAAGTAGTGGCCTTTGATGCCATACCCGGCATATTAAATTACAAAATGTCATTACCTGCTTGGCGGTATCAACGGTTTATGATGTCTAAATATGGGAGTGCCTTGATTGCTAAAGGAGCTGCTGCACTTATACTCATTGGTGATAGCGAAACAGAAGTAGCCTGGCCTGATGCTGTAGAAAATTTTAAGGAAGGAAGTTTTGATTTGGAAGGAGGACCCAATGAAAAAGTAACAGCTACCGTACCGGTATTTTGGTTACATGCAACTGCAAAAAAAGAAATAGCAACTAATACTGCCCAACTAAAAGCAAGCATTGTTATTGAGCGGTATAGTTATCCATCGGCAAACCTGGTGGGCATTGTTGAAGGAACCGATCCGGTGCTTTCGAAAGAATATGTTTTGTACAGTGGCCATACAGATGCACATGGTATTCGTAACAATATTGATGGAGACAGTATTTATTATGGGGCAGATGACAATGCCAGTGTAAATGTGGCCATGTTTGCAGTAGCCAGGGCTTTTAAAAAAAATCCGGGAAAACGTTCTGTGCTTTTTGTGATTCACGGTGCAGAAGAGCGAGGGCTTTTGGGCTCAAGATGGTATTCATCGCATCCAACAATACCCATCCAAAATATTGTAGCGGTATTAAATGGTGATATGATAGGCAGAAATCATCCGGATAGCGCAACCGTTTTAGGAATACAACCTCCACATCTTACATCAAATGATCTGGCAAAAATGGTGCTTGATGCAAATAACGAAGGACCCAAATTTAAATTAGATACGCTTTGGGATAAAGTGGAACATCCTGAATACTGGTTTTTCAGAAGCGATCATTTGCCCTATGCAAGGTTGGGTATTCCTTCACTCATGTACACAACGCTCCTGCATACGGATTATCATACACCAAAGGATAATGCAGCTAACATTGATTACGCTAAACTTAAAAAAATGACAGATTGGATGTATCGTACCGGATGGAAAGTAGCGAATGCGTCTCAACGGCCGGGAAGAGTAACAAATTTTAAATTGGAACGATAAACTTTTAAGATTAAAAAAACCGATTTCCGGTTATTGTTCTATAAAAAATTGAAAAACTTTACATCACTTCAATACAAAAAAATAAACAATTAATAGTATGAGAAAGCTGATCTGTATTCTGATCTTATTTTGCTTTAAAATAACAACTGCACAAAAAACAAATTACAGTGCAGCCATCAACACAGCAACAACTAAAATTGAACAAAAAGTAATTGAGTGGCGACATGATATTCATCAAAATCCTGAATTAGGAAACAGGGAAACAAGAACTGCGGCACTCATTGCCAAGCATCTGCAATCATTAGGGATAGAAGTAAAAATAAATGTTGCAAAAACAGGAGTGGTAGGAATATTGAAAGGCGATCAACCAGGACCTGTTATTGGTTTGCGTGCCGATATGGATGGGTTACCCGTAACAGAAAAAACAAATCTTCCGTTTGCTTCGAAAGTAAAGCGCATGTATAACGGACAGGAAACAGATGTGATGCACGCCTGTGGTCATGATTCGCATGTGGCTATCTTAATGGGTGTGGCAGAAATATTGGCCGGCATGAAAAAAGAGTTGAAAGGGACGATTAAATTTATTTTTCAACCTGCAGAAGAAGGTGCACCTAAAGGTGAAGAAGGCGGTGCTGAATTGATGGTGAAAGAAGGCGTATTAGACAATCCGAAAGTGGATGTGATTTTTGGTTTGCACATCAACGCACAATTAGAAGTTGGCAAAATAACTTACCGCCCCGGTGGAATGTTTGCCGGTGTAGCTGATGTGAAAATAACGGTGAAGGGTAAACCATCGCATGGCGCTGAACCCTGGGCATCAGTTGATCCTATTGTTGTTTCTGCACAAATCATCAACAGCTTGCAAACGATTGTAAGCCGTAATGTAAACATCACCGAAAATGCGGCAGTAGTTACCATTGGTGCTATTCATGGTGGCAATCGTTCCAATATTATTTCTGAGCAGGTTGAAATGATGGGCACTGTAAGAACATTAAGTGAGGCAGATGAAACTTTCGTGTTTAAACGTATTCGCCAAATCGTGGAAAAAACGGCTGAAGCTGCCGGTGCCACTGCAACAGTAGAGTTACCTTATTCTGTTCATTATCCTGTTACGTTTAATAACATTGCTCTTACAACTTTGATGTTGCCTTCTTTGCAAAAATCTGCAGGAACAGAAAATGTAATGCTGATACCGGCTGAAACAGGATCTGAAGATTTTTCCTTCTTCGCACAAAAAATTCCAGGTTTGTATTTTTATATCGGTGGTTTACCCAAAGGGAAAGATCCGAAAACTTCAGCACCACATCATACACCTGAATTTTTTATTGACGATAGTGGATTTAAAACCGGGATCAATGCATTTTGCAATCTGGTATTTGATTATATGGAAATGAATAAAAAATAAAATGATTTATAAAATCAACCTTCTGCTTACGATACTATTGCTACACACCGTTGTAGTTACTGCACAGGTGCAGGTAAGCAAAGAACCACGGCACAAAAAAGTTTTAGAAAATAAGTACATCCGTCTGCTGGATGTCAGGATCCCGCCAGGTGATACTAGCCAATTTCATATTCACTCAACCCCTTCTCTTTTTTTACATTTCACCAACACAAACGTATGTGTTCAGATAAAAGGACAAGACTGGGTAAGATCTCAAAATATTGCCGGCACCGCATCCTATCGCTCCTTTTTGAATGATACAGTGGTTCATCGGGTGAGTAATTGTGATACGGTACCATTCCATGTAACTGACATAGAAATTCTTTCCCCTTATAAACCAACAACACAACTTAAACCATTACCGTTTACAGTTTTGTTTGAAAACGAAAAAGCATTTGCTTATCGTTTAATTGAATCCTCATTTAACAAACAAATTATCAGCGGCCGTGGCCCTGTAATTGCACAACTTGTAGAAGGCAATAAAATAATATTTCATGACACAAAAAACAAAAAATCAACAATCATTAAAACAGGGAAGTATTTGTACATAGAACCCGGTAGTTCTTTTTACTTCTTTGCAAAAGAGAATGAAAAAATTAACCTTGTAATTATTGAAATCAAATAATCCTGCTGAATCTTAAAAAAATTAAATGAGCAATACAGTATCAAAAAATCTTCCTGCACTATCTGAGCATACTCGTTTAAGATATTTCTCTTTTGCCATACTATATTTAGCACAGGGCATCCCTGAAGGAATGACTTATTTCGGAATACCCGCCTGGCTGGCAATGAATGGAAAGAGTGCAGGTGATATTGGTGCTTATGTTGCAGTCATCGGTATTCCCTGGACTTTCAAAATGCTGATTGCGCCATTAATGGACCGGTTTAGTTATTTACCAATGGGTCGAAGGAGGCCATGGATAATTTTTGGCCAACTGGGATTATTGTTTGCGTTTATTGGAATGGCAATGGTGCCCGAACCGCTTACTAATTTTAAACTCTTAATGGCAGCAGGTTTTTGTGTAAGCCTGTTCAGTGCCTTTCAGGATGTGGCAGTAGATGGTATGGCCATTGATATTATACCAGTGCATGAGCAGGCAAGGGCCAATGGCTTTATGTGGGGCGCAAGAATCATGGGTGTTTCTGCATCGCTTGCTGCAGGAAGTTGGATGCTGAACCATTATGGATTCAGCATTTCTATATTGTCACTTTCCGTAGCAATTAGTATCATCATTTTTGTTCCGCTTCTGTTTAGAGAGAGGCCGGGAGAAAAATTATTGCCGTGGACAAAAGGTGTTGTTTCTCAAAATTCTTTACAACTGCAATTAGACAGTTGGGCAAATATTTTTAAATCGTTAGGGAGAGTAATAATCATGCCATACAGCCTACTAATAGGATTGATTGGTTTTTTAGTTGGCACAACCGTAAGTTATATGAATACACTGCTCCCGATTTTTACTGTACAGGCCCTTGGGTGGACTAACGAAATGTATTCAAATATCAACGCTTTATCCTCTATAGTTGGGGGAGTACTTGGAATGGTTGTTGGTGGTGCACTGACCGACCTTTTTGGAAAGAAAAGAATGTTAAGCGTTTATCTCCTTGCATCCATCGCAGTGGCGGTAATGATGTATTTTTCTAAAATGTATTGGAGCAACTACTGGTTCAGTGCAGGGTTTGTTATTGTTTACAATATTCTTTACGTATTTATTATGGTGGGCTTTTTATCTATAGCCATGGAGCTTTGCTGGAAAAAGATTTCCGCTTCACAATTCGCCTTGTTTATGGCTATTTCAAACTTTGGATGGATTACTGGTTCGGCCATCATTGGCACGGTGAAAGAAAATTTTAGCTGGCAGTATTGCATTTTAGCTTTTGCCTTTCTAGCTGCTATTGCTTTAATTCCGCTGCAATTTATGAATACAAAAAAACATTTGAAGCAGTTAGAAAAAATAGATGAAGCAGATAAAACACCCACAGCATTGTCATTCTAAAAATTAATTTAAAAACAACTGGATATGAACAATAAAAATTTAAAAACATTTCTCTGGTTTTTAAGTGCATTACTTTTTTGCTCTGCATCTCTTAATGCACAATCGAATAACAAAAATCAAACTACTAAAACCAACAAATTAGCAGGTACCTGGCGGTTGATTGAATTTACAGACCTCGATACCCTTACCGGAAAATGGGAATACCGTTACGGAAAAAACCCAAGGGGATTTTTTACATATACCAAAAACGGAATCCTTAACCTGAACATATCTACCGGCAATCCAATGATATTCTCAGAAGACTCGGCCAAAAAAATGAACATCAATTATTTTCAGATGATTCAATACAATGCATTGGGTTATTTCGGAACTTATACGATTGATTGGGAGAAATCAATCGTTACGCATCATGTAAAAGGCGGTTCATTGCCCTGGTATATTGATACCGACCAACCAAGATCTTTTATAATGAAAGGAGACACCGTGATTATAGGCGATAATAAAACATGGAAGAGGGTGCTGGTAAGAGTTGATTAAAGTTAATTAAACTCAATAAACAATTTAAATATGAAAAATATTTTCTTAACGCTATTCTTGGCTTGCCTGCTTCATCTAAATGGAAATTCACAAAAGCTGCCAAAAGTAATAATCCTGGCAACTGGAGGTACAATTGCCGGCAAAGGTGCTTCCCCCGATAGGGCCGCTTATGAATCAGGAAAAATACCCATCCAGGATTTATTAATTGCCATACCCTCCATCAATAAACTGGTTGACGTGAAAGGCGAACAAATAGCCAATGTTACAAGCTCCAACATCACGATAGAAATTTGGATGAAGCTGGCAAAGCGAATCAATGAAATATTTACCAACAATGAAGCTGATGGAATTGTGATTACGCATGGCACTGATACGCAGGAAGAAACAGCCTACTTTTTAAGTCTCACTATACTATCAGATAAACCTGTAGTGCTTACCGGGTCAATGCGTCCATCAACAGCCATCAGCGCAGACGGACCAAAAAATTTGTATGATGCCATCTTGGTTGCCGCTGCTCCTCAAAGCAAAGGCAGGGGTGTTATTCAAAGCTTTAATGAAATGATTTATGATGCAAAAAATGTAACAAAAATCAATACGATTAATGTGAATGCTTTTAGTGCCCCCAATGCGGGACCTATCGGAAAAGTATATGATGGCCAGGTTAAATACTATAGCCAACCCATTTATACCAATAATCAAAAACCATTTTTCGATATCAGCAAAATTACACAGTTGCCAAAAGTGGAAATTGTTTACATGTATGTAGATGCATCCACCACTCCTCTAAATGCATTGATCAATGAAAAGGTTGACGGTATTGTTATTGCAGGTGCCGGCAATGGAAGTTATAACAAAGCTTTTGAGGGCGCCGCTGAAAATGCAAAGCAAAAGGGAGTTGCCATTGTTCGATCATCAAGAGTTGTTTCAGGGAATATCACCATTGCAACAACGGAAGAATTCAACGACGTTAAAATGAATACAGTGGCTGCGTTTGATCACAATCCGCAGAAAGCAAGAATTTTATTAATGCTGGCACTTACAAAAACGAGAGATAGAGAAAAATTGCAGGAAATATTTATGAATGATTGATTAAAACGAATAAGTATTGATGATACAATCAATTTTTTAAATAAGAAAAATATTGTAATCAGCTCTGCAAAGTCTCCAGACTTCGCAGTTTTAAACAAACAGTTTCCAAACTGTTTTATTCATTATCCTGTAAGAGACAGGATGCATACAACTTCAAAGTCTGGAAACTTTGAAGAGCAGTGAAGAAAATATAGCGGTTATGTAGTGGTAAGACAAGTCCTATAGGGACGCTGCATTTTGTATTGGTGGAATTTATTCCAGCTTCAGGTTTTAACTCGTAGCGATTTTAATAAATAGCTTTATCGAATTTATCAACAACCAAAATAAGCATGAGAAAAATTACAACAACCCTTCTTTGTTTTATTGCAATGCTGCAAATAGCTACTGCACAAAAACCCCGTGCAAGAGATATTGGAATTCCTTTTGACGGTTCACCCGGAACGTTCAATGCCATCACCGATGTAAAAGGTGTAGAAGTTGGATACAGCACCATCATTTCCGGTACAGGAAAAAACATAAGAGGTAAAGGCCCGGTACGTACCGGCGTTACTGCTATTTTACCTAGAGGAAGAAATAATAATCCTGTTTATGGTAACTGGTATTCCTTAAATGGCAATGGCGAAATGACGGGTACAACTTGGATAAACGAATCAGGATTTTTAGAAGGCCCCATCATGATAACCAATACCAACAGTGTGGGTGTGGTAAGGGATGCGGTGCTGAAATGGTTTGTAAAAAAAGGCTGGTATAAAGAAGATTTCTGGTACACTTATCCTGTGGTAGCAGAAACCTATGATGGTTTTTTAAATGACATCTATGGTTTCCATGTAAAAGAAAGTAATGCCTGGGAAGCATTGGACAGTGCAAAATCAGGTTTACTAAAAGAAGGAAATGTGGGTGGTGGTACAGGCAGCCGGTGTTTAGGATTTAAAGGCGGGTCAGGCAGTTCGTCAAGAGTTGTAAATATTAAAGACTCCAATTATACCGTAGGTGTATTCGTACAATCAAACTTTGGAAGAAAAAATAATCTCATTATTGCCGGCGTACCAGTTGGCAAAGAATTAATAGATACACTGAACAATGAACTCAAAGCAGCCCCTTCTTACAGGCAGGAAGGTGATGGCTCTATTATCGTGGTTGTTGCAACGGATGCTCCATTATTACCACATCAGTTGAAAAGAATTGTACAAAGAGTATCGCTTGGCATCGGCAAAGTGGGCGGGCAGGGTACTAATGGCTCTG
>Ga0163144_10017353_pt1 | contig 14666 bp, 10 predicted proteins | sample OliLak19BULKMAT1_FD_123175 | JGI IMG/M metagenome (GOLD analysis project Ga0163144, IMG submission 123175) | Freshwater microbial mat bacterial communities from Lake Vanda, McMurdo Dry Valleys, Antarctica - Oligotrophic Lake LV.19.BULKMAT1 | ecosystem: Environmental > Aquatic > Freshwater >... | reverse complement strand
CAACCTCATCCCCATTGCATGTTCCAATTTGCTGACAAAGCTGTCGCTGCCCAGGGGGCGTCCGGTGTGCGTGCAGCCGCGAAGTGCGGCGAGTTCGGCCGGCGATTGCCCCTGTTCCAGTTCGTCGCGCCATTTTTCGAAATCCCAGTGTTTTCGTAACCGTCCGACCAAGCACATGCTTCAGCAGGACCGTGAGTTTGCAGAGCGGCGGTTACGGGGCGGGCTTCCAGCGGTGGGGCAGCAGGTCGTCGATCTGGCTGGCGGGATGAGTGCTGACGCGCATGAGAACGAAAGCGCAGATATTCCCAGGCGTTGAGGTCGTGCCGCTCTCCTTGAAGGCACAGCGTCTCACATCTTCAATTTATTTTGCAGATGGGGTTGGTCGGACGGTTACGTCTAAAGATTCAGACGCCGCGAAAGCCTGACCTCTGTCATCGGCGCCGGTGAACCAGAGAAGAGATTCGGCTGAGTCAGCTCACGCTTTTTTCCAAAACCTGAATGACGTGCGCGTAAGTTTGCAGGGCGTCCTGGCCCGCAGTGGTTAGCGAGTAGACGCCGCGGTCCACGCGTTCAAACCAGCCGTAATAGTTCTTGAACAGGATGCTTTGGGCCTTGGCGCTTTTGGCGGCGTCGCGGAGCACTTTGACGTTGCTGGGGCCTTTGGCGCCAAGCTGCCAGGCGAGAGACAGCGCCTCCTGGCGGTAGGCGGTGACGATCTTCCTCCGCGTGCAGCCGCCCGTGTTGAAATCGCCGCAACGCTTACTGAACTCGGCCAGAAGGCGCACGCGTTTTTTTATTTCGATGCGCGGCTTATACGGTTCCGGCTCGAGCTCCACGTCAACGATTCCAGCCAGCAGTGCCTTTTTTTTACGGCGCGGCGAAAATGTCACGGTCAGCAATCCCAAGCCGAGTAGCCGGCAGAGACGCACCATTTTTCGCCAGCGTTTGCGTGAGCGGCCGAGTGGCGATTCCACCGCCAGATAGACATCGTGGCTGAGGCGTTGGCGTTCGATGCCTTGAAGCACGACGTCGAGATTGAAGACCTTTTTCATCTCAACAAGTATGAGTTGGTCGCCGCGCTGCGCGACAAGGTCGCAGGCGTGCACTTCGCCGCCCACGCGGAAGCCCTGGCATTCGAAGAATGTTTTCAGCGGCTGATAAAGTTCGGTCTCACGCGAGATCATCATCTAGGTGTCGGCTCGTTTTGGTTTTCGGACAACTGGAAGTGGCGATCCGTTTCAGATTATGGCAGGGGAGGGGAAAATAGTAAAAACAAATCATTGGAAACGGTGATTGAATGGCGGCTGGCGCTGACACACAATAGCGTTTTCAACCCATGCGTTTGAGCACTTTTCGTTCACCGGCAAAACGCCCGCGTCAGCTTTCAGGAGCATTACTTTTCGATGCCACAGCGATCCAAATCCACGGTCTCCTTGCCCGCCCCGTCGTCTCGCCGGCGCTATGAAAGCCCGCTGACCGGCCGTTACGGTTCGGAGGAGATGTCGTACATTTTCAGCCCGCAGTTTAAATTTTCAACGTGGCGGAAACTCTGGGTGGCTCTGGCGGAAGGCGAGCGCATGCTCGGCCTGCCGATCACGGAGAAGCAGATCCGGCAGCTCGAAAAGCATGTGGATGATATCAACTTCGAAGTCGCGGAAGCCAAAGAAAAGGAAATCCGCCACGACGTCATGTCGCACGTCCATGCCTATGGCGTGCAGGCCCCCGAAGCCAAGGGCATCATCCATCTGGGCGCGACCAGCGCCTACGTCACCGACAACACGGACCTGATCCAAATTCGTGCCGGCCTGGAACTGGTCGCAAAAAAACTCGTGAATGTGATCAACGCGCTGGCACACTTCGCGGACGAGTACGCCGACCTTCCGACATTGGCCTACACACACTTTCAGGCCGCGCAACCGACCACCGTGGGCAAACGCGCCTGCCTGTGGATCCAGGATTTGCTGCTGGATCTTGAAGACATCGAACGCGTCCACGAGACGCTTCCGTTCCTTGGCGTGAAGGGAACGACGGGAACGCAGGCCAGCTTTCTTGAACTCTTCGGCGGTGACATCAAGAAGGTTCAGCGGCTCGAACATATGGTCGCCGAAAGCATGGGCTTCGATCGCGTGCTGGCCGTCTCCGGCCAGACCTACACGCGGAAGCTTGATTTCCGCGCGCTCTCCTCGCTTTGCGGCATGGCGCAAAGCGCGCACAAATTCGCCAATGATCTCAGGTTGCTGGCGCACTTGAAGCAGATGGAAGAGCCCTTCGAAAAAGAACAGGTCGGCAGTTCGGCCATGGCGTACAAGCGCAACCCCATGCGCGCGGAACGCATGACCGGTCTGGCGCGGCACTTGATCGTGCTGGTGATGGACCCGGCCTTGACCGCGGCCGAGCAATGGTTTGAGCGCACGCTCGACGATTCATCGAACAAGCGCATCGCGGTGGCGGAAGCGTTTTTGACGGCCGACGTGGTGCTCGAAACGTACCTTAACATTGCCGGAAAACTGGTCGTCTACCCGGAAGTTATCAAGGCGCATCTGGCGGCGGAGATGCCCTTTATGGCCACTGAAAATTTGATGATGGAAGCTGTCAAGCGCGGCGGCGACCGGCAGGTGCTGCACGAACTCATCCGCGAACACAGCCAGGCTGCGGCGCGGGAAGTGAAGGAGCGAGGCCGCCCGAATGATCTGCTGCAACGCATCGCGAAAGATGCAAAGTTCGCCAGCGTTCACGACAAGATCGAGGAGATTACCGACCCGCGGCGGTACGTGGGACTTTCCAGCCAGCAGACCCGCGAGTTCTTGCGCATGCAGGTGCGGCCGGTTCTCAAGGCGCGCCGCAACTGGTTGGGACTGACTGGAACCGTGTGCGTGTAACGCGCTAAAGTTTCGTTCGCGTATTAAGTTCCTCGCTCGTTTTTGGCGCCACCTGTTTCTTCAATTCGTCGTGGCAAATGGTCAGCGTGCGGATGCCATATCCAGTGACCATGACGGCGTCGTTCTCCATCCAGCGCGAGGACGTGCGGTTGGTCCAGGAACCGTCGTTATTTTGCAGCGAGATGAGCTTCTCGCTGAGTTCCTCAGCCCAGCGGTGTTGTTTGCCATCGGCGGTCGTAATCACCGTTTCGCCATAGAGCGACAGTGCTTTGGCCATGGTCAGAAAATAATAATAGAGCCCGTCCGGGCCGATGTTGCGATTCTCTTCCAGCGTGTAATTTTCGCGGACCCAGCGAATCGCGGATTGCACGCGCGGATCATCTTTGGCGACGTTCATGTAAAGAAAACTTTTTAGACCGGCGTAGCTCATCAATCCATAACTACGGGGCATGCGCTTACCGCTTTTGCCTTTGCCATCTTCCGGTTTGCTTTCGCCGGGCCTGTAAATGAATCCGCCGTCGGTATCCAGTTCCGTGTCCTTCGCGGGAAATTTATTGGTCTCCGGATCGTTCTGCAGCCGCGAGAGAAATTTTTTGGCATTCTCAAACGCGGGATCGCCTTCCTTCACGCCGGCTTCTTTCAGCGCTTCCACCCAATACGCGGCAAGGTCTCCGCTCGTTTTGCCGCCGGGTGTGTAACCGGGCGCGCCGAACGTTTCGCTCGTCTCGTCGTCCTTGTATTGAACCGAGAGCAGGTAATCCCTGGCGCGCTGAATCGCCGTGACGTGCTCCGGATTTTCAAGCGCGCTGAGCGCCAGCAAGCTGACCGCGGTGGTGTACGTATCGAGTCCAAACGCCGGCGTGCTGATGGCACCATTCTGACGCTGATACGTTTTGATCGCATCGGTGGCCTGCTTCAACCAGGCATTGTCTTTCTCTCGGTATTTGTCCGGCGAACGCGCGATGGCATCGACGACGAGCGCGGTGAAACCGGGCTTGGGATCGAGCAAACCGCGTGAGAACTCGCCATTGGTTTCCTGATTGACTTTCAAATATTCAACGCCCCGGCGGATGGAGTCCAGAACCTTGTCTCCACTGGCCACAATTTCTTTGGGCGCTGACGTGGGCGCCGAGTGGTGCGGTTTCTGAAAAGTCCAGAGATACCACCCCGTAGCGGCGAGAAGCAGGAGCAAAACCAACAGCGTTTTCAAAATGCGTTTCAGCCAGAGACTGCCGCGTGAACCTACAGGCTTTGCATTTATTTTAGACAGTTCGTCAGGAGTTTGCATCGTAAGCGGCCTCATTATTAGTACGGATTCTGCTGGTTAAGCACGTCGTTGGCCATATCTGAAAATCTATCATTCGTATACATACGTGTTGGCGCTGCGTTTGTAAAATGGACGTGTTATGTCGCAGGTTGGCTTATCCTCGTTGATCAAGCGCTCCTTTACTCTTGGCGCTCTCCTTATATTGGCGATGAGCGCAACGCTCGCGGCGGCGGAAGAGCGGGTTCGCATTGGCGTTCTCGCCAATCGCGGTCTGGAAGACGCCATGAAACGCTGGCGGGCGACGGCAGATTATCTGACAGCCCAAATCCCGGGGCATCGTTTTGAAATCATCCCGCTGGACTTCGACGCGCTCACGGAGTCTGTTGCGCAGAATAAGCTCGAGTTTGCCGTCACCAACAGCGGTGAATACGTTGAACTGCAAGTCAGCCATGAAGTGCGGCGCATCGCAACGTTGAAAACTTGCGAGGCGGTGGCGCGTTCACGTCGTTTGGCGGCGTCATTTTCACGCGTGCCGATAGCCCCATCCGGACGCTGGAGGATCTGCGCGGAAAATCGTTTATGGCCGTCGATGAGCAGTCGCTGGGCGGCTGGCTGATGGCGTGGCGCGAAATCAAAGCCCACGGGGTCGATCCCTACCACCACTTTTCAATTCGTCAATTCGGCGGAACACATGATGCCGTCGTGCTTGCTGTTTGGGACGGAAAAGCAGAGGCCGGAACCGTGCGCCCCGATGGGACGATTCGCTGGATTCGCACGCGCGCCTTTCCGGTGAAGAATGAGGCCGGAGAAATCTACCGAGTCGCCGGCCTGACCGAGGACATCACGGACCGCCGGATGCTTGAAGATCAGTTGCGGCAAGCGCAAAAAATGGAAGCCGTGGGGCAGCTTGCCGGCGGCGTCGCACACGATTTCAATAATCTGCTTTCCATTGTCGCCGGCTGCTCCGACCTGCTTTCGCTCGACGCGGAACACCTGCCCACGGCGCAGGCGCACATCGATGTGATCCATGCAACCGTGAAACGAGGCGCCGCGCTGACGCGCCAGCTCCTGGCATTCAGCCGCCGCCAGATCGTCGCGCCCAGCACGCTGGATCTGAACATCGCCGTCGCCGAACTTCAATCCATGCTGCGCCGACTGCTTGGCGAACATATCGTGCTGGTCACCGAAGCGGATCCCAATACCTGTTGCATCAGAGCCGACGCGGGACAGATCGAGCAGGTCATCTTGAATCTGTGTGTCAATGCGCGGGATGCCATGCCCAGGGGCGGCACACTCGAAATCCGGACCCGGCGCATGGAACTTATTCCGGAGTTCGCCAACCAGCACATCGGCCTTGAGCCGGGGACGCATGTGGCGCTGAGCGTGACCGATACAGGCCACGGAATCGACGCTGAAACCAAAGTTCATTTGTTCGAACCTTTTTTCACCACGAAGGAGCCCGGCAAAGGCTCCGGCCTGGGGCTGTCAACTGTCTATGGGATCGTGAAGCACAGCGGCGGCGTGATCAGAGTTGAAAGCCACGCGGGACAAGGCGCGACCTTTACGATTTATTTTCCGATGGAGCCCGGCGTGCATGAAACACGTCCTGGTGAGATGCCAGCGTCAAGCGGGCGCGGGGTTGAGACCATTCTGTTTGTCGAAGACGAAGACGAAGTGCGGACGGTGTTCTGTCAATTTCTGCGCATGCGCGGTTACACGGTGATCGAGGCCTGCAATGGAGAACGTGCGCTGGAGATCAGCGGCCGCGGAGATCACATTGATTTATTGATTGCGGATATGGCCATGCCGGGGATCAGCGGCTGGGAACGGGGGCAGAAGATCGCCGGCCAGCGGCCCACGCTGCGTATTCTCTACATCTCTGGATTCACGCCGGAAGAAAATGCGCGCATCGGCGTTGAGAGTTCCGCGTTCGCGTTTTGGCAGAAGCCATTTACGGCGCCGCTGCTCGAAGCCAAAATTCGCGAAGTGCTCAAGAACAAGTAGCGCTTACTGTTTTCGGGATGCCTTTTCGTCCAAGCCGGAAATTCCGTGCCTCCGGCCCAACTCGGCTTCAAGTTCCGCGAGCGAGATGTCTTTGTTTGCCATCAGCACCATGGCGTGAAAAAACACGTCGCACAATTCCCGGGTGAGATGTTGCTTATCCTGTTCACGCGCGGCCTTGATCGTCTCGCCGGTTTCTTCAGCTATTTTGCAGCAGATGGCATCGGTGCCTTTTCGCAGTAATGCCGCGACGTAGGATTTTTCCGGCAGGGTCTTGCGGCGTTCTTCGACAGTCGCGAAAACGGCGGCGAGCACGCTGCCGGTTCCAGGAGAGGGCTTCTCAGAAGACATGCGTAAACCTCGTTCGTAGTGTTACAAAAGATGCCATGCGTAGCACACGGATTTTAGCCGGTCTGCGACTTGTCCAGTTTATCCAGTGTCTGCATGGCGGCCGTGCGCACGTTTTCGTCTTCATCGTCCAGCAGGTAGAGAAGTTTCTCGGCCACGCCCTTCTGGTTGGCCTTGCCGACACCGAGCACGACTGCTTTTCGAACCAGGGGATTCTTGTCCTGAAGCGCCTTGCCGACCGCGTCCAGAGCCAGTGCCTCGTTGTAGAAGGCGAGTCCTTCCGCGACCAGCGCGCGTTTCTGCGGGCTGCTGCTATTGGCTTCGCGCACCAGCGCTTCGAGCAGGCGTGGATCTTTGAAGCGTCCGAGTTGAACGAAGTCGTTGGGAACGCCGAGGATGATGGGCATCCAGTGTCGTTCGCCCAGGCGTGACAGCGCTTTGGCCACTACTTTCCGAACTTCGCCTTCGCTGTCAGTCAAACAACCGACCAGCGCCTGAACGCAATTCTTATCGCCCCATTTTCCCAACGTTCGCGCCATCGTGGCGCGGATGAAAGGATCCGGCGACTTCAACATCGGCAGCCATTGCGGCGACGTTCCGGGATTCGGAAAATCTCCGAGCACTCGCGCGGCCGTGGCGCGCATATCCGCGTCGCCTTTTTTCAGCGCATTAATGAGTGCTTCTAAGGCGCGCGGGTCTTTGGTCTGGCCGAGCGCCTTCACGGCGTCGTGACGCACCTGTTGATCCGGGTGTGTCAGCGCCGCCAGGATGGGCTCCAGCGACAGCGCGCGCGGTTCGTCCTTGGGATCCGGGTTCAGTTTATTGAACATCGTTCCGCAGCCCTGTACGCTCACATTGGAATGTATCTTTTTACACGTAATTGTACTAAAAAATTCAGTGATTCAACTCCGCTTTTAAAAATTTTCCCATCAAGTCGTGGCCGCGTTCGAGCATGATTTTTGAAAGTCTGGATTGGCTTTCAAAGTACTTCAACCCCGTTGGGGGGAACCCCGGGCCCCAGGCAACGAAGGGCGAGGGTTCCGTCGCGTGCGTTTTGAGCGCGACCGGCGTGGGGTGGTCCGGACAGACGAGAATGCGCATCTGTCCCTCGCGCGCGGCCGGCGTCTCCAGAATGGGCCCCAGAATCTTTTCGTCCAGTTCCTCGAGCGCTTTTACTTTATTGGGCGCATCGCCCTGATGTCCGCACTCGTCCGGCGCTTCGACATGTATGAAAACCAGATCATGGCGTTGCAGCGCCTCAATCGCGTAGCGCCCTTTCGCGGCATAATCGGTGTCGATGTAGCCGGTGATGCCAGGAACATTGAGCACTTCAAGCCCCAGGTACAGTCCCAGGCTCCGGAGCAGGTCCACCGCACTGATCATCGCGCCGCTGACACCGTACGTTTCTTTGAACTCGGGAAGGCTGGGGCGTTTGCCGTGCCCCCACAGCCAGATCTGCGTGGCTGGAGATTCTCCCGATTTGACTCGCGCCTTGTTGACGTCGTGAGCTGAAAAAAGGGGCTTCGATTTTTCCATCAAATCCAGCAACACCGCGTCGTCGTCGCCTTTCGGCAGATAGCCGGCCACTTCTTTACCGGTGATATTGTGAGGCGGCGTGCAGACGGCCCGCAGCGCTTCGGCCCGCCGCAGCACCAGCAGATGGCGGTAGCTCACACCGGGAAAAAAATGCTGTCCCTCGCGCCCAAAGCGCGCTTCCATTTCTTTGATGAGCGTGCTGCTCTCTTCGGTCTTGATGTGTCCGGCGGTGAAATCCACCATGATGCCGTCTTCGACCGTCACCGTGTTGCAGCGGACGGCGATATCATCGGGTCCCAGTTCCACGCCGAGCGATTTGGCTTCAAGCGGAGCGCGGCCGGTGTGGTGTCTGGCGGGATCAAAGCCCAGGAGCGACATGCAGCAGATGTCGCTGCCGTTGTCCATTCCGGGAGGAATGTGCATCGCGCGGCCCACCGTTCCTTCAGCCGCCAGGCGCGCCAGGTTGGGCAGGTGCCCCGCCTCCAGAGGCGTTTTATTTCCGAGCGCCGCGATAGGCCAATCCGCGGCACCATCGGGACAGATCACTACATATTTCATTGCACTCTCCGTGCGCACGAACAAAGGCGGCCTCGTGCCGCCTGAACCAACAGAGACTTTAACGGGTCGGTTGTCTTTTGTCATTGGTCGATTGGCCGGGCCCGGTTAGCGAGGCGGCCGCGCTACTTGGTGACCGCAGGCCGACCGGTTTTTAGTGCGAAAATACGATTGTCAAAATGATACTTCGACGCGCGACTGGTGTATAAATTGCCAGTCTGTTATTTAATTTGAAGTTTCTTACCAAATTTGAGCCAAAAGAAAATCGAAAGAAATAGTACGAACGCAGCAATGTGTTAAGAAGGACGACGCGCGACTCTTTTGTGTTCCACCATCAGGACTTAAAATTTGAGTAAGAAGATAGTTGGTGTGATTGACAGCGTTGTGCCTTTGGCATCGGTCTTGTGCACGGAGGAGCTACACCGGCGGACCTCGCGGCCACCCGATTACGCGGCGGAAATACGCGCGATGACGGTGCTCGTTCAAGCGCTGGCCGATTCGCCACGCACTATTCTTCAGACCCTGGCTGATACGATTTTAACTAACTTCAACGCGCACTCGGCAGGTCTTAGTTTGCTGACCAAAGACGGAAAAAGATTCTACTGGCCTGCCATCGCTGGTTTGTGGAAGCATCACGTTGGCGGAGGCACCGCTCGCGAATTTGGACCCTGCGGCGACGTGCTGGACTGTAACGGCCCACTGCTGTTTGCGCATTTCGAGCGGCGTTATCACTATCTTCTTAAAGCAACGCCAAATGCCGAAGAGTGCCTGCTGGTCCCTTTTCACGTAAAGGGAAAAGCGGTCGGCACAATCTGGATGATGGCCCACAACGAATTGCGCCACTTCGACGCCGAAGATCTGCGGCAGCTTGAGAGCCTGGGCCGCTTCGCCTCGGCCGCTTATCAGGCCGTCGAGTCCATGGGCGAATTGGAATCGCGCAAGGCCGAGTCGGTCAATCTGAGGGAAGAGGTTGTCCAATCCGACCTGCTCAACACGGCGCTGCATCGCGAAATTTCCGAGCGCAAGCAGGTCGAAGAGCGGTTGCATCAGAATAACAACACGTTTTTCAGGCTGATCCAGAACGCGCCCTTTGGCCTTTACGTGGTGGACGCGCAGTTCCGCCTCAGCCAGGTCAGCACTGCTTCGCAAAAGGTATTCGCCAACATTGACCCGCTGATTGGCCGCGACTTTGAAGAGGTGATGAGGACCCTCTGGACTGACCCGTTTGCCAGCGAGGCGCTCGCGCGCTTCCGGCACACGCTGGCCACGGGCGAGCCTTTCGCCGCGTCCAATACCGTCCAGCAGCGCTACGACAACATGGCCGTGGAGTCCTACGACTGGAAGATCGAGCGTGTCACTCTGCCCAATGGAGAACTGGGAGTCGTCTGTTATTTCTACGATGTGACGGAACGCAATCTGGCTGCGGAAGCCTTGCGGCAAAGTGAAGGCAAGCTTCGCGACTTCGTGGAAAACGCTACGATTGGACTACATTGGGTTGGGCCAAATGGCCACGTGATCTGGGCGAATCAAACCGAACTGGATCTCCTCGGATACACGCGCGAAGAGTATATCGGGCATTCCATTACTGAGTTTCATGCTGATCCCCTGGTGATTGAAAAAATTCTCACCCGGTTGCTGGGCGGTGAAACCTTGCGAGATCACGAGGCGCGGTTGCGTTGCAAAGACGGTTCCGTTCGTCATGTGGTCATCAACTCCAATGCACTTTTCGAAGATGGAAAGCTGGTTTACATCCGCTGCTTCACGCGCGACTTCACCGAGCGCAAAAAAGCCGAGAACGCCTTGCGTGAAAGCGAAGCGCGTTTCCGCACTTTGTTTGAGATGGGTCCCGTGGCCGTCTATTCCATTGATACTTCAGGGCTCATCCGAGAATTCAATGGCCACGCCGCAGAATTGTGGGGACGCACGCCCGCCCTAGGAGATACGGACGAGCGATTTTGCGGCTCGTTCAAGTTGTACTGCCCGGACGGTACGTTTATGCCGTACGATAAATGTTCGATGGCCCAGGTTGTCCACGGCGAGATCGCTGAAGCGCGCGATGGAGAAGTCTTAATCGAGCGGCCCGACGGTTCGCACATTACCGTCATCGTCAACATTCGTCCGCTGAAAAACCCAAACGGCGAGATTACCGGCGCAATTAATTGCTTTTACGACATCAGCGCACGCAAGCGGGCGGAACAACACGCGGAAATGCTCACGACCTTGTCGCGCGAGTTGGCCCCGGTGACAGAGGAGGCCGAGATTGTCAGAATCGCGGTGGATACCGTGGGCCGCCACCTCAACGCTCATCGCTGCTATTTCGTGGAGTGCCTGGAAGACCAGAACCGGCTCATTGTCAGCCCCAATTATGTGCGCGACGAAGCGCCCAGCATCGCCGGCGAGCTGAGCCTCTTCGACTTCGGCGGCGTCGATTGGTGGCGTCAGTTTGCCAGCGGCGATTTTTTCATCGAAGACGTGGCCACGAATCCGCTGACGCAGGCGAAGAGCGCCAGCTATGCGACGGTGGGCGTGCCTTCTTATGCGGTCCAGCCCTTCCGCCGGGAGGGAGATTGGGCTGTGTGTCTGGTCGCCACGGAGAAGTCGCCGCGAAAATGGACGGCTTACGACCTGCGCGTGCTGGACGATGTGGTGGCTCGCGCGTGGCCGTTGGTGGAGAAGGCGCGGGCCAATCTGGCGCTGCTCAATTCCGAAGAACGCTACCGCACGTTGTTCAATTCAGTGGATGAAGGTTTTAGCCTCATTGAAATGATTTACGACGAGCACGAGAAGCCCATCGATTTCCGCTTTTTGGAAGTCAATCCCGCTTTCGAAAAATTGACCGGCATGCACGACGTGGCGGGTAAATGCGTGCGAGGCGACATTGACCCCGCTCACGAAGATTATTGGTTTGAAATGTACGGCAAAGTCGCCCAAACGGGCGAACCGGTTCGCTATATGAACGAAGCCAAACAGATAGGGTGCTGGCTTGATATCTATGCCTGCCGGGTGGGCGGGCCTAAAAGCCGCAAGGTCGCCGTCCTGTTCACCAACATCACCGAACGCAAGCGAACCCAACTGCTGATCGCCACCCAGAAGGAAGTGCTTGAGTTGGAGGCCAGGGGCGCGGCGCTTCAAGACATTCTGCAATGTGTCGTCAACGCGGCCCGGGATTACTCTGGCGAGCAGAGCCGCGCGAGCGTGTTCCTGCTCGAACCCGACGGCCAGCACCTGCGTTTCATGACAGGAGCGGGGTTGCCCGAGGCTTACATCCGCGCTGTGGACAACTTCGAGGTGGGCCCGCATAGGCCTTCCTGCGGCAATGCCGCGTTCACCGGCCAGCCGGCCATCGTCAAAGATGTCAACACGGACCCGCTTTGGGCTCCCTTCCTGAGCCTGGCTAAAGAACACGACATGCGTGCGATCTGGTCGCAACCCTTGCGGACGCTGGCCGGCAAGGTGATGGGCACCCTGGCACTTTACCACCGCACGCCGCGCGAGCCGGGACCGGGGGAGATGGAGGCGATCGTACTTCTGGGTCAGACGGCGGCGCTGGTGATCGAGCGGAGCAGGGACGCAGAGCGCCGTCTGGAAGCGGAGGCGGCGCTACGCGCATCGGAAGTGCGGTATCGCCAGTTGTTCAACTCCATGGACGAAGGCTATTGCGTCGTTGAGATGATCTTCGATGCAAACAACAAGCCGGTCGATTTTCTCTTTTTAGAGGTGAATCAAGCGTTTGAGAAGCAGAGCGGGATTTCGAACGCAGTGGGCCGACGGATGCGCGAGATCGCTCCGAAGCATGAAGAGCATTGGTTTGAAACGTACGGAAAAGTCGCTCAGACGGGTGAGCCCGTCCGTTTTATCCACGAGGCGAAAGAACTGGATGGAAGATGGTTCGATTTTTATGCCTCCCGGATCGGCGGGCGCGAGAGCCGAAAACTCGCCGTCATTTTCAGCGACATCACCAGCCGTAAATTGATGGTTGAAGCGCTGAGCGAATCGGAAGAACGCTATCGCAATCTGTTCAGTTTGATCGACGAGGGTTTCTGTCTCATCGAGATGATCTTTGACAAAGACATAAAACCAGTTGATTACCGTTTTCTAGAAGTGAACCCGTCGTTCGCGAAACAGTCTGGGTTGAGCGGCGCGACCGGCAAGCGCGTCACTGAACTCGTGCCCAACATTGAATCGCGTTGGTTTGAAACGTACGGCCACGTCGCGCTGACGGGCGAATCGGTACGCGTGACGAGTGAAGTTAAATCCATGAACCGCTGGCTGGATGTGTACGCCTGCCGGGTGGGCGGACCCGGAAGCCGTAAAGTGGGCGTCGTGTTCAACGACATCACCGAGAAGAAGCGCGCCGAGCAGTCTCTATTCGATGCGGCCAAAGCCAAAGACGAGTTCCTCGCCACGCTGGCGCACGAGCTTCGCAACCCGCTCGCGCCGATACGCAATTCGCTGGAGATCATGGAGCGGGCGGGCGGGAACATGGTGATGATGGAAGACGCCCGCATTCGCATAGAGCGGCAGATGAACAAGATGGTGCATCTGGTCGACGACCTGATGGACATCTCCCGCATCAGCACCGGCAAGGTGGTGTTGCGCAAGCGGCAGGTTGAGCTTGGCGCGGTGATCAAAGAGGCGGTCGACGCGGTTCAAAACATGGCTCAATGCGCCGGTCAGGAGATTTCGGTCGCGCTGCCCGATGGCCCGATTTACTTGGACGCGGACCCGGTGCGCTTGAGTCAGATTCTTGGCAATCTGTTGAGCAATGCCTGTAAATATACCGACTCCGACGGGCAGATTTCGATTCGGGTTGAGCGCGATGAAAAGACTGTCGTGATTCGGATCAAAGATACGGGCATCGGCATTGCCGAGGAGATGCTGCCGCGCGTCTTTAACAGGTTCATACAGATCGACCATTCACTGGAACGCACGCACGGCGGTTTGGGATTGGGCCTCTCCATCGTGCGAAGCCTGGTCCAGATGCACGGCGGCACGGTCGAAGCGTTCAGCCCCGGTTTAAACCAGGGAAGCGAATTCGTGCTGCGCATACCGATCGTGCAAGGAGCGAAACGGGCGAACTCGGCCTCGTTGCTTGCGATCCATGCGCCGGCCGTGGATGCGCCAGCCAAAAAGCGACGGATTCTGGTCGCCGATGACAATATGGATTCAGCCGAGTCGCTCGCGCTGTTATTGACGATTGAGGGGCATGAGGTGCGCACGGCCTTCGACGGATTCGATGCTGTCGCCACAGCCGAAACGTTCCAGCCCGAAGTGGCGTTTCTGGATATCGGCATGCCCCGTCTCAACGGTTACGACACGGCGCGCGAAATCCGCAAAAGCGAATGGGGCCGCAGCGTGTTTCTGGTGGCCTTGACCGGATGGGGGCAGGAACACGACCGAAGAAACGCACTCGAGGCCGGCTTCAACCAGCATTTTGTCAAACCTGCGGACATAGATAATTTGCGGCGCGTGCTCTCGACGCTGAAGTAGAGCGTTGAGCCATCAGGATCGTGGCGGGAACTTCCTAAAAGACACGGATCAAAGCAAAGACATGGATCAAAGCGTCACGCCGGCCCCGCAGCCAGACGCCGCTCGCTCCACCTGAGCACTGGCCGCAAAGCCTGCGAAGCGCCGTGAGTATTCTTCTGCCATCCAGAGCGCAGATCGTGCTCTTCTGGGGCCCTGAGCTCATCACATTGTACAATAACGGCTACCGTTCCGTTTATGGAGGGAAGCACCCCCGCGTCCTGGGACTGCCGGTTCGAGAATCCTGGAGTGAACTGTGGGTGGCGGGACTTAAGGAACTCCTTGAGGGCGTGGTCGCCACCGGCGAGGCGTACTGGGCGAGTGACCGGCTCTTCATCATGGAGCGGGTTGGTTAAACGGAAGAGACTTATTTCGATGTCTCCTACGACCCCGTGCGAGATGAGAGCGGAAAAGTGGGCGGGGTTAACGTTGACAGACGCCATAGCGCGAATTTACGCCCCCCTTCTCAAAGGTCAGTCCAGTCGAAGGCCGTTTGATCTGAGCAATCCGTAGATAGCTTGGCATGAATGCGCTGCTGTGGCGGTGGACCGCGT
>Ga0163144_10017352_pt1 | contig 14666 bp, 6 predicted proteins | sample OliLak19BULKMAT1_FD_123175 | JGI IMG/M metagenome (GOLD analysis project Ga0163144, IMG submission 123175) | Freshwater microbial mat bacterial communities from Lake Vanda, McMurdo Dry Valleys, Antarctica - Oligotrophic Lake LV.19.BULKMAT1 | ecosystem: Environmental > Aquatic > Freshwater > Lake... | reverse complement strand
AGCAAAACAAGTCTTGCAAATAGGCCCCCCGCGCCTCTGGTGCAAGATGAAGATTGGAGCTGCTCCAACGCGGAAGACGATGACAGCACTGCCAACGTTGTGGAAGAAAACAAGAACGACAGCAACAAGGATGTTCCGCTTCCAACCGGTGGCAGTAGCAGGTCGCTGGCGAACAAAAAAGGAGGCCTTGTCCTCCCGAAGGACACACGTAGCTTGTCCCCAAAGCGGGAGAGGGCCAACGCACCTACTACACAATCGTCCGCCAAAGCTGGCCAATCCCTCAACGGAAAAGTTCCAACAAAGGCACCCCCGATTCAGAAAGCCGACAGTGCAAGTACCAGCAGCAGTAGCAGCAGTTCCTCGTCGTCAAGTTCCAGTTCCGATGGCAGTTCTGATAGTGGTAAAGATGCCCCGCCAAATACCACCAATATAGCGTCTGTACAAGGTGTCAAAAAGACCTCGAATGGATGGACCCCCCAAACTACTAGAGTCAATAACCCAGTTCTTCCCGCAGCAAAAACCGGTCTAACCAACAAGAATTCATCCACGGCGACCAATGCATTCCCCTTTAAGCCGGCCTTGAAGCTTGTCGAGACCAATCGCAAGGGCTCTGATCCTCCTGGACATACTGCGGCAAGGGCGAAGACCGATAGTAAATCGGAACTGCAAGACGCTTTTAAACAGCGCGCCGTGCGTCGCGCCTCGGGGTCTGGTACTTCCTCGTCCGAGCACTTGCCTAACACTGGTAACAGATTCGGAGGCCCAACCGCAAAGCCTGGAAGTGAGAGTGGAGCCAAGCCCGCCGAAACGAAGAGCAACAAGCCTCATCCTTTGATGATGAGAGGCGCATCCTCCTCCGAGCTCGAAGTCAACAAAAAGGCGGACGGTAACAAGCCTACATACGCTCCTGCTGGTGATCATGATGAAGACGATGAAGCAAAGTTCCGTCTAGTGATGCTTCGCCATGCTGCCATGTGTACGCACGTGCAACATGGGCGGGTGTGCCCTTCGGACCCCAAATGTTCGCAGATGAAAGAACTTCTGCGGCACATGACTGTGTGTAAGCACCAATCGACAGTTGTACCTTGCCATGTCCCAGGTTGTCACGAATCGAAATCGATCCTACTAGCGATGCACAAAACTAGTCAAGTGCTTGAAACGGAAAGGAGGAAGAGTTTGCCGCCCGTTGTTACCATATCAACTCATTCTGTTGCAACAACAGGCAGCAGCACAAAGGAATTCGCCGACGATGACATTTCTGATATTGCTAGTATTTGTTCTCCAGGGGGTCTGATGATTGATGACAGCTCCGATGGAAGCGCAGCAAAAGACAGATTAAATGCAAGCACTCGATCGGAGCAACAAATCAGCAAACCCACGGCACCACCACGGAGAGCTACAATGGCTGCAGTCTCCGAGATCAAAACAGTAGACGAGCTGAGGAAGAAGCACGAACAACTGAAAGCCCGACTTCAATCAAGAATGAGCTCTAACTCAAATCTAGACACCAGCATTCGTTCGCAGTCAAATCTTGACAGCAGCGTGCCCAATCTTGACAGCGCCCGCAATGCCCGCTCGAGCGTCCCAAATGTTGAGAAAAATACCCGCTTCACTACCACCCGAGATAACAGCAACTCGAACCTGGACACCAGCACTCGTTCACACTCAAACATCGACAAAATCCGTTCCAAGTTTGGTGACAGCGTCCACTCGCACTCCTCTGCAGCTCCGCGTGGTAGTATTAAACCGCAGCTTAACAACAGCGACCGCGAGAGCGCCCATATCAGGCCCTGTATGTCAGACCACTCCGAGATGTACAGCAGTGCCCGTTCCAGGCTGGGTGCCAGCACCCGTTCCATTAATGCTCAGCTTGACAACAGCAGCAGCACCGGCTCCAGTAGGTCTCGGCTTGACGACAGCGACATGTTCGCCAGTGCCCACTCCACCTTGCCACTCGATGCTAGCAGGCGCGCTTCTGATCACGTGAAGGGAACTCCGGACGTTGCGGCCACACCATTGCCACTCGCTGTGGCCAAGGTCACTACCTATAATACCCTCAAGAATTCCATACCCATCAACCGATCTCGCTCGAATCCCTCGCTCAAATCAAAGGAAAATAGCAAGACCGATGATCTTGACGGCAGTGAACGGTCCACCAAAAGTGCTGGTTCCCGGCGCAGAGCGAAGAGCTTGTCGAAACATGCCGAAAAAATAGCTGCCGGTTTTCGGGTTGGGTTTGGAGTTGGGTTCGGCGTTGGCGTTGGCGTGGGTACAAGATACGCTAATGTGACGTCGCACATGGACAGGAGTGCACCGGCACGAATGAGCGAGGAGCGTGAAAGGATGAAGAGCCAATCGGCTCATGAAGCCACTACTTCGCTGCCACCCAAACTTACCAACAGTACCACTGGTTCGAGATTGAATGGAGCCAACCACGACAGTAAAAACAACGCAATTCGTGCCAAACCCCAACCAAGTGCTCAGACGGGCGTAGCAAAGACCTTGAAAGAAAAAGAGGAGAAGGATGCTAAAGCACAAATGGATTCTTCGCACCAAAGGCGTAGCATCGGCGCCAAGGGTAGTACTACTCCGCGAGAAAGGTCCCCTGCTGCCCGACACAGCATGCCTACTCTCAGTCCAAAACCACCACCACCACCGAAAGCACCCGCTGTCACGCCTGTTGCCACCCCTGCTGCCCGGAAAAGCATTCCTACTGCTAGTCCACGACAACCAACAAAAGCACCCGCCCCTGCTGCCACGCCTGCTGCCCGAAAGAGCATTCCTGCTCAAAGTCCGCGACAGACACTAAAATCGCGGATTCCTAGTCGAGGTAGTGTTGCCCCGGAGCCCATACCAGACCTCAAACCCATGTCGACAAAAGTAGAGGACCCCAAGCCGAGAAAACCCACTTCCACTTCCACCTCCATCAAACGTGCTTCCAAGTCCTGCCCCACTTCCCCTGTGCCGAATCGGGCACACAATACTATGGTCAAGACAGGGTTGGGCAAGCCCACCGCCAATACTACTATCAAGACGACGACCACTGTTTCCCCCAAACGAAATACCCTTCCGGCCAATGCTGCTCGATTCTCCCCCAACCCCAGTCGCAAGTCTGTCACGACTGCCAAGACTGTCAGTACTTCGACCAGTTTCAATCCAGACACTGGAGCCAAGATCACTACAACCACCACCAAGATGCTAGTCACATCGTCTACGGTGAAAAGCATGAAACCGCCCATGCTGTATGCGGACAGGGTATTGAATTCCAAAGTGGAAGCTCAAATCGAAGTGGAAGCATTAAAGGCTGCCAAATTGAAGAAGAAATTGAAGCATTTGCAGAAAAAGCGTCGTGCATCGGCCAAAGCTTGATTCCTGATTTGGCTGTGCATGGATTATCTTGTACTGGGTTGGATCGATCCATATACCGGGTTTCGTTGTTGAGAAGCACTGATCTTGGGTGGGGCGTGGCGTTCACAGCAACGAATGATGATTTTACATATTATTTACATTTTAAAAATTAGGAACCACAAGCAACAAAAGTGATGCTTCAGCGAACAAACTAGCTAGCTATCAGTAGTATCCTTATTTTTATCGTAATGGTAGATAGCCCGATTATAATACACGGAAATCATGTACATTATCTTTTTTTTTTCGGCCCAAGCGATGGAGAGAAAAGGGCTCATCTGAGACGGCTGGGGTTCGGCGACTAGGACACTCAACAAATACTTTACTTTCGAAGCAAGCAAACCAAAAACAAGATACCTACAGCACATCGATCAACGACTACATAGTACTACAGTATACAAGAAGCCCATCGGTTTTACTTCCGAATTTTTGTATTTTCTATGATAGCAAACATATAGTGAAGGACACAAATATACTAGTCATACAATGGGCATACGGTGAGTGACGTCGTCTGGCTGCAACAAGCGAAGCATTGCTGTATGTTTTTAATATGTATATTGTTTGTTTTTTTAAATAATATGTATGAACTCTTTCCATGTAACCTTTTTGTCCTTTTATCTCAAACATCAAAACTCGTATTAAAATATGGTAACCGGCTTGCTCTTGCCATCTTTGAGTTGTTTTTGATACGCTTCGTCCTTGCGTTTACGTTGTTCTTCAATTTTCAGAGATTCTTCAATGGCTTTTCGGAATTGCTCTTCCTCGTCATCATCCACCGGGGGTGCTGTGGAGGCTTCAATGGCTCGTCGCAATTGTTCTTCCTCGTCCGCATCTGCTTGTTGTGCTTCAATCGCACCTGGTGCAGTACTAGGCGGTGCCGCTTGTGTAATAGCAGCCGCCGCTTGTGCTTCGCCTGCTTCAATGGCAGCAGCAGCCGCATCCGGCTCGACTTCATTTTTGGTGGCCGATCGTTGAAACATGTTGGGCGTATAATATTCCAACTTGTCTTGCAAGGTATCCATGGGCGTCTTGACTTCGGCCTCGATCGCAATTTGTTTAAAGTCTTTTGTCGTGATTGTGGTGATTGTAAGGGGTTCTTCAATGCCACCACGAACCACGACACATCGATTTCCCGGCATTAATAGGCCCGTTCGACAGGAAAAATTCTCGGGATAGCGTTCAATCAATTTGTCGGCGACAAAGGCAGCGCGATTGGCCGCCAAACTTCCAGCCGCCAAGGCCGCCGAATCAATCACCATGCCTCTTACCACCACACCACCCGCCATGCGCGACAGAGCGGCCGAAGGACCCGTCATGGTACCCGCAGAACTGGCGGCCATGAAGGTCCCAATCAAAAAGGCGGTTGGAATGACAGCGGTCGAGGCCAAATTTTTAATGGATTGTCGTCTGGTCGGCAGTGATTTGGCATCGCCTACGACGGCATGAATTCGGTAAGGCATAATCATTCCCGCCGTCTCTTTGCGCGTCATACCGACGGCTTCACCCGGCTGCAAGACTTGTTTGTTATACAAGACACCTCGATCCAAAAACAAGACGATGCTGTGGGCAGTTTGATTCACAATGATGGGATTGCACATGTTTGGGTCCACATTGTTCAAGGCCTTCTTTCCAAAAAACATTTTGGCTTGTTTGTTTGTTTGACTTGTAGTTGACTTGATGGAGTGTGGATGAGCTCGAACTTGGAAGGTCAAAGTACTGTATGTTTCTTTTCTTGTGAGTCTTTGGATTGGCTGTGTCCAAGAATTTGTGTGTGAAGAAGTCAGCAGCCGCTATTATGTTGGCGTGATGTATGTAATAGCTAGCTAGCTAGTAGTAGTACTAGTATGTAGCCGTTGGATATAACCCATGTTTGAATGTGTAACCGATCAAAACGGGAGTGAGCAGAAATCCTCAGCATTCCGCACGGTTTTGGTATCAGGATTACCGGGCTTGATTCGTGCCATGACACGAGTCAGTCCAATCCCTTTTTGTTCCTGACAGGCACATTTAAGGAAGGACTGTGCGATCCTAAGCGGAACAAATTGCTGCACAAGTCAGTCCTTTGTCCCATGCTGACACTGCTCTGCAACAGTCCAATTCATAGTTACCAAATAAATCTCAAGGTGGGACTTCTGCAGACTGAGCTCAAGCAATTTGTTGGAAGTCTTGACTGTGATGACGACAATCTTTTGAGTCAAAGTGTTTCACCCCCTTTGTTTGAACCCATTTTGTGTCAACAATGCCTCAAAGTTTGTGTGACATCATTTTTTCAAATGGTTGTGTTTCAAAAATGAATTTCACAACCATCATGCGACGTTTGGAACAGCAGCAGGCCACAGAGCTAACCTGAGAGATGTGCAAAAGGGGGACACCAATGTGATTGCATCCCCTGATCAAAAGGCGCAGTGTGTGTCTCTGTGCAAGAAAGACAGCAAAAAAACCAAGTGTGAAAGAAAAAGGAGATGTGCCTCCATTTGAACACATATCTGATGTGACACCTTTTTTCAAACTGAGCAGTGCCACCACAAAAAAACTGCAGTTGAGTGCACACAGTGCAAATCAAAACTTAAGCCACACATCTGCTGGTGTTCCCGTGAGGCCAAACCATCCCTCAAGAACAAACAAGGAACCTTTGAATCTGCACCAACAAAGCACTGAGCCAAGACAATCTTCCGCGGCAAGCAATCTTGGTCTTCCACGTGCTTTGGTCTTCAACTTGGCGAATGTCGAGCCATCACAGGTGCCCGTCCACGGGGTGTGGTTGGTGAACAAAGGAAGGAAGAGGGCAAGCTGCTCTCTGAATGCAGTGTGATCGAAGCCAGTTGCAGTGATCATTGCTTGCTCATTGCCTGAGTTGCACAACCTTTTCCATGGAGATTCGTCTGGTCACAACAAGGCATCTCAAGGAATCCTGCCATTGCAATGTTGCCTTCCAACCAAATCAAGAAAGTCTCCAAATGAAGGATCCTTCATGTTGGCTTCTGCTGCAAGAAATGACAGCGCGGCAAAGAAAAAGAAAGATCTTTGGCAATGCGCATCCTCCTCATCATCATCGTCCCTCTTTCTTTTTTTCGTTTGGCACTCTGGCTGCGGCCACCCCTGTCAAACACCCAAGGCAGGGGCAGAAACAACTTCATGGTTAACAAAGTGACAACAATGATGACAACAACAGGGCAACAACATTGACTGAACAGTTTGTCATCCCATGCTAGCAGCAGTGGGGGCGACAACAGAAGTGTCGCAATGGAAGTGTCGTTGCTGTTCAGCGCACAACGTGCAGATGTGGCGCCAAGTGACAGCAACTTCGTGCCAATGCGACACGCCCTTGTGAGTGCCACACGCACTGTTCCACATTTTCAGGATGTTCTTGGAGTGTCTGGAGTCATTTCTGGATTGTGTCTGATTGAGCGCCGGTGGGGCAGACCACCCCACATCTTGGGGGTTTCAATTTCAGGATGCACCCATTGATGTTGATTCTTCCACATGGTTCAACATTGAGGCTTTGGAGAGCCACACGGGCAAACTCAAACCATCAATCTGTCACAGCACGTGCGTGCCAAAATGGAATCAAAGTGGTGCGCACTTCCCACTGGTGTGGCCAACTCAGAGCACAACAGCTGATTGATTGCTTGATGACGTGCAGCAAGCACTCGCTGAAAATTCAGCGATTCAACACGACTGGAAATTTTGACAGGGTGTTGTAGGGCCAAAACAACCCTTCCATGGTGTCACCCTGTTGAACTTCTGCCACACTTTTGGGAAGACTGGAGCACTCTCCAGCCAGATGACCCATGCAAAGCAAACTCATTGCACTCAAATTTAGCTCCAACAAGCTTGAGATGTCCTTGATGGTCTTTCTTCCTGTGGATCCAGGGTGAAACCCACAAACAATTGATTTTTGGTCACAGCCAAACAACTAAAATTCGTCAAGGACATGTCAGAGTGGTTCTGACACTGTCATGCAGGCAAGACGTTTTGCATGGGATGTGTGAGCCAATGATGGACACATTGTGTCCTGGATCACAGTTGAATGTTGCACCGGTGACCGTGGAAAGTGTTGTTTTCGCCCAACAGCACCGTGTTAAATTTCAGTCGTGCAAAAAGCTAGGAGATCTCCCTGTGGGTTCTTGAACAGGCACCAAAGATCCAGTCCCGCAAAACAATGTGAAAAACTTGGACAGGACAGTCCGTCCGTCGCAAGCACAACCAGCAGCAACAATTAACAAAATGATGACTGTGAGCAACAACGAACGCAAACCATGCAGCAACATGACCATTGTTAGAAGCTAGCTAACTGCTCATTCTAACCACGGCCCAGCAAGCAACATGATCAATCAATGATCAGCAGCCTCGAACCACCATGGCAACTCCTTGGGACCGCATCGCTAATGATGATTTCCGCTCTTGGCTGACTGAAGCGGGAACAGCGGCTGAAGAGCACAACAGCACATCACTGCTAGCGAGGGCGGAACTCCTGACCATCTTCAAGCAACAGCATCAGCAACAGCAGCAAACATCGTCAACACTGAAACACGGGTCAGAGGAAAAGAAACGACGCCTAGCAGATCTGCTTTTCTACCACAAGTCTGCCATTGAAACTTGCACGTCCAAGTCGTCCAAGTTGGTCATGGTCAAGAAGCTCGACGATGGCAGCAAACGTTGTTTTCTGTGTGGTGCCTCTGGAACGCCAACGAATGAGATTGAGGCCTCGCACGTTCTCCAAAAGCAAGACACACACGCCACCGGTGGTGAGGAAGCATTGCTTGCTCCAGACACCCTGAAGAACTGGTCTGCAGGATTTGGCTGGAAGAGACCATTTAAAATCAACGACCCTATGAACCTCATCTGGCTTTGCCATGCGCACAATGCAGCGTTTGGCCGATGTGAGTTTGGCCTTTCGCTGGGTGGCTTGGACAACCGCGTTGCATTCTTCAGCTGTCTGGACGAGTGCGCTCCACTCGTCGCGGATGCAAATGCTCGACTCGCCGATGCAGCGCAGCCATTTTGTGACATGAGCTACATGTCACGTCGGGCCATTGGAATGCGTCTTTGCAAAGCTCAGAAGGCCGGCCATTTCATTGACCACAGCAATCCCAACGCATGGGAAGCTGTGGTAGCGCTGAGTGCAGCGGCCTCATTGAAACCTAAGGATGAGAGTGATGACGAAGAAGAGCAGGAAAGCTAGGCGTCTAGGGCATCAGTGGAATTTTGAGCTAGTGTCTATCTCAACATGCCAGCACACAGTCACTCTCGTCAGAAACAGGTGCATGTGCATCAAACAAAGAACAAGATCATTTGTTGTGCCCTTCAATGTTTGTTTTCTTCTGCAAATGACACAGAGCCACCGTCATCAGAAACAGGGGAATCTGATGACAGTGGCTCTGATTAACCTGCATCCTTAGAACCTTGTGAAATTGTCCTTGGTCTCAATCTTGGCAGCGCAGTGCCCTTCAATGATGCCTCTCCTTTTGTGACTGTCACAGAGCAACCACGCTCTACGGGTTTTTGCCCTGGTCTCATGACAGCGTAGTCACCTGCACAAACGAATGGCACACAGTTTCATGCAATTGACACATTGGCAAACGGCAATGGGTAACGCTGATCAAAGCAGCAGGGAAGATTGCCAACAACAAGCTGATTGATGAGATGACCTTTGTCATGCACGTAGAAATTTATGATTCTTCTAACTTGCAGATTAGGACTCAATCCAGTGGGTGGTTGAGAACATTTCTGGTAGCAAAATAAAAGGGATTGTCGTCGTCTGTAAATTGCTCGATTACTGGCAGATCAATTTTGGCGGAGCCATCTCGGATGGTCTGACGCCAGCGTTTATATCCTGTGGCGTGTCCGTGTACAAGAAGGCTATAGAGGAGAATGGTGGCGTAAGTTCTTTCCGAATCGGCGACCAATGATTTGCGAATGATGCTTGGATCATTTGTGTCATTGCGCTAGGCGAAATAGCTCCACCAGTGCACTCATTCCGGAGTCGTCGAGGCTGAATTTATCCGAACTGTTCCATTGACAATAAAATATTCTAAGGACGTTCATTGTATATTTATGACTCCCACGCTAGTCCTAGAGGAGACTTGGGTGATGTAGGCACTCAAGCTTGTGGTACAGAGTCTTGCCTGGCTCAGATGCAGAAACATGGATCTATGTCAACACAGTATCGCGCTGCATGTACAAGCATTGAGTCTTCTTTTCTGAAGCCCTACACTGCTATGCAAATATTTCTGATCATAAATTTGGAAACATCTATTTTAGATTTGCTGCCTTAAATGCATGCATTTGAAATGCCAAAGACAGGCTATTCAGAACGATAGATTTTGTACACAATTCTAACACTTTCCGAATCGTCCGCCCATTCCCATGCTTGCCACTCGTAAATCCAGATACCCACACGTTATTCTTCACAGACATATTCCCAAAAGTCATCTTCAGCCAACAAATATTGGAGGGCATACCGGCAGTAATCATCGGTGGTTCTCTTGGTCAGACTATTGTAGAGTCGGTTAGGCAATTCACTTATAATTCTATTTTTCATCGTTGAAATTTTTTTTTCCATCTCTTTGCGATGGGTCAAAGAAAGTAACAACACATGAGAAAACATGTCATTCGAAAGAAGTTCTTTGCAACTCTTTTCCTGTAATAAGTCCAAAGGAATGAGTGGATGGATGCTTTCCCACAGCAAAGTTTGAAGTCTTTCGCTGCCTTGCAGGATTTCCAGAAATCGTGGAAGGCTTGATGAATCAAATATCCAAGGATAAGTTGACAAATACTTCTTGAGTACGCATTCGATGAGCGAGGTGTGTACGTCAAGTTGCAGCTCAAGGGCGTCCTCCAATGCTTCAAGGAGACGCAACGTTTTGTCTGATGAGAGTGGTGCGTCGATGGGAAGAGGGCGGTCGGATTTGAAGTGGCTCATGACTATCCCGAAAGGCAGAATATCCATAATCTTGCTCCAAAATGTTGCCTCTAGCCGACTGCAGTCTGCCGTCACACAGAGTTCATTGCACCACCGCAGAACAGTTACGACGTTTTCTTTAGTTACAACGTTTTTGTTCGCGACAACGCTCGAGAAAGGCTCGAACGCAGCCTTGAAAAGCTCCCATTCCGCAGGGTCTTTGTCGGGGAAATTGAATTGCAGGCTCTTGGACTCTTCCATACCGCTACGAATGGCTCCGCGAAAGTACCCACATAAATATATAAGCTGATGGCTATCTTCCTGGAACTCCTTCCCCCCTACAACGACAGTAGCATCCTTGTTGTTGTTGTGATCCAATCGAGGTTTTTTGTTTGGCTTTTCGGATTCGCTCATCTTCCTTCTTTCACGACGAATTGAGGCTTGTTGGTTCTTGAAATGATGATAAAACTACGAAATGAGAGTATGGAGATGATTTTAGTTTGATCGCAAGAGGCATTTGGCGAAACTCGCTTCACCGTGACCGTGGCTCAGGATTTCGATCCGTTCAGGAGATGCTAACTAAGATTCAGCTAAACAGGAATGGATGACAAGTCCCATATCTCCGAACTGACTAAGACAGCATTACCGGTACGAGTCCCCCACGAACGAGTTCAATAAATGATTTGAAAGGGAGTATTCACGTTCAGGTAAAGTTTTGGTGGAGCAATTTGTTGATGTGTTTCGAAATCCCAGTTGCATACACATGTAGGATCGTGGAATTCGCTCCCCAACGGTTGCCACTCAGTGTTACGTTCAGTAGTTCGACTGGATCCACTGGATGGGTATCGACGGTACCATATTTTTAACGGCATGGTAACTGCCCTCAAGAAAACTAGAATACTACTAGAATGCTGTTGCCAAGTTCGAGAATCGGAGAACCCTGTTCTTAATAAGGATTTGTATTATTCAGTTACTGACCATCGCCTGAGGTGTTCCAGGAGCATCCTTTGCTAAGAGTTTACTCGGTGCACCTCTAACGTTTATCACCAAGTTTGCCTCTACATTGCCGCAATCAAAACGGCAAGGACAGAAGTCATTGCCATGACTTGGAAGACAGAGGTAGCTGTGGCAGCACTCTCCGGTGTCGTGCTAGTAGTAGTTGGATCCTTATAGACGACCTCTCCACCTTCATCAAAATCTTCTTCGGTCAACAATTCACAATCCGCTCCACGAGGAATATACGGCTCATCCAATTCTTGTGGAATCTTACACCCCGGAAGTTCACCAATGGGTTCCGTAAAGATATTTCGAAACCATTTACGTGTATGCGGGACATTCGGATTGTTCGATCCCACCAAATTGCACATGTCCAATCCCACGACATCGTATTCGGCATAGCGTTGTTCAAACCACGCATTCGATCCCGAGCCCTGCGTATCATAGACTTGTTGGGTTTGGACGGCCTTGATTTGATCCAAGACGGCTTTCTTGTCGGCATAAACATCCTCCCAGCGATCCGATGGGAAAATAAAAATGTCGGCGTCCTTGCCCAATTCCAACAGTTCGTCATCATTGACATACCAATAATTGGTGGGTCCGCCATAATTTTCAAAGTATCCCATTTCCGGTGGCCTAGAAATGATATTGGTACCACAATGAGTCGCGTATTCACAATAAAAGGCATTGTCCCAAGTACTGCAGTCGGCGACGCTCCAATTGTATCCGGTAAAATAAGTCGCCCATAAAATATGAATATCATTGGGATGTTTGGAGGCCAAATCGTTAGACGCAGTTGCAGTAGCATTACTCTCGAGTTTGCGTACAAAAGCGGAGGAGGTAGCAAGCTTTCGCTTACGACGATCAGCAGTTCCTTTTTGTGCGACAATGAGTTGAGCATTGGTGGAAGTACAGTCGTAGCGAGCTTGTGTATCGGCGGAGATTTGATTGGACATGGCCTCCAAATTGAAGAGTGCGGCGTACAAGGCAATCCAATCAAAGGTGGCCACATTGGTCCGTTCTTGTGTCCCAGCATCATTAATGGTTCGGGCAGCGTACGGCGGTTCATCGGTGGGTCCACTAATGACCAAGGTGTCGGGATGACTGGCCACAAAATCTGCCTGCAATTGGTCATTGATCGTTGAATTGTAAGGATCGTCGGGATTCCAAAGGACTTGAATGCTGGGCTCGGATTCATTGTACATTTTGTAGCGCATACAAGGACTCGAAATCAAATCGGGATTCCCAATGTAGGCAATGATATTTTCACGCAATCCCAGCAACTCAATAGGAGCGACTTGAGTCGTTTGTGTAATGACAATCCCGCCCGTATGAGGGACGGGAATCACTAAGTGGTGTTTGCCGCTGTCAATCTCATCTTGAGGAGGAATGGTTCCACATTGATACAGCAAATAACTCACATTTTGATGGAGATTGGTCACAATCTTGTACGTGTTGTGGTACGTAATCGTCAACAAATCGGTAGTGTTATCAGGAGTGAATTTCTCGCCGTAAATATCCGTGTCCGTATTGTACGTGAAAATAGTAGGAGGCTTGTACTGCAAAATCGGGATGTGCAGAGCGAGAAAGGTAAGGATGAAGTATGAGACGACGATGATCATTCGTTTGCCACTTTGACACTCCCTCCATTTTCTTCTTACCTTGTGGGGAAAGTAATCGGTCTCCAAATTGACCTCTGTCTCGGGCACACAACCTTCGATGATATTGTCGATCAACTGAGCATCAGCACTACTACTACTTGCAGATAATGCCGCTAGCAGGAAAAGGGTAGCGGCAATGAGACGCATGGTGTATAAAACTATCCTTTGGATGTTTCACGAGAGATAGTTATGAAATTAACCTATCACGTTATGACAGCAGAAGAAAATAATTAGGAAAAGATACATGAAGGCGATGGATCAAAATAAGGACACGAGAATAGAATTGCATGGCTGTCACAACATCCGGAACCAACTCGGAAACACGTTCTTCCAAGGCTTTTGTAATTGATGGCCGGGTGGATCAAACAGATCTTTGCTTCCGAATCACGTGCTTCGAAAGGAAAGTTCACAACAAGCTGTCCGGGTGGCTTTCTGTTGTTTGGTACCAGCCAATCGTAGCAGTAGGGTTAAAGTTTGAAGGGAAACAACATTCATCTTTGGAAACGACTTCTGTCAGTGGTTCAGTAGCTACTAGCAGAGTGCTGTCAGTAGCTTCCTCCACAGCTTTCACCTGTCACCATGCTGGATGCAGTGATTAAATGGATTGTGTTTGATTTTCTGCAATCAGTTTCCAAACGGTGACAGAGTTTGTGTTCAAGGACAATCTTCCCTGTGTCCATGCTGGCGTCTGATTTCACCAAAACATCAGAATTGGTAACAGTTAGTTTTCATTCTTGTTGCAAAAGATTGGTCGAAATTGACAAGCATTGTTGGTGCAATTGCATGGCAATCTTAAGTGAAAGGTCATTGAACTGTTTTGAAAATTTGAGCAAAAATTGCTAATGAATTCTGATTTTGACAATTGTGCAAAGACATCAATCTTCATGCTAGCAAGGCTTTCATTTCGAATTTTTAGAAAATGTGGGTAAATTTTTGCCTAGTTGCCCCTCTCTCATTGTGTGCAGAAAGAATGTTTTTTGTTTTGCATTGCTCAAATTGACAAGCCGACAAATGAAAGATGTGATTCATTCAATTTTGGGAAACGGCAATTGATGCTGTTCTAGCAGTTGCATCCTCTCTCTGTTTTTCTGTTAGTTGATGCTTAGGATTGTGTTGGTGCCAATGGATCTCTGTCTGAAATGACAGCCCAGGGAAGACGGGTCTTGCCATTTCGAACACTTTCAGAAAAGAAGGCAATGCTGATTGTCCTTTCAAACCTTGTGTTGATTGGCCCATCTGCTCTGAAACCACAAAGTGTAACATGAGAAAGAAGCTGAACATGGCCCATGTCACATCAACGTGGAAACAGCAAGGCAAATGTCTGAACAACAGACTCCTTGTTGAGAAACTAATTTCCACATGAAACCAAGCAACACACAGAAAGGATTGGCAAGCCTTGAAGATTGTGCCCATGTGAGGAGTTCAGAAAACTGTTGTGGCAGGTCCTTGCAGAAAGCTAAACACTCTTGATGCAGAATTTTTTGTTTAGTTGATTCAAATTTTCAATAAGCAAGAGACTTTTGAGAAGGAACATTTTTGAACTTGTCTGCACATGCACGAAGAATAAGTGAATTCTGTCCTCCCAGGCCCCCCCCCCCCGAAAAAAATTTTGGTGAAATTCTTTTTCAAGGAGGAATTCTCCAACAGGCGACTGAGAACCATCGCCCCACTTCACCCAAAACAAAAAAAAACACACCTTT
>Ga0163144_10017351_pt1 | contig 14666 bp, 8 predicted proteins | sample OliLak19BULKMAT1_FD_123175 | JGI IMG/M metagenome (GOLD analysis project Ga0163144, IMG submission 123175) | Freshwater microbial mat bacterial communities from Lake Vanda, McMurdo Dry Valleys, Antarctica - Oligotrophic Lake LV.19.BULKMAT1 | ecosystem: Environmental > Aquatic > Freshwater > Lake... | reverse complement strand
CACCAAGGAGTTCGCCGGACCGGGGCGCAGGCCCATGTTGGTTTTCGCCCACGACACCCGCCATTTCTCGCGCGATTTTGCCGAGTTCTGTGCGAAGACCTGCGCGGATCTGGGTTGCGATGCCTACCTCTTCGAAGGCGCACGCTCCACGCCGCAACTTTCTTTTGTCGTGCGCGAACTCCGCGCTGATGCGGGTGTCGTCCTAACAGCAAGCCACAATCCCGCCCACGATAACGGTTTCAAGGCCTATTTCAACGACGGTGCACAGATCGTCGATGCCCATGCGGACGGAATCATCAAGGAGGTCAACGCGATCACCAGCGAGTTCTACGAAATCCTTCCCGAAGCCGCTCGTGGAAAAATCACCATCCTCGGTGCGGAAATGGACGCTCTTTACATCACCCGTCTCAAGACCTTGTTGCTCAAACCATCGCTGCTGGAAGGAACCTCCACCCGAATCGTTTTGACCAATCTTCATGGCACGGGCGGTCACATCATTGTGCCGATGCTCCGCGACTTCGGGTTCGATGTTCTAACGGTCCCCGAGCAGGATATTCAAGATGGCCGATTCCCCACGGTGGAGTCACCCAACCCGGAAAATGGACCTGCTCTGAAAATGGCCATCGATCTTGCCGAACAATCGGGCGCGGAAATCGTTATCGGCACCGACCCTGACACCGACCGCATGGGAGTGGCGGTGCGAGATCGCCTTGGAAAAATGGTTTTACTCACCGGCAATCAGATTGGATCCCTGATGGCGTGGTATCGCCTCAAGACTTGCTTCGAGTTAGGTTGGCTTACCAACGCCAACCGCAACCGCGCTGTGCTTGTCAAAACGTTTGTCACCACAGAACTCCAGCACGCCATCGCCGATGGCTTCGGTGTCGGGATTGTCGATACGCTCACCGGTTTCAAATACATCGCCGGGAAGCTGCGGAAATACGAAAATTCGATCCCCGCCGATAAAAGAGGTGATTACCGCTCGCTTACCGAAGTGCAGACCCGCGCACTTCGCCTGGAATACTCACGCTTCTTTGTCTTCGGCGGCGAGGAGAGTTACGGCTACCTGGGGTCCGACGCAGTCCGCGACAAGGATGCGAACGGCGCCGCTCTGATGTTTGCGGAAGTCGCTGCTTACGCGAAATCGGTTGGAAAGACGCTGCCGGAGTTGATGGACGATATTTATACCGAATATGGTTACTATTTGGAAATTGGTAAATCCCTCGTGATGGAAGGCGCGGACGGGGCGGCGAAAATCGCAGCGCTTGCGAATTCCTATGCGGAAAAGCCACCCACCGCAGTCGATGGTTCCGCCGTTCTCCGCGTCAGGGACTTTGCCAAACAAGATCTTTTCGACCAAGAAGGAGACTTGCTGCCCAAGGAAAAAATGCTTTTCGTGGATCTGGAAGATGGGCGGTCATTCGCCGTTAGACCATCCGGGACGGAGCCTAAAATCAAGTATTATCTCTTCGGCAAGCATGTCCCGGGTGGTGATCTTGCGGCTGCCAAATCCAGCGTGCAATCCGGCATCGCGGGTCTCTGGTCTTGGATCGAAACAGATGCAAAAAGTCGCTAGGACCCGGAGCTGCCGAGAACGCGAACCACACTCCATGAAAGAATTCATCGAAGAACTCGAACGTTGGGGCGCGGATGTGATCTTCGGTCGCGCCAAGGGCTTTCGAGCGACTTTGATGCGTTTTTTCATGCTGGCACTTTCCGGCGTTTTCCGTGTGTTGGTGCAAATCCGGCTTTGGCGTTATCGTCGCGGCTGGAAGCCACAGGCCCACCTCGGCACCCAGGTGGTGGCGATCGGGAACATCACCGTCGGCGGTACGGGCAAGACACCGGTCGTTGAGCTGTTAGCACGTTCGCTGCGTGACCGCGGCAGGAGCGTGGCGATCCTTTCCCGGGGCTATAAGAGCAAGAAGCTCGAGCGCCCGCAGAAGTGGTCGGATAGAAATGGCAACCCTGTCCCCGGAGGTAAAATGCCTAAAGTGGTTTCTACTGGCAGCGCCTTGCTGCTGGATTCGAAATACGCAGGCGATGAACCCTTCATGTTGGCCAAAAACTTGAATGGGGTGGCAGTCGTTGTGGATAAAAACCGCATCAAAGGCGGGCACTTCGCGGTAAGTCAACTCGGTGCGGATACCCTTTTGCTGGATGATGGGATGCAGTATCTCGACCTCGCGCACTCGCTGGATATCGTGCTGATCGACTCGGGATCCCCCTTTGGCACCGGGGCCCTGTTGCCCCGGGGAACCCTCCGCGAGCCCCCCAAAAATCTTCGTCGGGCAAGCTACATCCTCATCACCAAGTGCGATGGCGGATCAAACGAGGCCCTTATCACCCGGATCCGCAAGTATAACAAAACCGCGGATATCGTCGAGTGTACCCACGGCCCGATCTATCTGGAAAACGTCTTCACCCGTGAGCAGCAGTCGTTGGATTTCCTAACTGACAAATGGGTCGGTGCCATCAGTGCCATCGCGGTGCCGGAAGCCTTCGAAGGAGCGTTGGAAAAACTCGGTGCACGGGTCGAGATCCGGCGGCGGTTTTCGGATCACTACCGTTTTTCCCGTAAAGAAGTGGAATCCTTCATGCAGCGCTGCGTGGAGCGCGATATGGAACTGATCGTCACCACCGAAAAAGACGCCGTCCGTTTTCCCAAGCCAACGTCGGTCGATGTGCCGGTCTATTTCTTGAGAATCGAGGTTAAGATCCTCAAAGGGCGGGAAATCTGGGATGGATTGATTGATCGGATTTGTAGCCCCCCACCGGTGTTCGAATCGATTTTGCGAACAAGGGATGCCTACCGACCCTAGCGCCAATCGACTCGGTCGGTTGCGGATTTTTTTAAAACTGGAGTGTTTCGCCTTTGAAAATGATTGGCTATCGGGCTGGGTCCATACTACCGATTGAATCACGAACGATGAAAATTTTCTTCTCCTGCATGATGTCCGGGCTGCTGGTTTCTTGTGACAAGCCAGTTGAGACAACGAAGCCGGGTGCCGATGAAGGTTCGAACTTGCGAACGACCCGTGCCAATCGACCACCGCGCGAGCAGACTCCAAGTCCAAAAAAGGATCTGAAGGACGCCATCAGCGCGGCCTTGGAAGTCGATCCTCTTGAGGCCCGGGAGCAGGTGCTTGCTGAAATCGTAAGAGCCGAGTTTGAACAAAATCGTGAGATCGCCGCCGAGGCACTCGCACATTTGACCCCCGGGGGTCAGGAACGGGCGAAGACCCTGCGCTTCATCGCCAGTCTCCTCGTGCAAAAAAACAAAGACGAAGCGCTGGCATGGGCAGACACTCTCACTGCGGCAGAGGATGTGGCCATTGCGAAGGATGAAATCATGGCGGTTCTCGGGGCCATTGATCCAGCGGGAGCGGCTAAAATGGTCTTGGAACCGCGGACGGGAAATCAGGCGTTGAGCGTAGATGAGGTCTTCCTGTTGCAGAACTGGGTCGGTGTTTCCCCGGTCGAGGCGGCCGCGTGGGTGCAAAAGCTACCCGCAGGCGAGGCGCAAAAATTGGGAGTCAAGACGCTGCTAACCCAGTGGGTGCAAATGGACTCGAAGGCCGCCTTCACATGGATCGCAGCGCTCAAGAATCAAGCTGCTAGAAAACAGGCCTCTCTTGCCATGGCTGAATCACTTGTGGAAACCCCCGAACCCATCCGTAACTTTTTGTTAGAAGGCGCGGATGCCGCGAGTCGGGCGGAAATCGAACCGCTCGTGAATCAGCTCACTCAGGAGGCGGAACCCCAAGCGCCGGTCGAACCCGAGTGAATCGTTGCCAGCGGTGAGGCCCAAGTCCCGATTTCGGCCATTCGAATCCCCCGTGATTTTTTTCACGACAAATCATATTTCAGGGTTTAATGATCTAAGTATCTTGATGAAATCCATATTCATTCTCGGCATATGCTTTGGTTTCGCCACCGCGCATGCCTCCGTGGACCTGAACGCCGACGGCTTCAGCGATATTTGGCGTCTCAAATTCCCCGGGCTCCCGCTTAATCCCAGCGCAGACCAAGACGGCGATGGCCAATCGAATGCTGCAGAAGAAGTCATCGGGACCAATCCCTACCAGTCGAACGATGTCATCCGGGTCACTTCAGTCATCCGCGTGGGGCAGGAAATCCAGCTCACTTGGCCATCGATTCCAGGAAAACGATACCTAGTGGAATGTTCCGACTCCTTGGGAGCTACCGCATGGGCTTCGGTCGGAGTTCCACAGCAAGGCACAGGCTCGGAAATCACCGCCACTCATGGCAACCTAACACCCGGGTGTTTTTACCGTGTCAGAATCTTCGATGTCGATACCGACTCTGACGGGATTTCCGACTGGGAAGAACTCCAAGTCGGCTACGATCCCAACGAAAATCATGTGCATCCCTGCGGCTGTGGCAGCACCTGCACCTGCGGGCCGGGTTGCGCTTGTGGGGGAGACGATCTGGCCCGCCTAACCCATGCCTTGCAAAGCCCTTCGGTAGTGACCGTCGAAGCGGGTGATGCTGACGCCTCCGAACCCCTTGGTTCTGAGACAGCGGACACGGCTACCCTTAAAATCCGCCGCACCGGAGGAATCGCATCCCTCATGGTAAGCGTATCGAAAAGCGGTGCCACCACCCCAAGCGATCACCAAGCACTTCCGAACGCGGTATTCCTACCCATGGCTGCCACTGAAACAACGGTGACGGTCACCCCCATGGCTGATTCCCTGATCGAATCCACCGAAGCCGTTATTCTGACCGTGGATGCGAATGGCACCTACACCGTTGGCGCAGCAGCAGCGGCAGCGGTGCTCATTCATGATCGAATTCAGGCGAATGGCAGCGGATTGTTAGGTCAATATTGGAAACATCTGAATACCACCTCCAATGCGCCCTACTTTACCGGAACACCCACGATCTCACGAATTGAGCCTACTGTAAATTTCAACAACAAGGTTGCCGCTTGGCCGGGCGCACCAATCACCACCGGAACTGGAACTGCTGGCGTATCGAACTATTTCACCAGCCGTTGGTCGGGTGAGATTCTTCCGGGGTTTTCCCAATACTATACCATTTTTGCCAACACGAACGACGCCGGACGCCTCTGGGTGAATGGAAACCTCCTGATCAATAAATGGCCCCCTGCCACGGTTGGTTCGTCAGAACAATCCGCCGTGGTGTTTTTGGAAGCCGGGAAGCGCCACCCAATTGTCCTCGAGCACTTCAACAACACTGCGGACCATGTCGCCATCCTCTCTTGGCAGTCTTCAAGTCTGGTCAAGCAAGTGATTCCCCAAAATCGCTTGTTCCCCACCACACCACCCCAGATTCTTGGGCCCTATGAAGCATGGGCATTCGTTGGAGCACCGACTTTCAACTACCCGATCATCGCCAGTGGCGCACCTGTATCCTACTCGGCGGCACCGCTCCCCACTGGGTTTAGCATCGATACCAGCACTGGCGTCATCACCGGAATCCCTGCAACTCCAGGCGTGTTCGATATCGCTCTAACCGCCACGAACACCCATGGCTCCGGTTCTGCAATCCTTCGCTTGAATATTCTAAATGTCGGCAGCGGCATCACCCGCGAATTGTGGTCGGGAGTCCCGGGCACCTCCACCGCAGCCATTCCGCTTTCCACGATCCCTACTTCAACCTCAACGCTTTCCTCACTGTCAGCTCCTGTGGACACCGATGACAACTACGGTGTGCGGATACGTGGTTTTATAACAGCTCCCGCCACGGGTGACTATCGGTTCTTCCTCCGGGCCGATGAGGCTGCCGAATTTTGGCTGTCGAATGACGACGAGCCGGTGAATGCGTGGAAACGCGCGGAACTCACAAGTCCGGTTAGTGCCATGGATTGGGTAGCTTCCGCCAAATCTTCTTTGCTGCGGCTGGAAGCAGGCAAACGCTATTATCTGGAAATCCTTCACAAAGAATCCACGGGCGGTGATCACCTCGCCATCGGTTGGTCAAAGCCTGGAGAGTCTGATAGCGCTCCTTCCGAAATCGTCCCTGGCCATGTTCTTACCCGTTTCGAAGATGTCTCACTCGGCGCATCACCGGATGGGACGCTCTATTTCGCACAACTCGTCCCGCAGAATGGAGCTATTACCAGTGGCTACGGCACCTGCACCATCCGCCTTTCCTCGGATCGGACCACGGCGTGGGTGACACCCACGTTTGCCAATTTGGGATCAGCCTTCACGGGAATGCACGTCCATGACACCCGCCTACCCTCCACCTCGAACATCGTTTTCGATCCAGATGATGTCGATGTCGTGACCCTGCCGGATGGGTCCATTGTCTGGCCAATCGTCGGTGTCGGTGGACTCAGCGCGGCTCAAGTCGCTGACGGGATCGGCCAAACCGCCTATTTCAACATCCATACCGCAGTCTATCCCGGTGGGGAAATCAAAGGCACTTTCCGCGCGCTTGATGGTTCGTCCACCTTCACTCCTCCACCGGCTCCGCCGAGTTGGACTGGGGAAAGCGCCGCTGCGACCGGTGATGTAAATGCCGCCTCACGCTTCCTCCAGCAAGCAACTTTTGGGGCGAGTTTCGCTGATATCAATGCCCTTCAGATAATTTCATCCTACGAATCATGGATCGACGCTGAGTTTGTCAAGCCGATCACCTATCATCTTCCCTACGTCGAAAAGTTCCGCAATGTCAGCAGCCCCAACAACTCAACCTATCCCGGAACTCTCACTTTCAACTCATGGTGGAAAAACTCGATCGAGGCGAACGATCAACTGCGCCAGCGGATCGCATTTGCGATCAACGAAATCATGGTTGTTTCAGAAAACGGACCCCTTGATGAGCGTGCAAACGCGCTTTCCAGTTATTATGACACCCTGCTTGAGCACGCATTTGGAAACGCGCGTGACCTGCTCGAAAGTGTGACGATTCATCCGGCCATGGGCCGCTATCTTGACATGTTGCGCAATGACAAGCCGGATCTCAGCAGCGGCCGAATTCCTAACGAAAACTATGCCCGGGAAATTCTCCAGCTGTTCTCGCTTGGCCTGAACCGGATGCACCCGGACGGCTCGCTGATTCTGAACTCAAAAGGCTTTCCCATCCCCGTTTACGATCAGGATGCGATTGTAGGCTTCGCGCATGGCTTTACCGGCTGGGACTATCACTACACGGGGGATTATCGCATGTCATTTAGTGCCACGGCGGATTGGACCGGGGCGATGCGTGTAGTTCCAAGCCGGCATTACATCGGGAAAAAACGCATTCTCAATAACGTCGTGCTCCCTGGAATCACCACTGCCGGCGGCGCCCCTATCAACCCCTATGCATCACACACCACCACTCAGACAAGCGATCCTGCCTATCAAGCGCTTGGAGATCAGGAATTGGACGCCATCCATACACAAATTTTCGAGCATCCTAACTTCGGTCCGTTTTTCTGCCGTCAGTTGATCCAGCGTTTGGTAACCTCCACGCCCAGCCGGGGTTACATCTATCGGGTAGTTAGTAAGTTCAACAACAACGGCGCAGGGGTGCGCGGTGATATGAAGGCGGTGATTAGAGCCATTTTGTTGGACTATGAATCACGTTCAGCAGCAGCGTCTCAAGCACCCGGCTACGGCAAACAACGCGAGCCGGTGATTCGGGTCACCCAGCTGGTTCGCGCCTTCCGCCCGGCAAATAATTTTTCAGGGGCTTCCAACCAAGCCGGCGGGCTGATCACGGTGGATACCTCCCCCACCCCGCATCGCCTCAGCGCCAATCAGAAAGTCCTGCTAGGCTTTACCAGCGCGGGTGTTCCCTCGACAGATGCGGACTATACGGTTCTCTCTGTTTCCGGAAGCACGTTCACGATCCGCACCAAGGATATTCATGCATCGACCTGGACGCAGACGAATCAATTGGTCACGGTAACCACTCCATCGAACCATGGCTTCCTTGCAGGTCAATCGGTCTTACTGCGTTTCAACACCGACAGTGGTCCCACGAGCGGAATTTATACAGTCACACCTGCGCAGGAACTGAACAAGTTCACCGTTACCGCTGCCTCTTCGACCCCCAACGGCACATGCGACGTAGGCTTTACCCGCGGCATCTATTCCCAACGCACCACCGCTGGGGTCGCGTCACTAACCGTTTCGTGCAACACGGTCCAAGGTTTGAGTGTGGGACAGCAAATGACAGTGTCGTTCACTCCTGTCACTGGTCAATCCACAATTCCTGGTTCAGGAAGTTATACGATCACTTCAGTGAGTGCTGCCGATTCCCGGCAGTATATCATCACTCCAGACGTCGGGACGCTGCCGGTTTCTGCAAGCAATCTTTCTGGAAGCTTCCATGCCGCCTCCTCCTTGATGACCATGGATCGCAACGGCACCGCGGTTTCCGGCTATTCAGATTGGAACGTGGGTGACACGGATACCGACCTTGGCCAAACTCCGCTCAGGTCGCCTACCGTGTTCAACTATTTCCTTCCCGATTACCAACACGCCGGAGCGTTGGCAACAAATGGCCTTATCACTCCTGAGTTTCAAATCAGTTCGGAAACCAACGTGATCCGACAATCCAATTTTCTGTTCGGTGGAATTTATTCCAGCTCTTCAAGCGTCACCAGCGGAGCTTATACGAACGGTTTTTCGAGTTTCAAAGCGGGCGGTCACGATATGATGATGGATCTCTCCCCATGGATGGGTCCTCGCACCAGCGGCACGGATTACCGGACGAACATCGCCAACCTGCGCGACTTGATTCAAGAGTTTTCAAAGCTCCTCATGGCGGGTCGCATGAGCTTGGCTTTGGAAAATGAAATCTATAACTTCGTGTCGCTCACCACCAATATCACTTACGGATCTCCGCCCTCCGAAGCCGAGCGGCGCAACCGCGTTCGTGCGATTGTTTACTTTATTTCAGTTTCACCGGAACACGCCATCCAGCGTTAGGGCGGCGGACTTGAACCATTACACCCCATCTGCCATGTCCTCCATTGACCAAGACCGAGAATCCTTCCTACGTACCCGCCGCGGATTCCTCCGCCAGGCGGGTTGTGCCGCACTCGGCACGATCGCGGTTTCCAGCGTGATCCGGGATTTTCGCTTGATCAGCTCTGCGATGGCTCAGGGTGCTGGCGCAACCGCCTTCCCAGATTACAAGGCATTGGTATGCATCCACATGGCGGGCGGGAATGATTGTAATAACTTCATCGTCCCACGCGGGGCTGGCCATGCAAGCTATGCTGTAGCTCGGCAGAATCTCGCGATTCCTGAATCGCTACTTCAGCCGATCTCACCAACCAATGGCGATGGCAATGACTATGGCTTTCACCCGAATTGTCCGGAGTTGGCCAGTTTGTTCAACTCTGGTAAATTGGCAATCCTCTACAACGTCGGCCCTTTGTTGTTCCCCACAGATCGCAATAAATACCGCAACAAACTCGTTCCGCTGCCACCGCAGTTGTTTTCCCACTCGGATCAAGTCACCCATTGGCAAACCTCCCTGCCAGATCAGCCTCCGCGGACCGGCTGGGGTGGGCGCATCGCCGATATCCTTCACCCCTATCAGAACGAATTGTTATCTGATCCTGTGAACCGGGCTAAAATCGCCCTTTGCACCAGTATTTCGGGATCAAACACCTTTGAGGTGGGATCCAACGTCCAGCAATTCCACGTTTCCACAGCGGGAGCGGTAACACTCGCGGGTGCGGGTTCGAACTCCGCCAGGGAAGCCGCCATCCGCCGGATGGCACAACTGCCCCAACAAAATCTCCAAGCGGATGCCTTCGGTGATATTCTCGATGGCGCGATCGCCACCGGTTCCGTGCTGAACTCCGCGATCGCCCCCACAGCCCCGATCTCAATCACCCAGGATTACTGGACCACCCCGTTTCCAAATTCTACGCTCGGCAATCAATTGAAGATGGTGGCACGGATGATCGCCGGTCGGAATTCACTCAAGGTAAAGCGGCAGATCTTCTTCGTCTCAGTGGGCGGCTACGACACCCATACCTCACAACTTGGCAACCCTGCGAACCCAGGCGACGCCCGTTTTGGATCTCATGCGGATTTGCTCAACGAGCTGAGTGAATCGGTAAATGCCTTCCAGGCCGCCATCGCGCAACTCGCCGTGCTTCCCGGAAACACGGACCTGATCAACAGCGTCGTTGGCTTCACCGCATCCGACTTCGGTCGCACATTCCCCACCAACGGTCAAGGCAGCGACCACGGCTGGGGGTCGCATCATATCGTTTTTGGCGGCACCGGGAATCCGACCACCGGGGCAGTTCGCGGCCAACGGATTTTCGGCACATTCCCCACGCTGCAAGTCAACGGGCCGGACGACACCAGCACCGGACGCTGGATCCCACAGGTGAGCGTGGATGAATACAGCGCAACCCTGGCAAAATGGTTCGGAGTAAGCCCGACCTACATGCCGGTGGTTTTTCCGAATCTCAATCGCTTCCCCACTCCCGACCTCGGGTTCATGAAAGCCTAACGCTGAATCAAGCCCAGCTCTTTGTTATTGAAGCCGCAATCCCGCATCTTTTTGGTTCTGATCTTTGCCGCTGCCATCGTGCTTTGGTGGATTCAGCCGGAATCGGTGCCTCCATCCGCGATCCCACCAGCTGTTCCCGCCACCGACTCAACGCCAGCGCCGGAAATCACCCCTCCTTCGCCTGTTTCACCCTTGCCCGGCTCTGATCCAGCGGTGGTGGAGAATCGACCGGTTATTTCTCCTGAAGATCAAAAAAAAGCCCTTGATGCCATCGACAACCTCGAATTCACCTTCCGTGACTTCGCCAGCGCCCTCGGTGGAAATCCCGTCGGCACCAACGCTGAAATCACTGCCACGCTGCTCGGTGACAACCTCAAACAGGTAAAATTACCCATCCCCGCCGGATCCAGTCAGAATGATCAGGCAGAACTCTGCGATCCCTGGAACAGCCCTTGGTTTTTCCACCAGCTCAGCGGCACCAAAATGGAAATCCGCTCCGCCGGACCTGACCGGATTCTTTATACCACCGACGATTTCGTCCGCTGATCGCGATAATTGCGCCCAGACAGGTTCCGGTCTTGCCAAAGCCCCACAATCGTCTAGCTTCTCCTCCGAGCAGGTATTTCCTACCTCCGACACCCGCATCCGGCCGAGCGCCTACAGATTCACCCCATTTCCCCGGGTCGTGAAATCGGCCTGCGGCTTTTGGACCACCGAAACATCTGTCTCACGGGCGGCGGCGCAAGCCGGCTTGTTCTGACATGGGTGAAGTCGCCTTCCGCAAGCCGCGGAGCTTCACCCCGGCACCAAAAAGCCGGATCGTCAGAGTCATGTCGGTCAGCACGAGGTCCTTCCAGCATTGCCGGGTTCTTCTGAATCCGCCGCGCCGGGCCGCCTGAAACCATGACCCCAACTGACAACATGTCAAACGCAACACAAGATTCCCGCAACTCGGGTGATAACCGTCGCCGCCGCAACCGCGGAGGGCAAAACCGTAACCAAAACAACAACGAACGCCGTGAAAACGGCGGTGGTGACCGCAGCGAACGCGGCCCCCGCAATGATCGTGGCCACTCACAAGGCCGTAATCACAGCAATCGCTCCGAGGAATTCCGTCCACAAGCGCCCCGCCCCGCCCGCACCTATGCGCCGGTCAAGTTGAGCTTTTGGCAGAAAATCCTCAAGGCCATCGGTCTCGGGCCGAAGACCCCCACGCCCCCTGCCCGCCCTGAGCGGAAAGAGCGCAACGAGGAGTCCACGCCGTTTCCACAAGAAGGCCGCGCACCCAAGTCTAACACCCGAAACGCTCGTTCCGGCGAAGGCGATGCCCGCCCACCCCGCGAGCCTCGCGAACCTCGTCCACCCCGCGAAAAGCGCCCTGAAGGCGAACGTGGTGAAAATCGTAGTGACGACCGCCCACGCGGTGGCGATCCGAAAAGCGTCGAGTCCACCCGCGTCTATGTCGGGAACTTGTCCTACGATGTCTCCGAGCAAGACCTCCAAGAACTCTTCAAGGGCATCGGCGGAGTTCGCAACATCGAGATCGTTTACAACCGCAGCACCCACCGCTCCAAGGGCTACGGCTTCGTGGAAATGCTCCGCATGGATGAGGCGATGCGCGCGGTGGAAGTCCTCCACGACCAACCATTCATGGGCCGGAAAATGACCGTCTCAGGCGCCAAGTCCAAGGGCCACGACGAGCGTGAAGACGCCGAAGACCGCGCTGACGATCGTGAACCGACCCGCGTCGTGCTCGCCTCCACCGCACCTGCGGTCGCCGCCGTTGTGGCCGTTGCTGCGGTCGCTGCGGAGCCGACCATCGAGACCATCATCGAAACCGTCACGCAGGTAGAAGATCACGCGCCGATCGCTGAGGTGTCCGATCTTGAGGCGAAGTATGGCTTCGACGAAGCTGCGGAAAAAGCGCCAGAAGCCTGATTCAGGCCAGGGTTCCATCTCAAACCTCCGTCCGGCACGCCGTGACGGAGGTTTTTTGTTAGGCTGTCCAGCCATTTCCTAACATACCGCATTCCCTACCCGGCGGATTGACCTCTACCGGAATCTGTTCCACCCTCCGGCTACATGACCGCACAAGAAGCTCTCATCGCCCTCAACATGCTGCCCAAAATTGGACCCATCCGGGTCCGGCGCCTGTTGGCAGCATTCGGCGACAACCCGGCAAATATTCTCGGCGCACCCAAAGATCGTCTCATGCGTGTGGACAGCATCGGGGCGGAAACCGCGGCGATTCTGCAAAGGTGGCAAGACCATGCCGACCCCCTCACCGAGCTGCGGGAAGCCGCCGAGCGTGGAATTTCCATCGTCACCCAAAATGATGAGGATTACCCGGCGCCCCTGCGCGACGCCTACGATCCACCACTCTTGCTCTACGTCTGGGGGAAGTTAGAACCTCGCGACCGACACTCCATCAGCGTCGTAGGTTCTCGCCGCGCGACTCACTATGGCACTCAGGCCACCAAGAAACTTTCCTATCAACTCTCCCAAGCCGGCTTCACCATCATTTCCGGCCTTGCCCGCGGCATTGATACCGCCGCCCACGAAGCCGCCGTGGCCGCCAATGGTCGCACCATCGCCGTGCTCGGCTCAGGACTTGCCAAACTTTTCCCGCCAGAAAATCTCGCGCTCGCCGAGAAAATCGCTTCAGGCTTCGGCGCCGTGGTTTCCGAATTCCCGCTCCACACCGCGCCCGACAAACAGACTTTTCCCATGCGCAACCGTATCGTCGCCGCGTGGGCGCGCGCCGTGCTGGTCGTGGAATGCCCGGCATGGTCCGGCTCATTGATCACCGCCAACCTTGCCTCCGAATACGGAAAACCCATCTTCGCCGTCCCCGGTCCCATCGACAAACCCACCTCTGCCGGTTGTAATCAACTCATCCGCGATGGTGCCACCCTCGTCGCCGACGCCAGCCACCTGCTCGACGATCTTGGCGAACTCCCCTTCGCCCGCCAAACGACACTCGCCCAACCCAGCCCTGAAACACCTGAGTTTTTCGCAGAACTCCCCGCAGAAGAAGCCGCCGTGTTTGCCGCAGTCACCACCGATGAATCACCCGTGGATCGCATCATCGAACGCTGCGGCCTCCCTGCCCACATCGTCACCGCCACGCTCATGAAGCTCGAAATGCGCCGTCTGGTCCGCGCCTTTCCCGGCTTCAGATACGCAAGAAGGTAAGCAAACCCAGTTCGCCGCCACTCTGATCCCTTAACTCCAACAAATGCGACCATGCTGAGTTTTACAGGCAGCAGCAAGGTGATTTGTCGCCGTTGAACCCTGTGACATGTTTCGCAATTTCAAAGTCCTAGCGCTTGTCCAAGTTTGATACCGTAAGCAGAATCCCAACATGAAGTCTAGCATATAAAATTCCCGTCTCCCGTCTCCCCGCTCGCCGCCTTGTTCGGCACCCGCGAAACTCTCACCAACAGCCAGGCCGCCACTCTCACCGGCGCGAACCGCTCCACCCTCAAAGCGAAGTTCAACGAACTCATCGCCGCCGGCTTCATCGAAGCCCACGGCAAAGGCCGCAGGGCATACTATGCGAGGAAGAAAATCGAGCATCCACTGCCGTCAGTCTGATCCTTCACCAAACCCTCAACGACTGGTCTCTCCACCTCACCCTCGATCTCGAAAAATCCAACGAACGCCGCACGCCGGTCCTTCGCTTGGAATCCCTCACTTCCATCTAAGGAGCCACGACACTCTTGTCGTGGTGCCAATGAGACGAGAGAGAAAAAGCGAATTAAGACACGAACCTCTCTCCCCTCCTTGCCCTGGCGGACAGGAGTGTCCACCCCTCCATCACACTCCGCTGAACCTCAACGCCTGGCATCACACTCTCCCGCGCTCATTTTAATGCTGGAAACCCCGCGCCTCTGCGGGTAGTTTCCTCCATCACTTGAATGAACAATCCCGACTACCTCTCCCGGATCGCGACCGCCCGCTCAACGAAGTCATCAAGGACTTCGGAAGACGCCTACGCCCAGGCGGACCGGATGATGAAATCGACGAATGGTCCGTTTACGACGAAAGCTTCCGCCGCCTCGTCGGTTGGGCCGAAGAAAGCGGTCGATTCTATCAAGGTCTCCAAGCGTTGAAAGAAGGCGGTCGAGAGCACGACCTGACCTTCGATGCCGCCACCGCCTCCTGGTTGAAGTTCACCAAACCATCTCAAGCGGGTTACT
>Ga0163144_10017350_pt1 | contig 14667 bp, 10 predicted proteins | sample OliLak19BULKMAT1_FD_123175 | JGI IMG/M metagenome (GOLD analysis project Ga0163144, IMG submission 123175) | Freshwater microbial mat bacterial communities from Lake Vanda, McMurdo Dry Valleys, Antarctica - Oligotrophic Lake LV.19.BULKMAT1 | ecosystem: Environmental > Aquatic > Freshwater >... | reverse complement strand
TTTAAAGCTCCTGAAGACGATTGGCTTACTTAATCTTTTTGGAGTTGCAGGATCAAAATTAGATGTGGAATTTTTAGCGGCATACTCCCGACAGTGCCTCGGCTTGAAACACCCAGAACAGGCCCTTCAAATGCTAATTGACCGAAAAATAATCCTTTACCGGAAATATGCCCGGCGTTTTGTCCCGTTCGAAGGCACTGACTTAGACATACAGGATGAATTACTTCGCGCAGGCAACCAATTGGCCGAAATTTCGGATGTTTCCACCCTGCTAAATAAGTATTTTCGCTTTCAGCCTCTCTTTGCCAAACAGTATTATTACCAATACGGCACACCTCGCTTGTTCGAGTTTGTGATTTCGCAATTACCTAAAACAGACCTTGTACCGCGTGGTGAAACAGACGGCTACATCAACTTGGTTTTTAATGATCAACTGACGGAAGACGATGTAAAAAGAGCCTCAAAATCAGGGGAGGCCATTTTGTATGGTTATTACCGCAACGCCAAAGATATTCGGGAGCTGCTCTTTGAAATTGAGCGCACAAAAAAGGCGCTTGAGCATGTGCCCTCAGAAGACAAAGTTGCCCGGCGTGAGCTAAACAATATTCAAACACACCAAGAAAGCCTCCTTAATCACTATATATTGCAAAACCTCTATACGGATAAGGGAGAAGTTGCCTGGTATTTCGACGGCCAGCCGTTGGTTATAGGCAGTAAACGAGCTTTTAATGCTCAATTAACTGAAATCTGCAAAAAAGTATATCCTGACACCCCGGTATTTAAAAACGAATTGGTAAACCGAACAAGGCTTTCTTCACAAATTCAAACCGCCAAAGGGATTTTTATCAAAAACTTGGTTCAAAACTGGCATTTGCCGGATCTAGGGTTTCCAAAAGACAAGTTCCCGCCAGAAAAGACCATATTTCTGACTTTGTTAAAAGGAAACAATCTGATTTCGGATCTTGAAAAGCCAGAAATACCACCCTCAATTAGCCAAGGTAATTCCTTTCGAAAAATATGGGAGGTTTCTGAAGCATTTCTCGAAAGCGCCAGGGCGAACCGTCGACGGATTTCGGAGCTAGCGGGTATTTTAAGCAAGCGCCCGTTCAAACTAAAACAGGGCTTGATTGATTTTTGGCTTCCGACTTTCCTTTTTATCAAACGCGATGAGTTTGCCCTTTTTGGTTCCAATGGGTATATTCCAAATCTGAGCGCTGATACCTTTGATTTGGTTGTTCGGAAACCTTCCGACTTTGAAATAAAAACTTTTGATCTGGCAGGTATTCGATTAGACATTTTCAATGCATATCGGCAATTCCTTAGCCAAACAGAATTTCAAAAAATAAGCAATCCAGTTTTTGTTGAAACGATCCGTCCATTCTTGACCTTTTACCGCAATCTGCCGGACTACGGCAAAAACACCAAACGACTTCAAAAAGAAAGTCTTGCCATTCGAGATGTCATTGCAAATGCGACTGATCCGGAAAACACCTTTTTTGTTGACTTCCCAGCAGCTTTGGGTACCAGTCTTGCAGAACTAAAGACCTCACAACTAGCAATGGAGTCCTATATTAATGCTTTGCAGGAATCTATTCGTGAATTGCGTTCTTGTTATGACGAGCTGGTGAACCGCTTTGAAGCCTTTCTGCTCTCAGAAGTGCTTTATCAACAATTATCCTTTGAACAATATAAGGAGCAGTTACAAGCTAGGTTTCGAGAGGTTAAACAACATCTTTTGCTGCCCCACCAGAAGACATTCGTTCTTCGAGTGTCTTCTGAGTTGGACGAGCGTGAGCCTTGGTTGAGCAGTCTTGCTCAAGCTGTGGTGGGAAAATCAATGAAACAATTCAGAGATGATGATGAACCGCTGCTATACGACAAGTTCAAGTCATTGGTACTTGAGATAGACAGTCTCACCAGCCTATCCCAAACCTCGGTAAACGAGGAAAACGAAGAGGTTTTTGGATTGGAAATCACGACTTTTGAACATATAGAAAAAAAGATAGTCCGGTTCCCGAAAAACAAAAAAGCAGAAATCGGCCGATTGGAAGATATTCTGAAAAAGCAATTGGGAAGCGATAAAACCCTTAATATTGCAGCGTTGGCAAGTGTCTTGAAAGCGTTATTGAAGAAATAGGCTAATTAAACCTTAAGGATCGTGAAAAAAGTACGGCATGTATTGGGAATCTCCGGCGGCAAAGACAGCGCTGCTTTGGCGATTTATATGAAAACCAAGTACCCTGACTTGGATGTTGAATACTATACCTGTGACACTGGTAAAGAGTTGGATGAAACCTACCAATTGATTGAAAATCTGGAGGTGTTTTTAGGAAAGGAAATTCAAAAATTGCGTGCGGTTGAGGATAGCCATGAAGATCCTTTTGATCACTATTTGAAGCGGAAAGGTGGATATCTTCCTTCATCAGCTATTCGTTGGTGTACTCGCGCTTTAAAGCTTGAGCCATTTGAACAATATGTGGGAGAAGACCCAGTTATTTCCTACGTAGGGATTAGGGGCGATGAAGATCGAGAGGGCTATATTTCGACAAAAACCAATATTCAGTCTATCTTCCCATTCCGAAAAAACATTTGGAGCGAAGATGTAATAAGTAAAGTGCTATCTAATGGTAATATTGAAAATATGCTTGATTTGTTTGGGAGCATTCCATTAGAGAACCGAAGTGCTCGGTTTTTAGAGTTGCTCGGTCATCCAATAAATATGGAGTTTACCCGCCCCCAAAAGCTTGAGGCTATTTTTGACCTCAATACAAAAGACTTCAACCGGCTGGTTTTTTCCTGGCTAAAAACAACTAGTTATCCATTGGCATTGGAACACTATTTTCCACTTGTCGAGAATGATGAAGCTCTAGTACGAGATGATATTTTCCGGTTGCTTGAAGATACCGGGGTCGGTGTTCCCGCATATTACAAAAAGGTAGAGTTTAATATCAAAGGCGAAAAAGGTGAGTACTCTCGTAGTCGCTCTGGGTGTTATTTTTGCTTTTTTCAACAACGGATTGAATGGGTCTGGCTATACGAGCAGCATCCTGATTTGTTTTTCAAGGCAATGGAATATGAAAAAGATGGCTATACTTGGGGACAAAACGAAAGTCTTGCAGAATTAATTCAACCTGAACGAATTAAACAAATAAAACTTGAGTTCATCGAAAAAACCAAAGGAGTTAGAAAATTATCACCCTTTTTGTTAGATATTCTCGACGAGGAAGAAGAGGTCGGATGTGCCGCTTGTTTCCTATAAACCACTCTACTAAGCCATGGAAGAAACAAGAGAAGATCTTATCAAGCAGCGAGAGGCTCTTGATAAACGATTGTCCGAAATAGATAAGGATAAAATTCGTTTCTCTGTGGATGCCGGTATTATTGACCGCCTTGGGCGTGAATTAATGGCTAAGCAGGAAACAGCTGTTTCTGAAATTGTTAAAAATGCCTATGATGCCGATGCCAGTGAAGTTACTCTTCAGTTTCTAAATACTGATTTTTTGGGAGGAAGTTTAATAATTGAAGACGACGGTCATGGAATGGATATGGAGGCACTGCGAAATGGGTTCATGCGTCTTTCATCTACTGATAAAATTCACAATCCTGTATCCCCAAAATATGGGCGAAAAAGGGCGGGCAGAAAAGGAATTGGAAGGTTTGCGACCCAACGCCTTGGGAGTAATCTTACTATAATTACTCAGACAGAACAATCTGAAAAAGCGCTAAAAGTTACAATTAATTGGAATCATTACCAGATAGATAGGGACATTCACTTGGTCGCCAATCGAGTCGAAGAAATAAATAAGCAAAAACTACAAGGAACTACGCTTATTATTGACCAGCTCCGTGAAAAGTGGACACTTGCTGAAATTCAAAGGGTGTTTCGATATGTTGCAGATCTTTTGCAGCCCTCCTATCTTTCAGACAGACTGAAAAAAAGTGAAGTAATTTATGCTTCTCAAGAAGATAACTCCTTCTCAGTTAGTTGCCAAAAGACAGTCAATGGAAAGGTAGAAACAATTGTTGATATAGATAGGTCATTTTTTAAAAAAGCACTTGCTGTCTTTGAGGGATATGTTGACAACTCTAGCGAGGGGTTTTGTTCAGTAGAAAGTAAAAGTCTTGGACTAGACCCTCTTGAAAACCTTCTTTCTATCACCCCAGATCCACGACGGTATGAATCTTCAAAATTCGAGTTTATTAAGGATATTCACTTTAAGGCATATTATTTCATTTATCAACGTGAAGAATACTATGACGATCCTAGCATCTCAATTTCTAATACGGAGCTTAGGCGAGTAAGTGATTTCGCTAAAGAATCTAGTGGGATAAGATTATATAGAAACGGGTTTAGGGTTTTGCCTTATGGCAATCCAGGAGACGATTGGCTAAGTTTGGACAAACGCTATTCGTCTTCATCTGGTAGAGGAGTAGCTCCTTTGTCAAATAAGAACTTTTTTGGTTTTGTAGAAATTATTGATGATGATGGAACAATATTCGAAGAAACGGCTAGCCGTGAAGGTTTAATTAACAACGATGCCTTTTCCGATTTGGTTGACTTTCTTTCTAGTGCCTGTGACATATGCAGGAATAGAGTCGAATCATCAATTTCTTTCAAGCAAAAGAGAAAAAAAAGGCAGGATAGATTAAACGCCGAAAAAAGTCAAAAAGAGAAGCTTGAACTATTAAAGGATTACATTGCTTCATCACATGAAAGAGCACCTGATGATGATAGCGCCTCGTCAGTAGGCTCCGATCAAGAACAAGAAGGAATTAGTCGTGAAGAAGCAGAGGCAACGTTGGATGAATTAGCAAAAACCCTTGGCGAGCAAATTGATGAAATAGCCATGCTGCGTGTTTTGGCCGGAATGGGTCTTGCTATCGGTGAGTTTGTACATGAAATAAGACAATTTAGCCCAGCATTTGGAGGTGAACTAAAAACGCTATTTTCTTATTCGATAAATGAGGATGTGAAAGATGGTCTTAATAGACTTTATCGTAACTTTGAACAGTTTCAGTCTTATGCAGCTTACTTTGACGAAACTATTCGAAACAATGTTAATAGGGAACTCCAGCCCATAGAGATTCGAGATGTTATAAGAGATTTTGAAAAAATAATAAATCGAAATGCTTCAAAAAACAATATTCAGATAGAATCTGATTTTAAAGGTTACGACCTTTACACGTGCCCCATGCATATATCAGAATGGGGTTCTATTCTATTTAACCTGTATTCAAACGCAAAAAAAGCTATAATAAAAGCGGATGTAATGGGTAAAATTATTATCGTCTGCTCAGAAGAATATGGAAAAATCGTACTTGAGTTTTCTGATAATGGCACTGGGATTCCTGATGAAAATAAAGAAAGGGTTTTTGACGCCTTTTTTACCACTTCTTCTTCATCTAGTAGCAGGAGAACCTCTCAAAATGAAGAATTACTCGGTTCTGGGCTTGGGCTGAAAATCGTTTCAGATATAATAGAATCCTACGACGGTGAAATTTTTGTGTCCAAGCCATCAGGGGAATACAAAACTTGTATACGGATTGAAATTCCAAAAGCTACAGAAAAGCAAATCGAAGAACAAATTGAAAAAGAAAATTATGGGTAATTCATTTTTATACATTGATGACGCTCCAAAAGATCGTAGAGATGGATCCGCCATTGGGTTGCGCGAACCTGGTTTTTTTGACGTTATACCCGAAGAACCAACAAGCTGGAACACCCAAATAAGTCGCATTGTTGAAGGGATTGGAAAAATTGATGGGATAATTCTTGATTGGCGCTTGACCGAAGAATTAGATCGTATAGATTTGAACTCTTCAGCAAACTCAGTCAAGTATAGTGCAGAGGCACTTGCTCAACATTTACGATTTCTTGCTACTGAGAAGGTTTTAAAAAAAGATATTCCAATCGTACTATGTTCCATGAACCATGGATTCAAAAGCCATTACAAACGTGATTCCACTGGACATGACCTATTCGATGAGGTATATGAAAAAATGGAATTTACAGAGCGTCATAATATCGTTATCCAAGAATTAAACAGTTTGGCCGAAGGTTACAAAATACTCCAAACTGGAAATCCTACTTGGAAATCTATTCTCGAAATTCCGAAAGGGATTGACCATGATGTTAGATTAGCTAACAGCATGGCAACATTCCTTGAGAACAAGGTACCACACGGCCTCATTAAATTTCTATTGAATGAAGTGGTAAAGAAGCCAGGCGTGTTAATAGACGAGGATATACTTGCCGCAAGGCTAGGAGTTGATAAAAATGCTTCAAGAGATTGGCAGATTTTATTGGATTTGGTCAAACCAAAAATAAAGTACACCGGACTTTTATCCGGTGGTTGGAACCGTTGGTGGGCTGATGGATTCATTCAATGGTGGAAATCTGATGTTTCACCTCAACATCCCCAATTGTTAAGAGCTGAGCAGCGAGTAGCTTTACTTAAGAAACAAACTGGTTTTACTGAACTGATTCCGGCTGAAAAACTTAAGTTTTGTGCTAGCGACGAGTTTTGGACAGTTTGCGTTGCTACCAAACGGCCAATTGATGTTGCTGACGGCCTCTTAATTCTTAATGACAATTTTTATGCATGGCAAGACGAACAATACATCTCGCTTTTTGCTTTGCTCGATAGGGCAGCACCCAATTCTTATAAGTTAAGCCCTCTCGAGAAGGAAAGATTTGATTACCTCAAAAAAATAGCTAAAGAAAATGGCTAATGGCAACTTTGTTTCGGAAATGGCAAGTGAGTTGAAGAGGTTCAAGAAATTGCTAGAAGAACACATGGGTGGATATTTGCTAAATCCAGGTGTATTAGGGCAAGCTATTGATAAAATAAAAGACCCAAGTAAAACAAGTTGGGGTTATGATGTACCTCGCTTAGAATTTGTGAATTTAGATTTAGGAGAGGTTACGTGTTCTAATTTTAAGAAAATATATCTAAAAAATGCAGTCCTTGAATTAAAGTTAAACATTTCTTGCCTTTCTAAAATGCCGGATCCTATTGATGACCCTTTTAGGGATTTCAATATTCAAATAATTGTAAAAATTAGAGACCTTGAAAAAGTAGTTGCGAAGAACGCTTGGCATTTTGAGCCGCATTTGACAAAGGATAAGCAGGGAGAAGCTTCAAAACAGCCTGAATTTCACCACCCCCTTTACCATCTTCATTTTGGGGGCAGGGAACTAACGAATAAAGCAGAAGAGTTAGAATACGGAAACATTTTGATAATGGATGCTCCTCGTATTATGCATCCACCGATGGATATCATTTTGGCCATTGATTTTGTGCTCAATAACTTCTACTCTTGCCATTCATGTAAACCGTTCATAAAATTAATAAACAATCCTGAGTATATCAGGATTGTGAGAAATGCTAGAGAACGATTTTGGAAACCCTTTGCACTCGGACTTGCATCAAATTTTGCCACAAATCATCACTTCAACACGATCAACCAAATATCTGTGAACCCTACTTACGCTAAAAACATTCTTTCTTACTCCCAAAGTCATTAAGCGGCAACTCTAACAACTCCAAAAAGCAATATTCATTTTCGAAAAAGTAAGGAGTTTCTTTGATTTTAGAATATATAATGTCAAATCCTCCATTTGTATATTCTTCGAGGAGATTTTTCAGCTTGGTAATTTCGCGCTCAACATCCTTCTCTTCCATTTCTTCAACTAAATTTAAATTTAAATCTGATTTTGTGAGTAATGCCATAAAAACAAAGCGTACCAATTCATTGGGTTGCCAGTACCGGATTTTGTTAAAATCTTTTGTTATTAATCCTTCTAATGGAATTCTGTAATTATTTTTTATTCCAAGCAACGCAGAATACGTATATATTTCATATATATTAGAAAAATACCGCCCTGTTTTTTGCTTTAGATCTTCATCCCGACCCCCTACCAAAGAAAATCGATCAATAATAGATTCATGATACATTTTTGCATATACAGGTGCCCTATCTTCAAATCGTTTAATAAATTCCATATCCTTATCAGTTTGGGTTTATTTGATTTTAGTAACACGAACTTCCAATTCATCCCGATGCTCCCGTTGTTCCTCCGCAGAAAGTGACGGTTCGATCACATATACGCTGCCCAATTTTTCTCCGACTTCATCAAACAGCCTGTTTTGCAAGTCCGAATTGTTGTAAAAATCTTTGCTGATGACGATACTTTGGCTGTAGACCTCACTTGCTGTTCGACAAAAACCAATGGCGTAGTTATCACCAAATTTTGAGGTGGGCGCGTCCGAAATCAAGGGGTATAATTGTGCAGCAGGGCTGCTTCGTTTTGCAGATATAATGGCCATAATGACCGCCAATTTGATGAGGATGATGTTTGAGTCGTTGATGGAAGACAGAGGTAGTCCGGCACTGTCGAAGTTTTTAGGCATATAATTGCCTAGCAGGTCTTTTTCGAGCTTTATTCTCCCGCGAACCGATTTGTTTTCGGCCGTCATATTGAAATAATGCTTATTTGCTTCTTCTTCCAGCTTTTCAATTAGTCGGTTAAAAACACGGGCTCGTGTCGATTTAGCAATGGCGCTAAAATCTGCCAATACCTGTACCTTTTCCTCCAAAGACTTCGGCACCTTCCCAATAGCGAGGCTCCTCAACTCCTCCTCGGTCGTATTAATTTCCGAAGCCCTCTCCTCCTTTTTTATTTCTACTCGCTGTAAATCTTTCTCGTATTGGATGATAGCGTTGTCATGGCTTCGGAACTCTATGACTATGCTTATAGAAGATTCAATGGTGGAGATTTGTGAGACATCCACAATATCCATAATCTCCTTTTCATTAATCTCCAATTCGTTTTTTATTTCTTTGTATTTTGTTTCCAACTCCAGGATTTCACCTACAGTAATTTTTATTTCGTGGTCAACTTGGTTGATAGATCCTTGTAACTGAAGTCCGTTTTGGTAGAGGCTTTTGAACTCATTCGAAAAATCATTTTTCGTAATAGGCTCCGGCTTCACCTTTTGTTTATGTGATTTGGAGCGCTCAAGCAGTTCCTGGATTTTATTGTAAGCCTCAGTCCCTTTTTGCGCCTCTCTGTCGCATACAAGACATCGTTCCTTTTCTAGCATTTGCTGGATAAATATCGGCTCTGGAACATCTACTGGCAAGCGGAAGGACTTTAATATTTCATCCATGGCTTGTTTTTGGGCTTCTTGTCCCGCCTCTTTTTTCATACGCGTCCGGGTGTATTCGTCATACTTGGCAGCATAAGCATCCACTAAGAATCCCGTTCCTTTGAGAATCCAATTGCGTGTAAAAAGATTTTTATTGATAGCGGCCTTCATTTTGTTCTGGCGCTCATCCGTTTCCTTTAGTCGGGCCTTGAATTCACTACTTTTTGAGGAAAGGTCTTTTATCCGCTGGGCATCTTCCAATTTTCCCAAAAGATCTTCCTTTTGTTCTCGAGCTTTGGTCAAGTTGTTTGCAGCCAAGATTCTTTCTTCCTCCAAACGTTCAAGTTCGCTTCTTAAACGTTCGAGTTTTGATGCCAACTCGTCATTCTTGCTAGCATTTGATGACATTTGACGACCTTTTCGCAAAAAGTCCTTTTCTGCTGTTTCATAAGCCTTTTTGGATACTTCTTCATAGAAATCAAATTCACTGATATCGGAAAGAACATTGATGGCGCGGGTCAGCGTATCATTTCTTTTAAAATCAATAAGGCTATCCACCTGCTCACCTTGAAACCACATATAAGGTTTTACATCATCCGGAAGAATACGGCGGCGAATAGATTCGATGTCAACCTGAGGAACAGGACGTGCATCCAGGTATTTGTCTTTAAACAAAGCTGATTGGACACTTTCTGTTGGTTCCCTCCAAGTGCCTGATTCCGTTCTGGCAACACTGTAGGTTCGAGTTAGGATATATTCATCCCCTTTTTGTGGGTTGAGCACGACAATTTCAACCGATGTTTTCACAGATTCTCCAGGGGCACAATGAGCCTTAGCTTTGTCAGATACCAAGTTTTTTCTGATGTCCTTGTGCGCGGTAAGCTGAAACTCACGTGTCATGGAATCAAAAACCCGATCATACAATACCCAGTAAAAGGCATCATACAATTTAGATTTCCCAGCGCCATTGTCCCCAATAACTAAATTCAAGCCCTCTTTAAACTCAAACGTGACTTCTCCGAAGTAGCATTGGAAGTTTATGAGTGTAATTGATTTCAAAATCATTTTTCGAGGGTAGTTTAAGGCTATTGATTAAGAAATTTATTTAGTTTCCTAGCTACTGTATCGACGGAATCGCCCTTTTCTTTATCCAAAATAGCTACTTTCAGCGTTGTGATTAATTTTGACTCAGAATGGTCAACAAACTTCAATTTGGCTACTTCATCTTTGGTCATATAGCCTTTTTGTTCGACTAAATCATCCATCAGAAATTCTCGGAGCAATTCTTCTTTGGTCATACGGATGCGAGGTTTTGGTGAATGGTGTGCAAGTTCAGATCGTAATGTTGGCAAATTTCTTCCAAAGTTTCCAAAGTTTCGTATCTATTAATCGACATGAAGGCAAAATAGGCAACTCGCTCAAGTTCCCGTTGCACTAACTTTTGTTCCATTTTAAAAGTTTCTTCATCCAAATCCGTACCATAAAAATCTGGTGAAACCACCAAATCGTGGATTACCGCCAAATGCTTATCAGGATGTTTGCGCAACACCCTTCCCCGCCGTTGAATAAACTGTCGGGGATTCCCAGTGCTTGAACAAAAAATGGCCAGTTCTGCACGAGGAACGTCAATACCCTCATCCAGGCACTTCATTGAGGCTAATACATGAATTTCCCCCTGTTGAAATTGTTTCATGATTAAATCCCGGTCCTTTGTAGCCCCAGTAAACTGATTGACAATGATTTTTGACTGAATGCCGCCAATCGCTTGTGTATATTGGTTCATCAAGCGCAAATCCTCTTCATCCTCAACCCAAAGTTCCTGATCTTGCGTAGAAAAACCTTCTGGAACGTAAATAAAGGTGTATTTTAGATTGCCTTGCTCATCAAAATGGTTTCGGAGAATTTTTCGGGTGATCTCAAGTTTGTTGGCAGCTTTTTGAATGACCCGTTTTCGTGCCAAGAGCAGCATTTCAACAGCATCTGATTCTTTAAACTTACCTGTTTTGAAATCAAAAAAACGCATCAGTTTTTTGGAAATCCGTACGTACTCTTCCAGCTCCGAAGGAGTTAACGAAACCAGGTGGGGGAAATATTTGTATTTACAGAGCACACCTTCTTCAATTGCACGTTCCATTGAAAATGAATAGGTATAGGGCTCAGTGTCGCCAAAAAAAGCCTCCATTGCTGCAGTTCCAGTAGGATCGTAGATACGTTTAGGTGTAGCAGAAAGGCCAATGCGCTTTTGCAAATGTACTGAAGAGAGTACTTCTAAAATTTTAGCAGAGGCTATATTGTGTCCTTCGTCTGCAATAAGAAGCGTATCTGCTGGTAGCTTGCGAAAATGATGTTGGAATTTCTCTCGGTAAAAAGTGGCGTATGTGCAAATCACAATAAAAGATTTTGCTCCTCCAAATTTAATAAAAGTAAGTGCGCCAGCTAGCTCATGCTCCCAATCTGTTTTTGATGAGACTTTTATGATATTTGAGAAATTAAATGAGCGAGCCTCTTTTTCCCATTGCTCAAGCAATGAGATAGTTGGCACCAAAATAACTGCTTGGTAAGTATGGTTTGACTTTAATTGGTAATCTGAAAGCAAGCAATTGAGGGCTGTAATGGTTTTTCCTGTTCCTGTGGCCATGGCAAAAATTCCATGCCGATCCTTTTCTACCCACTTTTGGTATGCCAATACTTGGTAATCTCTAGGGCCACTTGGAAAAGGGAATTTTGGTTCTTTTAAATAGGCCTCTACACGCTCTTGCGCTCGATCCAGAATTTTTCTGTAAAAAGGTTTGTAGGCCTGCTGATGTTTCTTGCGAATCAACTGCTCCTCTTGGACAAGAAGCTCACTTAAGTCACGGCCACCAAATTCATTCTGAATAGCGACTTCAATTGCTTCAAATGAGATATGTTCAACGAAGTCGGCCTTTTGATTAAATATTTGATCGAAGTAAATTTGATACTCTTTTATGGCATCATTTTCACTTTTCGTTTTCCAAGAACACTTAACAAACAACTCTTCTAAATTTTCAAGGAGGCCACTTGCCGTAAAGTTGCATGAGGACTGGAACTTTATCTCATTTATGCCATCATAAAAAATACCGGATTTGTAATGTGAGATACCCTGCTCGGTCTTGGGGCGAACCGCTACTATTTCAATACGTTTTGAGGCAATAAGCCAAGCCAAGCATTCAAAAAAATGGTGCCCGTAAGCATCAAGATTATTCTTAAGTCCTATTAGATCGTTTAACGTAAATTGAAAATCTTGCTCTTGAGTATTACGTCCTTTTAAAAGAGCATCTTTGTCTTGTTGAGAGAGAATGTGGTTGATAACCATCCTTACCCGCCCTTCATTGCTCAGAAATTTGGCAAAACCTATTGAAAGTACACTTATAGCGGAGGAACTGAAATAACCCAATAATAAATCCAAACGCTTGCTTTCTAGCAATGCGTCCATGTAAAAAGCAATTGGCTCATATTCGCCACCAGTGCGATACTCACTTGAAGGAGAGAAGATTATATCATTCAACATCGTTAGCTAAGGTAGGCAGACAAAAAGATATATTAGGAATCAAAACAAGTATAATTCTACATTAGATCAACTAAGCTCCAAATCATCTGGCCTTGCTTGGTCTTCTTCGTTCGTTTTCCAAGTGTCCCCAAAGCGCTGCGGCAGTGTCCTTTAACCTGCTGCACACGTATAGCAGGATGTTTCGCTTTCCGGAATCTATCCATTGCCCTGTTATTGGATAATTGTGCTGTACTTTGCAGCAGGTCGTCAAAAGGCACTCCTGCGGTGCTAATCATCACCGAATAAATGGCAAAAAACAAACTCCCCTCTGGCACCATCCACTTCTAATCGCGCTTTTTGCTGCGCGAGAACCGGAAATATCTGGGTATTACTTTTGCCGTAACCCATTTGTTTCACCCGAGCTTTCTGGTATTGCCGCAAGCCCCGTTCCATCTGGTGTTTGATTTGGCGAAAACAATATCCCTGCTGGCTGGCGGCACGGCCTATTTTTTTGTGGTACCGATGCTGCTCACCTCTTTTAAGGCATTTTCAAAACACCGCAGTCCAAAGCGGTGTAAATGGCTGCACGGCATCGGGGCTGTTCCAAGGTAAAAAAGTCGCCATTTAACAATTCTGGTTTTTTGAAATTCTGTGGGAAACAACTTTTGGTTACTTCGCATTACAATAATATTACTTTCAAAAGTGACGCGCCCAAGAACCTGACCGCTCAAATCTTGGACAAATTAAACATACGATATAGGTTATTAAATTGTGAATGACTTCAGGTGGGGCTTAAGTTCGCTTATGAAAGCAAAGTGTATTCAACCCCGCTTGTAGTTTATGAGCCTTTTTAAACGTACTGTTATCTTTCAAAAATACCTTGCCCAAGTGCGTTTGCGCAAAAAGGGGAAACGGATATCATTTATAGATTTCCTCCACCAACAAAATATGTGGGAGCGTAATACACGCTATGAGTATAAAAAACAGGCTAACCAGTGATACGTCAGCGAAAAAAAGCGCCTGGCCAAATACCAGCGCCAATAATCCGGCAATGGAGAGCAAGGTAAACGGAGCCGCTTGTCGGTAATAGTGTACCAGGGTAAACGCTGGCCACTTTTTGCGGAAAAATGCTACTTGGGCGAGCAGTGCGCTCAAGGAATGCCAAAGTGAAAAATAAATGGCAAACCCAACCAGCAAGGGCGTGTGCAAAAACATGAAGGACAAGGCGCCCAGACTTATGAATTCCCGGAACAATTGGCGGTTGTTTATATGTTTGGAAAGTCGAAGACCAACAATAAGGAAGACATTTAAAGCCAGCAATACCCATTGAGCAATATTCAGGTCAGCATTGGACCAATCAGGCAAGCTGCCAACCAGTTGGGTAATAATCATACTGCTTTCTTCCCAATGCCAGAACAAAGCCCCGCCCAATGCAAAGGCGCCCCAGGATAAATTCAGGGTAATTTCCATGCCGCGTGGCAGGCGCAGGTACTCCCAGTTGGATTGGCCAAAATGGTAGGCAGAAATGATAAGAAATAAAAACAGGGCGGGAACTGGTAGCCATATCCAGGCCAATAAGTAAACCAAAACGGCAGACAAGTAGAAGAAAAAAAAATTAGAAATCTGCCTGCGCGTCAATTTCGTACCATGTAACCGCCTAAACAATAAATAATCGGTTGCCCCATGCGGCAGCCCGATAAGTAATACCGGTATACCGAGAAAAAAATACTGGGTTTGTTCCATCCACTCTGGAAAACTCCAGCCGATAACGCCCAGGAGCAGCGTAAGCAATACAATGGATAGATAAATACTTTGTTTGTGGAAACTAACCATAATCTCTATCTCAGGAGCGAATTCATCAGGTGGAATTTATTGCCTAATCCAATAAAAGGAAGGGCTAATCGTGATTTTGGCACAATCAGCCCTTCCAGAAAATTAGGCGGTAATAACTTAAGCCGCTGAGGCCTCGCTCTTCGAAGAAGAACTAACCGCTAGAGCGTAAATAAC
>Ga0163144_10017349_pt1 | contig 14667 bp, 18 predicted proteins | sample OliLak19BULKMAT1_FD_123175 | JGI IMG/M metagenome (GOLD analysis project Ga0163144, IMG submission 123175) | Freshwater microbial mat bacterial communities from Lake Vanda, McMurdo Dry Valleys, Antarctica - Oligotrophic Lake LV.19.BULKMAT1 | ecosystem: Environmental > Aquatic > Freshwater >... | reverse complement strand
CGACCTGACACGGCTCGGCAAGGTCCGAGCAGCGCTCAACGGGCACGCCACCGCCGCCGCCGAACTGCGCGCCGAACAGGCTGAACTCCTGCGGCGACTCATGGCAGACGGGATGACCGCACCGGCACTCGCCGACCATCTCGGAGTCACCCGACAGCGCGTCTACCAGTTGGTGCATTGTCCGAAGATCGGCCGCTGAAGGATGATGGCCAAGTGCCAGGCGTGTAACGGACTTGGGCTGTTGATCACAGCACCTGCCGACACCGCACCTGCCGATATGGATGTCGCGCAGCCACCAGAGCCCGAGACACAACAAGAAGTAAAGAAAGCACCTGCTCCAAGCGTCCGTCGCAAGACGTGGGGGCGACGATGAATCCGACAATCCAGAAAGGACATCACCAGGTGAACATCACTGTCGTACTGAGCAACGGAATCGAGCATGAGCACGAGGAGAGTACCTGGAGCCTGGTCGGTGGAGTGCTGATCGTTGTGCTGGATGACGACATCAGGCCGTACCACTACCCGCTATCGTCAGTTGTCTACTGGCAGGCAGGGTGATGGGAGGTTCGTGCTCTGAGTACCATTGAGATCCTGCTACTGGTAATCGTCGTCATCCTCGTGATGGGCGTGCTCGTGCGCCGTATCTGATGGTAAGAAGCACCAACGACCCCTGGCGGAGGCGTGCTGGGGGTCGTTGCGCGTCTAGCCTCCGGGGTTGTTCCTTCATCCTTGATCAGGGAGACCAATCCCATGGGCATCACGCTCACCCGCTGGCCGGTGACCGAAGACGAGATGCATGCATTCGTTGAAGTGATATGGAACATCAAGATCCCGAGAAGCAACGTGTGCCCCAACCACGCAGCGCCATGGGATGCGTTCTGGTATGCCTACAACGCGACTGGCCCGAGTTGCTTGTGGAAGGCGTCGCGTGGCTTTGGTGGCAAGTCCACCATGCTTGGGCACCTGACACTCACTGAGGGTGTCGTGCTCGCAGCAGACGGCAACGTCCTCGGCGGATCGGCCAGTCAGTCGCTCCGTGTTCACGAGGTCGTGAAAGAAGGCTTCCTCGGGGAGTTCGCTCCGCAGAACATGTTGGTGAAAGATCCAACGAGATTTGAGACACGACTTGCCAACGGGGCGGTGATTAGAGCGCTACTCGCATCCCAACGGTCTGTCCGCGGTCCGCACCCGCAGCGTTTGCGCTTGGACGAGATTGACGAGATGGAGTTGGAGATCCTGGAAGCCTCGCTCGGGCAACCCATGGACATGTCAACCCAGATGATGGCCACCCGGCGTGTCACCACGCCTGTACAAGCGCAAACTGTTATGAGTTCTACGCATCAGTACCCTGATGGCACTATGACGCATATGATGCGAACCGCACGAGACAATAGTTGGCCAATCTTTGAATGGTGTTGGAAAGAGAACCTTGTTTCCAATAACGGATGGCTTACCGAGCGTGAGGTGGAACTCAAGCGGGCCATCATCCCAAATCACATGTGGCAGGCGGAATACGACCTTCAGGAGCCTGCCTTCGAGGGTCGTGCGATCGACAACGATGACCTGAAGTGGATGTTCGGGGCATCCGGACACGTGTTAGGCGAGAACATGAAGTCGTACATCTTCGAGGACCCTGTTGATGGTGCGGAGTATGTCACCGGGGTTGACTGGGCCAAGCAGGTAGACCACACGGTCGTGCGTACCTTCCGTACCGATGTCGTTCCGTGGCGCGAAGTGTGCTTCATGCGTGGCACGAGGCGCCCGTACAAGCAGACGGTGTCGTACGTAAACAACCGGATGAAGATGTACCCGGGTGTACTTGTGCACGACGCCACCGGGTTGGGCGCAGTGATTGATGAGTACATCAACGTCGACACCGGAGAGTCACAAGTTGTTCCGTTCATCTTCACGGCTGCAAGCAAGACTGCTCTGTTTCGCGAGTTCCTGTCTGCCCTTGAATCACACGCTATGCAGAGCCCGATGATTGATTGGGCCATGAGCGAGGCTCAGTACTGTCGCTTGGACGACCTGTTCAGTAGTGGAAGCAACTTCCACCCGCCTGATTCCATCGTTGCACAAGCACTCGTTTGGCTTGGGCGTTCGTACAGGCCACGCCCGACGGTTGCAGTCTCTGGTGTCGCTGAGAAACACTCGTACTGGCGTGACTCAACACCGGCAGGTGATGATGCTGTCAGTGCAGGTGTCGTATCCTTCGGGGCGTAGCAACTTTGGCAGACTTGGTCGAACCAACAACGAGCGCTCAGGAGCAGCATGACGACGGTAGAGCCTAATCTCAATGTGAACTTCAGAACGGACAATGATTCTATCGAAGGTGTAGAATCGTACTCATTCTCGGAGTTGGGCGTATCCGGGCTCAAGCACTCCCATGGTTACGTGCACGAGGAGTTCCTGACCGATCTCCAGGGTGAGCGCGGTATCCGTGTCTGGCGAGAGATGTCGAGCAACGACCCTGTCGTGGGCGCAGTACTCTTCGGGATCGACATGCTCGTGCGTCAAGTGGAGTGGAATGTCGAGTCTGCCAGTGAATCGCCCGAAGACGTTGCCGCTGCCGAGTTCGTGAAGCAATGCATCGGAGACATGTCGCACTCGTGGGAGGACTTCATCAGCGAAGTGCTGACGATGCTCCCGTATGGCTTCAGCGCGTTTGAGATTGTGCTCAAGCAACGCGGTGGCTTGGACGCCGAAGAGTCGTGGTGCCGTTCCAAGTACAACGATGGGCGCGTGGGTTGGCGTAAGTTCGCACCCCGTGCTCAGGACTCGCTCGCTCGGTGGATCTTCGACCCGGAAGACGGTGCCACAGTCGGCTGGGTGCAGCAGCCACCGCCTGACTACAAAGAGCGCGTCATCCCGATGGAGAAGGCGCTTCTGTTCCGCACAGTCACGCACAGACAGAACCCAGAGGGAAGATCCGTTCTGCGTAACGCGTACCGTCCGTGGTACTTCAAGAAGCGCATTGAAGAGATCGAAGGCATCGGTATCGAGCGCGACCTGGCGGGTCTGCCAGTGGCGTGGGTACCGCCGAACCTACTGAGTGACAAAGCGACTGCTGCGGAGCGCAACCAGTTGGCTGCGTTCAAGCGCGTGATCCGGCGTGTGCGACGGGACCAGGAAGAAGGGCTCGTGCTGCCGCTGGACTACACGGCCGAAGGCCACAAGCGGTATGACTTCCAACTCATGTCCACGGGTGGGTCGCGTGCGTTCAGCACCGACGCTATCATCGCCCGGTATGACCAACGGATCGCGATGGTCGCTCTGGCAGACTTCATCCTGCTGGGTCATGAGAAGGTCGGGTCCTTCAGCCTCTCGTCGGACAAGACAGACATGTTCGCGACGAGCCTCGGCGCTCTGATGCGGTCCATCGCTGGTGTGCTCAACCGGTACGCCATCCCCCGCTTGTTCGAGGTCAACACCTTCAGAGTCGATGAGTTGCCAAAGGTATCTCCTGGTGACCTTGAGAAGCCTCCTGTACTGGAGACACTCACAGCGATCAAGGCCATGGTAGAATCCGGGTTTGTCGGTATCTCGGAAGACGAGAAGGTAGAGAACTATCTGCGTAGGCTTCTTGGTGTCCCCACGACAGGCGCAGACGATGACGAAGTTTCTAACGGTTAGGAGAAACACCCATGCCCCGTACGCGAGAGTTCAGAGGTTCCGGCGATCCAAAGATCACCGGTCGTATCAGCGGCATTGAAGACACGATGATCGTGGTGGTGAACCACGGTGCCGACTCTGCCGTTCCCAGACCGCAACACGCGACTTGCGTGTACTGGATCGGATCGGTGGTTCCGGCCAACCTCCAGGCGTCCGATCTGTACAGTTACACCGTCAGTGCCATTGAAGATCGGCTTGACGCTCACGACGCTGCGCCGTACCACGGTACGACACCACTGCTCAATACGCTCGGCCCTGGCTATTTCGGAACGGCCGGGTCTACGATGAACCTGGCGACAGGCGTGGCGTACTTCTGTCCGTTCATTGCTAAAGGCAACATCACAGTCGGTTCGTTCTTCGTAGCGACAGGCTCCGCAGCGCCGACGACACCGGTGTCTACACTCGGTCGAATCGGTCTCTACACGTGGGCCGTCAACACGTGGACGCTGGTCGCCCGATGCGAGTCGGACACGACACTCTGGACTGTTGTCGACGTGCCGTACACCGAGCCGTTCGCGACCACCGGTGGCTACCCGGCGACGTACACCCTGGTCGCTGGCGCGAAGTACGCCATCGGGTTTCTCGTCGTGGGAACTGGCACGATGACGGCGCGATGCAACAACTTCCGGTTGGCTGCCGTCGCAACGGCGCTCGATGCTGGATGGCGTATCGGCAGCCAGACTGACCTGCCCGTGACCCAGACCCAGGCGGGCCTCACCGCCGAGGCTGCGGTCCCGTGGGGCGACCTGATCGCGGTCTGACCGTGAGGCAACCCGTGCGTCGCACAACGTTGCGTGGCATTCTAGGAGCAGGGTGAATGATCTTGTTTACATGCTGCGGCGCGCCCACAACCGAGGGTGGGAGCGCGACGAGGTTGACATACCTTCGGTTCGTACACTCCAGCGGCGCATCGAGGCGTGGTTGTGGGATTACAACGCCATTGAGCCGTTGATTGAAGCGGCGATGCCGACTTTCCCAATGGACCAGTACCTGACGGCAATGCGGCGTGCGTTCAACCGCTCGCTCCACTCCGGGTATCGCACCTTGCAGGAATCACTAGTGCAGAAGGCATGGCAACCGATCGGCAACGTCGGGGCTGCCGAGTGGGTGTCTGCCAACGCGCTCAGCGCTGCCAACAACGAGGGGATTAGGCAACGGAAGCGCATCATCCGTGTGTTGGCAGACGGCGTGCGTGATGGAGCCAACCCGTACGAGATCGCCACGCATCTTGTGCGCAGCATCGGGCTTACAAGCCTACAGGCCCAATGGCTGGCCAATCGCGAGACGAAGTGGCGTGCTCAGGGCATGAGCCAGCGGAAGATCAACGGCCGTCTCAAGAAGTTCAAGTTGGAATTGCGTACCAACCGGGCAGAAGTGATCGCACGCACCGAGGTGCTGCGTGCCAACAACGCTGCCACCGTGCTCTCCAGCCGTGCCATGCAGGCTGCCGGCATGATAGGTGAGTCGCTCAAGGAGTGGGTGACTATCGTCGTCGGACCATGCCCGGTGTGCGAACCACTTGACGGGGCGCGTGTGCGCCTGGACGATATGTTCCTGACGAGCAGCGGCCCGTCTGACTTCCCACCGCTTCACCCAAATTGCAGGTGCAACGTGGTGGTGATTCCGGCTGACGCTCCGACCGTGCCTGTACCAATGCGCAAAGCCGCCCCGTGGTACACCTTCGACAAGAGCGGTGCCAAGCCGGGCGGTGGCGGTAAGTTGCAATCGTACGGTGCAGGCGGAAGGTATGCGGCTGGCGCTTCGGTACCGACGAGTGGACTATCCAACGACGGTAGTGATTGGCGCGACGACACACAACTTCTGACCAACGGGGTGGAAGGTGACTTGAAGGGCGACTTGGTGTCGATGCGACTCAAGCACGAGGTCGCCAGCAACATCACAGCCGGACTCCGGGCACGTATCGACGCTGGTGACAGTGTGCTGGCGGACGAGGTCGCCAACGCTGTGAGTGATTACGAGAACATGACGGGCAACTACCACCGCATCCGCGACATGCGGTCTGCGGTTTCGCAGGATGTGCGCACGAGCGCTGAGAATTACGATGACCCGATAGACGAGATGATGTACATCGCAGCGGCCGGTGCCGTGCAGACGTGGGCACACACATCGTCCAACGGTGAAGGCCGCTCGGTGGCGCTTCAGGAGATCGTGCGACGAGAGTTCGGAATCGAGAATGCCAGCACTGGTTACATGAGCACCATCGCTGGCAGCGTGGCAGAGAGGATGGAGACACCTGCCCGGTACGACTCCAACGACCGTCGTATCGCTGACAAGTTCCAGCCTTCGGTTGACACTGTGACCAATGGTCTGATGAACGATGACCCGGAGATGTTGAGTGTTGCACTTGCTATCGGTGGCCGTGGCGCTGGTGCGTACGCCTACGCAATCGACACGAGCGGTAGCGGGCTAGGCAACCTCAACCGTGCGATCATACGAGAGCAGTACGACCAGACACAGCAATTCTTGGAAGATAGTGGAGTAACTTCCGTGAACGTGTACCGGGGTATGCGTTTCAACCAGTGGGGCGAGAACCCTCCGCCTGCCGAGTTTAACCAAGTCACTACTAACTCTCCAGTGAGTATTAACGCCAACCCTGTATCGTCGTGGTCGAGCAATAATCACACCGCTAATGACTTTGCCAACGGTGGTGACCCGAACGGCTACCAGGTTGTCCTTTCAGCGGTAGTGCCCCGTGAGCGTATCTTCTCTACTCCGCGTACCGGTGCTGGGTGTTTCAGAGAGTCGGAATTTGTAGTCCTTGGTGGTCCTGGTACGGCAACTATCAACATGGTCCGACCGAACGGGTGGGCTGACGCTTGATCGACATCGACGCCAACCTCGGCAACACTGACTGGGTCAAGTCCACACGGTGGGATCTACCAACAGCGTGGAACGACTTCCTTGCTGCCATCGGCGGACCTGAGCGCCTGGCACACTTCATGACGTTGCCAGCAGCGGACGCTATGCCCCGCCCACTTCGCAAGCGTGCTCTTCAGGAGACCCAACGTGGCTGATCGTTACGAGTTCACAGGTGCCATGGTGGCGCTCTATCCAGACGATGGTTCGCTCCGTGCACTCAAGCGCTACGGGTGGCTCAACGAGCCAGACATTCATATGACGCTCGCTTCCTTGGGCAACGCCAACGACATGAACCAGGGCCAGGTGCAGGCAGCGATCCTCGCCGCCTCGATGGTGGCGGAATCATGGCAACGCGGGCCACTCACGGGCGTGGTGGGCGGCCACGGCGTCTTCTCGTCGGCCAGTGACCCGGATACGGCGATCGTGGTCGCTCTACCGGACATCCCCGACTTGCATGACTTCCGTACTTTAGTTACGCAGACGCTGGAGGATTTCGGAGTTCCGTACTCCCGCGACCACGGTTTCACGCCGCACATTACTGGTACCTACGCAAAGCGCAACAACATGCCGGTCATCACCACGGTGCAGCGCACCAACCTGCGCTTCAGCGGAATCACCGTGAAGATCGGTGCTGATCGCTACGATTATCTGTTCGGTATGTCGCCAGTGGAGAAGGCGAGCAAGCAGGGTGCTGGCGGTAAGTTGCAATCATACGGTGCTGGTGGTCGTTACTCGTCAGGTAGTGGCGGTGCCACTGCTTCAGCAGAAGTTCTTCCTGGTGATGTGTACCCGGCGATCGGCTCCACGCAAGGTGCTGCAAATAATTCCGAGGCTGACCTGGCGACAATTGACGCCATGGCAGACGAAATTATTGCAGTGTTCCAGAACCTGGAGTTGTCTGGCGTAGAGTCACTCACCGTTAATGCAATGGCTGCGATCCGCGATGGCATGACGGAGTTCGCTGCGAGTTACCCGGACCTGGCACCAATGCTTGACTACCTTGACGTGCTCGGTCCTGACCAAACAACGAACTTACACGCTTCGGTTGGTGTTACCGGAGTACACCTTATTGCTGGTGTGCAAGGTGTACGACCTGCCGGTAGCATTATATTGTCAATCAGTTATGAGTATGCTAACAACGACATTGACTACCAGGAGCCCACGCAATACTTCGATTCAAGTTTGTGGCAGAAAGCGCTAAACACTCAGTTTGGTAGTCACTCGATACATGATAGCGAATCAGACACGAGCATGCCTTTCCTTGTATCGGCATACGAGCGTGGTGGACACGCTCGCGTGATGGCTGTTACGACACACGAACTTGGCCACGTAGTGCATTTACTTGGAGAATCTAACCGTGTACGGGTGCTCGACCATCTACACGGACCGGTTGGCGGTGATAACCCAGAGCCACTCACGAGTCTGAGACCGGCTCAATACCGATCCTCTCCTCGCGCCGGGCTACGACCTGACCAGAATGCCGAACTCGACACTGACACCGTGTGGACCAACTCTGAGATCCCGTCTGTCTACGCTAGGTACAACAATTCCGAACAGTTTGCAGAGACATTCGCGCTTCGGCCAGAACGCCGCACTCCCAACCAACAACTACTCATCAATGCAGTCGTTGATGATGCCAACAGGTACGCACAGGCCGTCTACGATGGTCGGGTTGTCTCTCGTGGTATCACTTCTGGTCCACGAGTGGCCGTTGAGGCTGGAGTAAACAAGATGTACGAAGACCGGAAGAGGCCTGCTCGTACCACCAAGTACCCGGTGCTCTTCGAGGAGGTGGACTACTTCACTGACCCGAGAGGGAGCGTGGTCAGTTCCGTGGACTACTTCACTGACCCGAGCGATAGTATGGTCAGTTACGTGGCAGCAGTGACCAAGTTTCGTACCACTGGTACCAACCCTATCTTCGTGGAGATGGCACCCGTGTACGGATGGAGCACTCCGACGTGGGGCTTCCACTTCAACAAGATCGAAGACGTGGACGAAGCGAGCGTGGCTATCGCTCTTGAAGCGGCGGGACCTGGTGACTTTGTTGGTGGTTCAATCAACCACGTGACTGGCCACGTCTCCATTGATCGGTCCGAGACATCACGCACCAGGGAGCAAGCCATCGTGAAGGCCAAGCGGGGTTCCGGTGTCTACGTCGATATGAGCGGTCAGGTACTCACGCTCAGCAAGGATGCGGTGCCCGTACGGTTCTATGTACCAACTGACATGCCTCCAGCACGTATCGTTGACGCTATCCGGCAAGTGCACCATGAAACGAGGCCCCGGTGAGTGAGCGGATCGAGAAGGTGACGGTGGGTGTACCGATCACCAAGTTGGATGACGACCAGCGCATCGCATACGGGTGGGCGTCTGTCGTGCAGAAGGACGGACAGCACCTTGTTGACGTACAGGGCGACATGATCGAGGTGCATGAGTTGGAGAAGGCCGCTCACATGTATGTGCAACGGTCACGAGAAGCGGGTGACGCGCACACTCGCAAGACCGGAATCGGTTCCCTGGTTGAGTCTTTCGTCGTCACGCCAGAGAAGTTGGAGAAGATGGGGCTCGGCCCGGACGCTCTGCCACTCGGATGGTGGGTCGGCTACAAGGTCCATGATGAGAGTGTCTGGTCGAAGGTCAAGTCTGGCGAGTACGCGATGTTCAGTATTGGCGGGCTCGGCAAGCGGAAGGCTGCGTGATGGCGCCCAACTGGCTGTTTGATCTTGAAGTGGACGAGGTGTCGTTCGTTCCCAAGGGTGCGAACGAAGGCGCTCATATCGCAATCTGGAAGATGGATTCGGGTAACAACGACACCGAGTCCGCCGACGAGAACGTGGACAAGGGCCAGCCAGCCGGGTCCTCCGTGCACGTAGACGTACCAACGGACAGCAAGAAAGACAATAAGCGCCGTCGTATGATGCGTGACGACGACGCCGCCGGCGACGAGATGGAGGAGGACAAGGACGTGGGGAAGATCGACACCAGTTTGCTCCCCGAGGACGTGCAGGAGTACATCAAGACACTTGAGACGGCGAACGCCGATCTCCAGGCCGAGGTGGACAAGAACGCGAACCCGGGCAAGACCAAGGAGGGTGTCGGTTCCGACTCGTCCGCGGTCCTCAAGGGGCTGACGCCCGAAGCGCAGGTCATCATCGCCAAGATGCAGGCCGACCATGCTGACGCCATCGCCAAGGCTGAGCGGGCCGAGGCTTCTGCGGCGTTTGAGCGCAATGTGCGCATCACCAAGGAGTTCGTCGGCAAGGCGGAGACGGACTACCGGGGTCTGCCGCTTGACCCGCAGGAGATGGGGCCAGTGCTCAAGTCGCTCAACGACACTGACCCGACTACCTACGAGAAGATTGACGCCATCCTCAAGGCTGCCGCTTCGATGGTGAAGCGGTCGCGTGTCTTCGATGTGATCGGCGCTGACTCTGCTCCTGGTGCTTCTGGTACCTCGGTTGCCAAGATCGAGGCGCGTGCGGAGGAGATTCGCAAGGCCAAGCCTGACCTGACTCGGGAGCAGGCGATCGACCAGGCGTACACGGAGAACCCGGAGGCGTACGCCGCCTACATGGCTGGGGAGGGTTGACATGGCATTTGAAGGTCCTCTCTTCCGGTGGACGTTCCAGGCTGGTACGACGGTCACCCGCTATCGAGCAGTTGTGCTCGCTGCGGATGGCCAGGTCGACCACTCCGGGCTCGATGGTGACGTGCTGGGTGTGGCGGAAGACTCCCAGGAAGTCGTTGGTCGTGCCGTCACTGTCATGATCTTCGGCATCACCAAGGTCGAGGCTGGCGGTGCGATCACCGTTGGTGGCCAGGTGTGCGCTGATGCGTCTGGCCGTGCCATCGCCATTGCCGCCAACCTCCAGGCGTTCGGCCGGGCGCTGGAGACTGTGACCACGGCCGGTCAACTCGTCAGTGTGTTGCTCACCCCCGCCGCTCTCAAGCAGTAGCCCAAGGCTGCGCTGACCAGATAAGGAAGGAGAAGAAGCACATGCCGCAGCCAAGCATGACTTCGGTGCACGTCAACCGTCCGCTTACGCAGATGTCGGTGGCGTACATCCAGTCCGCAAGCAACTTCATTGCCGACCGCGTGTTCCCGATCGTTCCGGTGGCCAAGCAGTCTGACCTGTACTTCAAGTACAAGAAGGCCGCGTGGTTCCGGTCCATGGCCCAACTCCGTGCTCCGAGCACCGAGTCGGCCGGTGGTGGCTGGGAACTCGACCAGGACACGTACTTTGCTCACAAGTACGCCGTCCACAAGGATATTGACGACGACATCCGTGCCAACGAGGACACGCCACTCTCGATGGACCGGGATGCCACTGCGTGGGTCACCATGCAGATGCTCATTCACCGTGAGGCCAAGTTCATCGCTGCCGTCATGGGCGGGAGTATTTGGGGCACTGACCTCACCGGTGTTGCTTCTGGACCGACTGCCAACCAGTTTCTCCAGTTCAACGACGACCTTGCAGACCCGGTGATTACCGTGCAGTCTGCTCGCCTGAATGTTGCTCGTCGCACCGGCTTCATGCCCAACACCATGGTCATCGGGCCGGACGTGCTCCTGCAACTTCAGAACAGCCCGTCCATTCTTGACCGTATCAAGTACACCCAGCGGGGTGTCGTGACGGCGGACCTGATCGCGTCGCTCTTCGACGTAGACCGTGTCTTCGTTCCGTACGCGGTCGAGAACACCACGGTTGAGGGGACGTCTACGGAGGAGTCCGCAGCGTCGTTCAACTTCATGTACGGCAAGGCGATGTGGATGGGGTACGTCAACCCCAGCCCGTCGATCTTGACGCCGTCTGCTGGCTACACGTTCGCTTGGACCGGGTTGTCGGGGGCAGGTGCCTTCGGCAACCGCATCAAGCGGATGCGCATGGAGCCGATCCAGTCCGACCGGATCGAGGCCGAGATGGCCTATGACATCAAGGTGGTCGCCAGCGACGTTGGTGTCTACTTCGCCTCCGCGGTCGCCTGACCCCGACGGCCACGAAGCATGATGAAAGGGGGTCGGCCTTCCGGGTCGGCCCCCTTCTGCCGTTCAGGCATCCGCATTGAGACCAGAGGATCGAGAATGGGCAACCACCGTCCGCAGACAAGGCGCCAGAGCGTCACAGGAGCGCCTCTGGCACCGCTGCCGCATCACAGTGGCCAGTCTGGTGCTCAGGAGCCTCCTGGTGGCGTTCCTGGTGGCGAGGACGGCCAACGGTGGGTAGCCAGGCGGATGCTTCTTCTCAGCGGAGTAAGAATCAACGTGGGTGAGGAAGTACCACTTGCACTGTTGCGCTCCAACTGCCGTGCAGCCCGTTGCCTCGCGATTCTTGACAAGATCCACCCGGCCGATGTGTCAGATCGCGCGTGGGTGGACATGAAAGACTCGGTGAAGTACGACCTCATCGAGGAAGCGACCCGAGCAATCGACACGGAGGTACCAAAGTGACTGACAATACCAAGGACAACGACAAGACGATGCAGCCAGCCATCACCAACCGCGATGGCGACGTGATCGTTGGTGGTACTGGCGAGAAGCCCGAGTTTGGCCAGGAGATGAAGGGCCGTAGCAAGAAGCCCGTCACGCACGAAGACGACAAGGACCACGACCGTGGCATGACTTCGGCGGAGGCTATTGCCGATGACGACGACGCGAAGGCCAGCCAGAACGAGGTGAACTCCACCGCCAACGTTGCTCCGTTCGTCAACGATGACGGCGACAACGCTGGGCTCGTCAAGCCTCCGGTGGGCGCTGAGCCCGGCGATGTGTACCACGACAACGCAACCGGCCTGACGCGCCGGCTCTGATTCGACGGGGAGTACGAGAGTGGGCTCGACCTACGACGCTGACGACCTGGCCACCAACCGCACGAATCTCGTCCGCTTCCTCACCGGAGACATCGACGTCACTGATGCTTGGTTGCAGGACGAAGAGATCGAGTACATCTGTACGTTGCAGGATGGTGACTACCAGGCTGCGGCGATGGCTGCCCGACGCATGTCTGCGATTGCGGCAGGTATGGTCGACAAGACGGTCGGCCCACTCTCCCGTCGGTACGAGACGCTCCAGCAGAAGTTCATGTCGCTGGCTAAGCAACTCGATTCTGAAAGTGAGGAGACCGCTACGGTGACTCCGATCTTCACTTCGAGCACCGATGTCGATGCAGATGGTAAGGATTCACCCATGTACTTCCGGTACGGGCACTTTGACTACGGTGTCTACAACGGGAGCGGATGACCTTGCTCCGCAGGAGTAATCGTGGGCCGCGGTTCGGACGCTCACTGCGCCAACTCATGCCACACACCGTTCAGGTGCGTGGCGTGACGGACCGTGACCGCTGGGGCAACCCGATGCTGGGCGCTCCGGTGGAGATGCGGTGTCTGGTTACCGATGGTTCGGAGTACCTGATGCGCAGTGATGTATCACTGGACTTCAGTCCAAAGGCAGTGATCTACACGGATGGTTCCGTACCGCTATCAACTGATTCAGTGGTGACGCTTCCAGACGGCTCGCGACCGCCGGTGATGCAGGTATCACGTCACCCTGATGAATACGGCGGTATCGAGGCGGTCGTTGTCTTCCTCGGGGAGTAAGAAGTGGCAACGCCTGTCGGTGTGAAGTTCCAGGGGCTTGAGTCCACGTTGCAGCGGATCGCGCGAGCACGCGCTACCGCTCCGAACACATTCGCCCGAGGGGTGCGAGAACAGTTGCAGATTGTCTTGCTTGAAGCGGTGCGCGAGGTACCGAAACTGACAGGTGCTCTCGCCAGCACCGGACGGGTCGAAGAGGCGAGTATCGGTGGTCATCGCACCGAGTTCATCATCCTGTTCGGCGGCCCGTCCAAATTAGGTACTTACGTCAACTACGCTATGCCGGTGCACGAAGACTTGCTGGCAGCGCACCCGCGTGGCGGGAAGGCAAAGTATCTTGAGGACCCGATCAATCGACACAAGCGAACCTTCGCACAGAACGTGTCGGCCCGCATGGGGAGGGTGTACAAGCCATGAGCGCTTCCGTCGCAGCAGACGCTCAGACGTTCCTTGTTGCTGAAGGCGGGTATGACGCTTCGCGCATCACGGTGCAGATGATGGAGCCAGATGGCCAGGCGATTGCCGTGATCGAGTATCCGGGCACCGGTCCGGTGTACTCGTTCGGCAACGACCAACCGACGGTCGAGGAAGTCGGACTCCAGATCCAAGTGCGAGACGACGATCCCGCCACTGGCCGTGACGTGATCCAGCGTGTCGTGCACCTGCTCAACACCATGAAGGGAACCGTTGACGGAACTAACTACAAGTCTGCCAGGGCAGTGAGTCACCCGGTGGCTCTGCGACGTGATGATCAACAGCGGCTCATCTGGTTCGCCAACTTCATGATGTACCGAGAGCCTCCGGTGGTGTGATGGAATTTGAAGTTGCGTTGGTACGAGCACTCAAGCAGCAAGCGCAGATCACGCTCTTCTTGGCCACTGCTCTTGAAGCGGGCCTGGCTGGCGAGCACGACAAACGCGGTCATGCCGAGCAAGGTGAAGAGACCACCGGTACGCCGGTGACCGACTCGTTCCTTGTCGACGTGACAGACTGCGATCACCCGGAAGGCAAGCGATTGTCTACCGTCGCGTTCGGCAGTGCCGAAGGTGGATGGATGTGTACACAATGCGGGCGCTTCAATGAGCCCGAGAAGGAGGACAAGGCGTGACCGCATTTGCAGGTCGTAATGTCATTGTGGAGGCGTCCACCACGGCGGGTGGTGCTGGTTCGTACACGGTGATCGCAGAGATTCGTGACGTGTCGATGTCGCACCAGGGCAACAACTTGGATGCCTCGGCGTTCGGTACGCAGTGGATGAAGCGCATCCAGGGTATCAAGGACAACACCTTCTCGTTGTCTGGTCACTACGACCCGACCGACACCAACGGTCAGACCGCCATCCGCTCTGCTTGGCTCAACGACACGGTGCTTTGGTTCGCCGTCAAGTGGAACGGAGTAAACGGGTTCAAGCAGCAGGTGCGCGTGGCCAACTTCGATGTGCAGGCGTCAACCGACGGGATCGTGAGTGTCTCAATCTCGCTTGAGGGTACTGACGCTCTCGCCGTGATCTAAAGGAGGGGT
>Ga0163144_10017348_pt1 | contig 14667 bp, 28 predicted proteins | sample OliLak19BULKMAT1_FD_123175 | JGI IMG/M metagenome (GOLD analysis project Ga0163144, IMG submission 123175) | Freshwater microbial mat bacterial communities from Lake Vanda, McMurdo Dry Valleys, Antarctica - Oligotrophic Lake LV.19.BULKMAT1 | ecosystem: Environmental > Aquatic > Freshwater >... | reverse complement strand
CTTTTGACAGATTGGCACGTGAAAGACAAGTACAGTCGTCGGTTTTCGAGTTCCCGGCTGACTTGCAGTTGTTTTGACGATGTCAATCTGCGTGAGGGCGACCCTTGTGGGTTGCTCTTTAAGTGAAATTGTCACACCTTCTCCTCATTGTCAGGTGTTCATGAATAGGTACAGCCACACTGTTGTGGTACTGACAATAGTAGTTCACGTAATAAGTCATTGTCAAGCTTATAACAAAACGTAAGCAATAAGGCTTGCAAGTACGTAGGGAAATATACTACAATGACAGGTAAGAACTATATAATGACAAATAAAGGAGTGAATATGCCAGAAGAAAAGAAACCAGAAACAGCTAAAACTGAAACAAAGAGTGCAGATACAAGTAATGATACCCTAATGGGAGTATTGGCTTACCTAGGAATACTTTGCTTGATTCCACTTCTTGCAGCCAAAGATTCTGAATTTGCTCAGTACCATGCTAAACAGGGTGTAACCCTCTTTATCCTAGAAGTAGCTGCCATGGTGCTTATGTGGGTAATTAGTTTTATGGCGTTAGTAGGTGGTCTTGGATTCCTTGCACTACTCTCAATGCTTATTTGGGTTGTGCAGATCGGCTTCTTGGTGCTTGCGATTATCGGTATCGTTAACGTAGTAAATAACAAAAAAGAACCGCTACCAGTTATTGGTGGAATTCAAATCATCAAATAATTTCTAGCTTAATAAATAGTACAAATTCTTTAAAAAACACCTGATAAATATTCAGGTGTTTTTTTGTAGACAAAAGCACCTACTTTTGCTATACTAGTGCCGTAGTTAAGGAAGGAGCTTTTTTGAAAAGCACAAAATTTCAAACCTTCTTTATAACGCACCAACTAAGCTCTTAAGATCTGGCAAGCAGCGCCATTATTGCGCCAAAGAGGTTTTCCTCGATCTCTTTGCCCAGTGTCAATCGGCAGCAGCTACCAGAAGTCCCAGTATAGATACGTCAAAAGCCCGGTGCCAAAAGGCTTGTATCTATACTGGGGCGCCTTCGCTCCAAATATTGATCCCATCTAGCTTCATTGCTAGATGGGATTTTTTAATACATATATAACTCGACCTTTGAAAGTTTTTATGCTTAAATATAGAGACATGGCAAACAACTCAAAGCGATCACACCATATATATGAATCTGATTTTGCTTTCTTAGTGAAAGCAGCTGTTTATCTATTGCTTGGTACGCTCTGGATAGGCTGGCAAGGTCACAGGTGGTTGCCGGTTGGTGTAGCAATAGGTTTTGCTCTTTCAAAAGTAGAGATACTCCGAATTAATCGCAAGATTGAGTATGCCTTACTAGTTGTTGGTGCTTTGCTTGGGTTGTATGGCTTGGGGCTTACGCTATTTTTCTAGGTGGAATGTGTTGACACTACCAGGTATAACCTGATATACTACGAAGCGACTTACTATAAATACGTGCACGTAAGTACAAACTAGTACTTTATTGAACTAGTACAACTGGGAAATTCTTAGGTTCTACTATTTAGGTAGAAAACCAAGCATTCGCCCAGATATTGTTTTTTTACCAGGTAAAGATTAAAAATATATTTATGAAAGCTCTTCTTGCAACAAAATTAGGTATGACACAGCTGTTTGACGAAAACGGTCGGTTAAACTCGGTTACTTTATTGCAGGCTGGTCCGTGTGTCGTAACGCAATTAAAAGATGATGTTTCTGATGGTTATACTGCTGTTCAGCTTGGTTTTGGTAAAGCAAAAAAACTCGCTAAACCACAAGCTGGACACCTCAAAAAAGCTAAAGCAGAGAGTAGATATATCGCAGAGTTTCGCTTACCCTTTTCTCAAGCTGAAACTGGTGTTGATCAAGCCGACAACCCAACCGTTGGCGACACAATTACTGCTAGTATATTCAGTATTGGCGACAAGGTAGAGGTAGCCTCTACAAGTAAAGGTAAAGGATTCGCCGGCACAATCAAACGACATAATTTCTCACGAGGGCCAAAAACTCATGGTAGCCATAATTACCGCGCTCCAGGATCTATTGGAGCTGGATACCCACAGCACGTATTTAAAGGCCAAAAAATGGCAGGACAAATGGGCAACGCCAAAGTAACAGTAAAAAACTTACAAATAGTTTTTGTAGATGTTGAAAAAAATATTATTGGAATTAAAGGTGCTGTGCCGGGTCCAAAAAAAGGGCTGGTACGCGTGCAGGGGAGACAAGAATGAAAGCTCTCACCTTTACACGTACCGGCACTAAGTCTGCTGAAACAACTCTAGTAAAAGCTATCTTTGAATCAGATATTAGCGAAGACTTATTGAAGCAATCTGTTGTTCGAAGTCATTCAAACCTACGTCAAGGTAATGCAAAGACCCTTACGCGCGGTGAAGTACGTGGTGGTGGTCGTAAGCCATGGAAACAAAAAGGCACTGGCCGTGCACGATTTGGTTCATCACGTGTAAATATTTGGCGTCATGGTGGAATCGCTCATGGCCCTACTGGCTTACAGAACTACCAAAAAGATATGCCAACAAGTATGATTCGTGCCAGTGTACGTATGGCTCTTTCAACTCAAGCTGATAAAGTAGTAATTATTGAAAAATTAGCTATAAGTGAACCAAAAACAAAAGTTGCTGATGCACTTTTGGCAAAACTAAACTTAACAGGCAATGTATTACTCATTGTCGCCGAGTTTGATGAAAAATTCACAAAAGCCAGCGCCAACTTACCTGGTGTAAGACAGATCTTATTCTCCCAGTTACGTAGTTATGATGTACTTAGTGCTGATGCTATTGTGATTGAAAAGCCAGCTCTAGAAAAAATTGAAATTTGGCTGAAGGTGAAAAAATAATGAGTACAACTATTCTTAAACCAATTATCTCTGAGAAAAGTATGTTTCTTGCTGTAAAAGGTACATATATGTTTGAAGTACCGATTAAAGCCAATAAGTTGATGGTAGCTGATGCAGTAAAAGTAAACTTTAAGGTTGATGTAACGAATGTACGCATTAGTGTCTTAAAGGGTAAGGTCAAGAAATTCAAAGGCGTTACAGGTAGTCGTAAGAATAGAAAAAGAGCTTTTGTGACCGTAAAGAGCGGTCAAAAGATATCTATTTTTGAGGAAAGCAAGTAATGGCTGTTCGAGTACTCAAGCAAAACACTGGCGCTCGTCGTAATATGAGTGTTGCAGACTTTTCTAATCTGACTAAGAAACGTCCTGAAAAATCTTTAATTATTACACGCAAGCAAAAATCTGGTCGTAATAACCAAGGCAAGATAACTATTCGTCATCGTGGCGGTGGTGTAAAACGCCATATTCGTTTGATTGATTTTAAGCTAGATAATGTTGAATCAGCTGTCATTGTTGCATTAGAGTATGATCCAAACCGTTCTGCTCGCTTGGCTTTATTGCAACTACCTGATGGTACAAAAGCTTATATTCTTGCAACTACTACAATGCGCGTTGGTAGTAAAATAAGTGCCGGAAGTGAAGTTGAAGTAAAGTCTGGTAATCGTATGCCACTTAAAAACATACCTCTCGGTTCAGTTATTTGTAATATTGAGCTAAAAATTGGTGGCGGTGCACAGATGGTTCGTTCAGCAGGTGCCAAGGCCCAACTAGCAGCCAAAGAAGGGGTATTTGTTCAAGTAAAACTTCCCTCTGGCGAAGTACGACTAGTACATCAAGATTGTCATGCCACAATCGGGCAAATGGGTAATATTGATCATCAAAATATCAAAATTGGTAGTGCAGGAAGAAAACGTAATATGGGTCGTCGCCCACAAGTACGTGGTAAGGCCATGAACCCTAATGATCACCCACATGGTGGTGGTGAAGGTGGAACATCAATTGGATTAAAGCATCCTAAAACACCCTGGGGTAAAGCAGCTTTAGGTCTTAAAACCCGTCGTCGAAAATATACAGATTCAATGATTGTTCGTGGAAGAAAGAGAGGTAAAAGATGAGTCGTTCTACTAAAAAAGGTCCTTTTATTGATCCAAAACTTCTAAAGAAAGTTTTAGCCCTTGATCCGACCGATAAAACTATTATAAAAACTTGGGCACGTGCCTGTACTATCTTTCCAGAAATGGTCGGCAGGACTATTGCTGTTCATAATGGTAAAGTACATACACCAGTGTTGGTTAATGAGAACATGGTTGGTCATAAGCTTGGTGAATTTGCTCCTACACGTAAATTTAGAGGTCACGGTGGTAAGTTAGCAAAATCTGAGGGAGGTAGCTAATGAGAGTTCAGGCAAAAGCTCGAAATCTAAGTATTTCTGCTCAAAAACTTCGTTTGTGTACCGGTGGTATGCGTGGCTTAAACGCCAATGTTGCTCTTCAACAGCTATCAGCTCAACCGAAAAAAGGCTCAGCAATGGTTTTTGATACAGTACATAGTGCAATGGCTAATGCTCAGCATAACCATAATCTTTTACCTGCACAATTAGTGATTGAAGAGATTTATGTTGATGGTGGTGCTAAGTTAAAACGATGGCGACCACGGTCACGAGGTATGACCAGTGCAATTATTCATCCTAAAGCTCACTTGACGGTTATTCTTGCAGAACAGGTAAAACCAGATACCAAAGAACCAACTAAGAAATCTAAGAAAGTGAAGGGGGCGTAATGGGACAAAAAGTAAATCCAATTAGTCTAAGACTACCTGTTACAAAAGATTGGCAGAGTAAATGGTTTGGTGGTAAGCAGTTTCGTCAAAACCTTATTGCTGATATCAAAATTCGTGACTTAGTAAGTAAGAAACTTGGTTTTAGAGCCGGTGTAGCTAGTGTTGTGATCGAACGCTCTACCGGCCAGCTCATTGTAACTATTAATACGAGTAAACCAGGTGTTGTGATTGGTCGCGGTGGTGTTGGTGTTGAGGCTCTTAAGAAAGATCTTAAGAAATTGACCGGTGAAGAATTCAAATTAAACATTGAAGAAGTCAAAAGTCCAGAGGCTCACGCCCAACTTATTGCTGAAAATGTAGCTTCACAGCTAGAGCGACGTATGGCTTTCAGACGAGTTATTAAAGGTACGGTTGATAATGCTATTAAGTCTGGTGTTCTGGGTGCGAAGATTACTGTTTCTGGTCGCTTAAACGGAGCTGAAATGGCACGAAGAGAGTCTGCCTCACAAGGAAGTATTCCTTTGCATACTATTAAGGCAAATATTCAGTATGGTACTGCACGGGCTCAGACAACTTATGGAATTATTGGTGTAAAAGTTTGGGTATATAAAGGCTAGATTATGTTATTACCAAGAAAAACAAAGTATAGAAAAGCAATGAAAGGCCGAAATGCCGGTATCGCTACCCGCGGTACAGACATTAATTTTGGTCGGTATGGCTTAAAGAGTATGGAAAATGAGCGCATTACCTCTCGACAGATTGAAGCTGCTCGACGTGCTATGACTCGTCATATAAAACGTGGCGGCAAGATTTGGATACGTATATTTCCCCACACGCCAGTTACGAGAAAGCCTGCTGAAGTACGCATGGGTTCGGGTAAAGGTGCTCTAGATCATTATGTAGCACGCGTACAGGCCGGAAGAATATTATTTGAAATGGACGGCGTTGATGAAGCGACCGCTAAAGAAGCAATGCGACTCGGAGCTATGAAGCTACCCGTAAAAACTAAGTTTTTAGTCAAAGCGCATACAGGAGATACCCATGAAAGCTAGTGAATTACGTAACAAATCAGATAAAGAATTAGTAAAAGACTTGGCCGATCAACAAGCTAAGCTTAGTGCAGCAGCAATTGAGTATCGTACAAAAGAAGTAAAAAATGTTAAGCAGATTGCGACTATCAAAAAAGACATAGCCAGAATTTTAACCATTCAAACCGAGCAGGAGAAATCAAATGAGTAGAGTAATTACAGGTAAAGTTAAGTCAAACAAGATGGATAAAACCGTTGTTGTTGCTGTTGAGCACCTAAAAAATCACCCTATTTATAAAAAGCGTTACACCGTAACAAATACATTTAAGGCGCATGATGAAGAAAATGCTTGTATGCCAGGTGATGTTGTAGAGATTACCGAAACTCGTCCAATTAGCCGTGATAAACACTTTGTTGTAAGTAAAATTATCAGCTCAACAGGGAGTGTAAAATGATACAGTCAGAAACACACTTACGCGTTGCCGATAATACGGGTGCTAAAGAAATATCTTGTATTAAGGTATTGGGTGGTAGTAAGCGACGTTATGCTCGAGTAGGTGATATTATTACAGCTTCTGTAAAAACTGCTACTCCAAATGGTACTGTTAAGAAAAAAGAAGTTGTACAAGCTGTTGTAGTGCGTACCGTTAAGGCAATCAATCGTGCTGATGGTTCTTCAATTCGATTTGATGAAAATGCCGCAGTGATAATTGATAAAGCAAAGTTACCTCGTGGTACACGTATTTTTGGGCCAGTTTGTCGTGAGCTCAGAGAACGTGGCTACATGAAGATTATTTCACTTGCGCCGGAGGTGCTGTAATGAAGTTATTACGTAAAGACACAGTACTGATCATTTCTGGTAAAGACAAAGGCAAAAAAGGCGAAGTTGTGGCTGTAATGGCTAAGACAAACCAAGTAGTTGTGGAAGGCATTAATGTAGTTAAAAAACATACCAAACCTACTCAATCTAATCCGACGGGTGGAATTCTCGAAATAACGAAGCCAATCGCTGTAAATAAGGTAATGATTATTGATCCTACTTCAGGAAAACCAGCACGAGTTGGCTACACGATAGATAAGAATGGTAAAAAAGAGCGTATTTTCAAGGTTTCAAAATTCAAGAACGCACTTAAGAAAGCTAGTAAAAAACCCGTCAAGAAAACGGAGGTGAAAAAATGAATCGATTACACGAAAAATACCAAAAAGAGATTCGTACTCAACTAAAAGACGATCTTGGGCTAGCAAATATTAATCAAGTGCCACGTTTAGAAAAAATTGTTCTCAACTCAGGTGTCGGTAGAGCTGTACAAGACAGTAAACATCTTGATATTGTCGTAGCAACATTAACAAAAATAAGTGGTCAAAAACCAATTATTACAAAATCTCGTAATAGTATAGCTGCCTTTAAGCTTCGTGAAGAGAACCCAATCGGCGTAAAAGTAACCTTGCGTGGTGAAAGAATGTGGGATTTTCTCGATAGATTAATTGCTGTTGTTATTCCACGAACCCGTGACTTTAGAGGTCTATCCAGCAAAAGCTTTGACCCCCAGGGTAACTATAGTATTGGTCTTAATGATCAGACGGTGTTTCCTGAAATAAGCTTTGAAGATGCTAGCGCAACACACGGGTTACAAATTAATATAGTCACATCAACTAAAGAAAAAGAACATGCCAGAGTACTATTACAAAAACTTGGCCTACCATTAGAGAAAGGAGAATAGCAATGGCACGAAAAGCATTAATCCAAAGAGAATTAAAACGACAGAGATTAACTCAAAAGTATGCAATGAAAAGAGCAGAGTTAAAGGCAGCCGGTGATATTGAAGGCCTTGCTAAGCTTCCTCGTAACTCTAACCCAACTCGTCTGCATAATCGTTGTGAAATTACCGGACGTTCACGCTCATACATTCGAGATTTTGGTCTGTCACGTATTACATTTAGAGAACAAGCCAGTAACGGTCGAATACCTGGTATAACGAAATCAAGCTGGTAAGAAAGAGAGATATTATGATGACAACCGATCCAATCGCAGATATGTTAACCCGAATACGTAATGGCTTAAGTGCAAACAAGACAGCCGTAGTTATTCCATACTCAAAAATCAAACTTTCTATCGCAAATATTCTTTATACCCAAGGCTATATTGCCAGTGTTTCTGAGACTAAGAATGGCGCCTTCGCTATGCTTGAAGTGCAGCTAAATGGTGCACATAAAAAAATTACCACAATCACTCGTGTTAGTAAGCCAGGTAGACGTTTGTACGCACCAAAGACTGATATTCCTAAAGTACTTGGTGGTCGAGGAATAGTTATTCTTTCTACGCCAGCAGGTGTTATGACTGGCAGTGATGCCCGTAAAAAAGGCGTCGGTGGTGAATTAATTTGTACGGTATACTAGGAGTTTATTATGAGTAGAATCGGAAAATTACCAATTGAATTACCTGAAGGTGTAACGGTCAAAATTGAACCCTTACTCTTGACTATTAGTGGCCCAAAAGGGGAGCTTACCTGTAAAGTCATTGAAGGCTTTAAGATTGAACAAAAAGAACAGAGAATTGAAGTTACTCCTCAGTCAGAGGCTGATAGTACAGTGAAGTTTTGGGGCCTACAAAGAACTTTGATTGCTAATATAATCATTGGTGTTACTGCTGGTTTCTCAAAAACTCTAGAAGTAAATGGTGTTGGTTATCGTGTTGTTTTGCAAGGAAATAAACTTGTACTGAACCTCGGTTTCTCACACCCTATAGAGTATAACGTACCAGAAGGAATTGAGCTAAAAGTTGAACAATCAAATATTATTGTTTCGGGTATTGATAAGCAAAAAGTTGGTGCTGTTGCAGCATCGATTCGTGAGTTTAAAAAGCCAGAACCATACAAAGGTAAAGGTATAAAATATAGCGATGAAGTCATTCGTCGCAAAGCCGGTAAGACCGCAGTAAAGGCAGCAGGATAATATTATGAATAAGCAATTAATTTTAAGAAAAAAACTAACAAAGGCTCGTGTACGGGCACGAATATCAGGTACGGCTGAGCAACCACGTTTGAGTGTACGTGTTTCAAATACCCAAGTTGTTGCTCAACTTATTAATGATATAAACGGCAAAACATTAGCCAGTGCTACTTCAGTTGGTCAAAAATCCCTTGAAAAAAAGACAATGACTGAAAAATCAGCATGGGTTGGTGAGCAGATTGCAAAAAATGCTAAAGCTGTTAAAATCACTACAGTTGTATTTGATAGAGGCTATAGAATGTATCACGGTAGAGTGAAGCAACTTGCTGAAGCTGCTCGGTCAAATGGTCTAAAGTTTTAAGCAAAGGAAATATAGAAATTATGAGAGATAACCAAAACATCCCAAGTGAATTTGAAGAAAAGATTATTGCTCTTGACAGAGTTACTCGTGTAGTTAAGGGTGGGCGAAGATTTCGATTTCGCGCAACTGTTGTTGTTGGTGATGGAGCCGGCCGTGTTGGTGTAGGTGTTGGAAAAGGTGCTGATGCACCAACCTCTATAATCAAAGCAGTTGCAACTGCGAAGAAAGCTATTATTACATTTCCACTAAAGAATTCTACTATTCCTCATCAAGTACAGGTAAGATCTGATGGTGCAATAGTGTTTATGAAACCAGCTGCGCCAGGTACCGGAGTAATTGCTGGTGGTACCGTGCGTTCAATTCTAGAAGTTGCTGGCGTGAAAGACATTCTTACAAAAGCTCTTGGTTCAAGTAATAAAATAAACAATGCCTATGCTACAATTGCTGCACTTCAGTCTTTGCAAGCCGATGAAGTAAAGAAAGAAGTAAAGAAATGAAATTACACGAAATATCAGCAAAAACTGCTAGCAAAAAACGACTTGGTCGTGGTATTGGTAGCGGTAGCGGCAAAACTGCCGGACGTGGTACCAAAGGCCAAAACTCTCGCACTGGTGGTGGTGTAAAGATTGGTTTTGAAGGTGGACAAACCAAACTAAGCCGAAGACTACCAAAATTGCGAGGTTTTACAGCTATTAACCCAACTACCTACCAGGTAATATCGCTGTCTCAATTAGATAAGATTGGTAAATCAACTATTGATAAATCTGTATTAGCAGCTGCCGGAATGATTTCAGTAAAAAAGCCAGTTAAGCTATTAAATAATGGTACTATTAGTACTAAGGTAACTGTAACGGTTGATGCTGCTAGTCATGGTGCAATCACAGCAGTAGAAAAAGCTGGTGGTAAAGTTATCATTACACCCAAACCTGAAAAAAATACTAAGAAAGAATCAAAAGAGATAACAGAAAAAGTTTCTTTAGAGCCAGACGAATCAAAAGTTTCAAAAACAGCAAAAAAAGCCACTAAGTAGAGGAGGGTTAGAATGAACACTGCGCTTTTTACGCAGATGTATAAGAATAAAGATTTACGCCGACGCCTTCTTGTCGTACTTGGTATTTTAGCTGTCTATAGTTTATTATCACATGTTCCCGTACCGGTACCAGATACAGCTAAGCTACAGAGTTTTTTGCTAAAACTTTTTCAAAGTAATCCAATTCTCGGCTTTGCTAATCTTTTTACAGGGGGTGCTCTCAGTAACTTCTCGATTCTTCTCATGGGCCTAGGGCCATACATAAATGCATCTATTATTATTCAGCTTCTCGGTCAGGTGGTACCTCAGCTTGAGGCACTACAAAAAGAAGGTGAAGCTGGTAGAAACAAGCTGAATTATTATACGCGCTTACTAACACTTCCGTTGGCGATTATTCAATCAGTTGCTATGATTACTCTTGCTAGAACTCTTTCTATGCAGATTGCTGGAGTAGATTTGATTGGTCACCCTAGTATTTATCAATGGGTACTAATGATTGCCTCAATTACAGGGGGGTCTATGCTACTCATGTGGCTCGGTGAAATCATTACTGATAAGGGGGTTGGAAACGGTATTTCAATTCTTATTTTGGCAGGTATTGTTTCAAGCTTGCCAACTCAGCTCGCCCAACAAGCTAGCTTAGTACAAGCCGATACTACTAAAATTTTCATCTTTGCGTTTATTGCGGTTATTATTGTTTTGATGGTTCTATTTGTTGTTTTACTAAATGAAGGACAGCGTAATATTCCTATCTCATACGCACGTCGTATCGCTGGCGATAGTCGATATGGTGGGGTTGACTCACATTTACCAATTCGTCTTATTACAGCCGGTGTGATCCCTATTATCTTTGCATTGGCATTTCTTTCTATCCCAGGCTTTATGGGTCAGCTATTTGCGAATGCTAAGACTGCCTGGGTGTCTCACGTTGCCACCTGGATGCAAACAACCTTCCAGCCCAATAAGCCGCTCTACACGGCTACATACTTCCTTCTTGTGTTTGCTTTTACCTACTTCTACACAACTGTTGTATTCAAGCCCGATGAAATTGCTGAAAACTTGCAAAAACAAGGTGGTTTTATTTCTGGTATACGTCCAGGCGTAGAGACTAGCAAATACCTGAAAAAGATTATTAATCGCCTTACTCTATTTGGGGCTCTTGCGCTTGGTTTCTTGGCGGTGTTTCCGTTTATTGTTGAGAGTGTTTTTAAGACCTCAAATATCCTTAGTATAGGAGGCACGGGTTTGCTTATTATCGTAGCGGTTATTATTGAAACTCTCAAACAAATTGAATCACGGGCGCTTATGGCTACTTATGAACAATACTAGTTTATCTAAGAAAGTTGAAAAAAACTCTTTACAAGCCAACCGAGAACGTCTATAATACTAACCTGATACGAATTTCTCATGACACAAACAAAGGAAGTAATTGAAGTCGAAGGCACTATAGTAGAAGCGTTACCGAATGCTAACTTTACTGTGCAGTTAGAAAATGGTCATGAAATACTGGCTCATATTTCTGGTAAGATGAGAATGCATTATATTAAAATCCTACCTGGAGACAAGGTGACAGTTGAAATGACACCATATGATCTCAATAAGGGAAGAATAACTTACAGGCATAAATAACCAATATGAAAGTCCGATCAGGTGTAAAAAAGATGTGTGAAAAATGTAAAGTGATTCGTCGCCGAGGACGTGTTGCGGTTATTTGTGAAAACCCTAAACATAAACAGAGACAAGGATAGATATGGCACGTATAGCTGGTACTAACATTCCAAATGAGAAGCGCGTAGAGATTGCTTTAACCTATATCTATGGTGTTGGTCTAACTACAAGCCAAAAAATGCTTACTGCCGTCAAGATTGATCCAAATACTCGCGCAAAAGACTTAACAGATGATGATTTAAGTAAGTTACGTGAGTATATTGATAAGAATCTCAAGGTAGAAGCTGACTTAGCCCGAATTGTTAGTGGTAATATTAAGCGTTTAAAAGAAATAAAGTCTTACCGAGGCTTACGGCATGCAGCTAGTCTTCCTGTGCGTGGACAGCGTACCAAGACAAATGCTCGTACAAAGCGTGGTAATAGAGTGACTGTTGGCTCAGGCCGTAAGAAAGCCGCAGCTAAAACGTAAGAAAGATTAAAAAAATATTATGGCAACAAAAGCAACCAAACCCAAAAGAAAAAAGCAAAAGCGTAATCTACCGAAAGGTACAGTGCACGTTCAGGCTACTTTCAATAATACAATTGTCAGTATTACTGACGATAGTGGTAATGTCGTTGCCTGGAAGTCATCTGGTTCTGCTGGATTTAAGGGTAGCCGTAAAAGTACTCCATACGCAGCGCAAATTGCAGCAGAAAAAGCCATTGAACGAGCAAAAGACTTTGGGCTTGCTAAAGTTGACGTTATTATTAAAGGTATTGGTTCGGGCAGAGAGTCAGCCGTACGAGCACTCATGGCATCAGGCATAAGTATTAGTAGTATTAAAGATGTGACAGGTATTCCTCATAACGGTTGTCGTCCACGAAAGGCTAGGAGAATCTAATGGCACGTAATCTTACTCCAATTGCAAAACTATCTCGCCGCGAAGGTGTTGAGCTGCACCCTAAAGCCGTAAAAATCATGGCTCGTCGAGCCTATGGCCCAGGCCAGCACGGACAAGGACGACGTAGTAAGCCAAGTGATTACTCACTTCAATTACGTGAAAAACAAAAAGTGAAACGTATGTATGGTATTCTAGAGCGACAATTCCGTAACTACGTACATGAAGCTGAAAGACAAGCTGGTGTAAGTGGTGAGAATTTACTCCGCTTACTAGAAACTCGACTCGACAATGTTGTGTACCGCCTCGGTTTTGCACCATCTCGTCAGTCAGCTCGTCAGCTAGTGACACACGCTCATATTACTCTGAATGGAAAAAAAGTAGACATCCCTTCTATTCAGGTGAAGGCCAAAGACGTTATTGCGGTCAAAGCGGGCAGCCAGAAAAACGAATACTTTAAGGCATTAACAGATAATCTTGAAGCAAATGCCATTGCTGCTAGTTGGCTCAGTATCGATCCGAAGAAAATGACGGCAAAAGTAACTGGGCAGCCAACGCGAGAAGAGTTAACAGAGCCAATCGAAGAACAATTAATTATTGAGTATTACTCACGTTAAATAATATATAAGGAGTTATCAAAGTGTTATACGACATCAATCTACCAGAAATCAAAGAAGTTCATTCTCAGGGCAATAGCTCAACCTTTGAAGTTGAGCCACTATACCCAGGCTACGGTATGACGCTAGGCAACTCAATGCGTCGAGTATTGCTTTCAAGTCTTGCCGGCAGTGCAATTACAGGAGTTAAAATTGAAGGTGTTAGTCACGAATTTTCAACTGCTTCTGGCGTACGCGAAGATGTAATTGAAATAATTTTAAATCTTAAACAAGTTCGTTTTTCAAACATTCATGAAGAACCAGTGACAATTAGCCTGAAAAAAACCGGCAAAGGTGCAGTAACTGCTGGTGATATTAAGGTTATTGCTGGAGTAGAAGTTGCTAACCCAGATCAAGTTATTGCTCACTTAGACAATGCAAAAAGTAAGATCGAAATGGATTTACATATCGAGCAAGGTCGAGGTTATGCAGCTGTAGAAAGTCGTGCAAGTGAAAAACTACCTGTTGGTATGATTGCGATTGATGCTATTTATACACCTATCAAACGAGTTCGTTATAGTGTAGAAAATACTCGTGTTGGACAAATGACCAACTTAGACAAGCTAATCCTAGATGTAGAAACTGACGGTACCGTTTCACCAAGCAATGCTGTAGAGCAGGCAGCTGAAATACTTGTTGGTCACTTTCAAGTTATTGCTGGCCATGATGTAGTGAGTGTTGGTGCTGGCGGTATTGTAACTGCTGCAGAAAAACAAGAAGCTGATATGGCCCAGATTTCGATTGATGAAGTTAACTTTAGCCCACGAACAACAAATGCATTAATGAATAATGACATCAAAACAATCAAAGAGATTATGGAACTCAAGCAGACTGAGTTAAAAGAACTCAAGGGATTTGGTCAGAAAGCTTATGAAGAAGTATTAGAAAAGCTTGATGAGCTTGGGGTAAGTAATAACGGCGGAGAAGAAGAGTAATACAATGCATCGCCACGCCTACGCAAGTCGCAAACTCAAACGTGCTGCCGGTCCTCGCCGGGCGCTTTTGCGTGGTTTGCTTGATAGCTTAATTCTCTATGAACGTATTGAAACAACTGAAGCGAAAGCCAAAGAGCTAGCTCCGTACTTTGAAAAACAAGTAACACGAGCGAAAGCTCAGACCATTGCTGGTTTTAGAGCGATAGCTGCTGAAACAATTAACCCTGTAGCTGCTCAGAAACTAAATTATGATTTAGTAAATGGATTCAAAAGCCGAAATGGTGGATACACTCGTATAATCAAGACCGGTCAGAGACTTGGAGATGGAGCATCTATGGCTATCGTTGAACTTGTTTTAGATGAAGACTATATTGCTCAAGTGCAAAAAACTAAGCCAGTAGAAGCAAAAAAGCCCACTACTAAAAAACCAGTCAAAAAAGAAGCCGTGACTACAACAATCACTGGTGTAAAAAAAGCCAAAGTTAAGAAGGAGAAGGTAGTATGAAAACATTCAGCCTAAAACCTACTGATGTCGT
>Ga0163144_10017346_pt1 | contig 14668 bp, 13 predicted proteins | sample OliLak19BULKMAT1_FD_123175 | JGI IMG/M metagenome (GOLD analysis project Ga0163144, IMG submission 123175) | Freshwater microbial mat bacterial communities from Lake Vanda, McMurdo Dry Valleys, Antarctica - Oligotrophic Lake LV.19.BULKMAT1 | ecosystem: Environmental > Aquatic > Freshwater >... | reverse complement strand
GTCCGTCGGCGCGCGCGTCGACGTGGTGCCCATCTGGCCGAGCGCCTGGAGCTGCTTCTTGCCGAGCGTGCCGACGACGGCCAGCACGATCAACAGGGACATCAGACCGAAGACGATTCGCATGCCGGACTCCGAGGGCCAGAAGGGGCCATTCTGCCTGCGGGCAGCCCACGGAGCCAGACGAGCGGGCGACCGCGTCAGCCCCCCGCGCCCGCCAGGTCGGGCCACAGCGCTTGCCACGGGCCCTGTTCGGGCATCACGTACACGACGCCGCGCGCGCGGCCCAGCACGGGTGCGATCACCTGGTCGAAGAAGGCTTCCGAAACCACCACGCAGCCGGCCGACACGCGCCGTTCGGTGGCGCTGCCCTGGGCCAGGCGCTGCAAACGGTCGGCGCGCTGCGGGCCGGCGCGCACGCGATGAATCGCCAGTGCGTCTTCGTAGTCGAGCCAGACCACGCGGTCGCCGCTGAGGTGCAGACCGGGCTCGGTGTCGAAGCGGCCGGCTTTGGTGGTCATGTCGCTCAGGCGCAGCTGGCGCTGCTCGGTGCGCAGACCCACGCCAGGCACCGACCGATCGCCTGGCGCCTGCCCCAGCAGCGCGGCGGTCGTTCCGACGAGTTGCCCGCGGGCACTGTAGACAGCGATCGTCGCAGCGCGCTTGTCGACGACTGCGAAGGCACGCTGGCGATGGTCGCCCGCCAGCAGCACCTGCGCGGCGAGCTGCCGCGTGGCGAGGCTGGGCGATGCTGCGTCCGCTGGCGCAGCGCTCGACGCAAAAGCGCTCGAGGAGGTCGTCGCCAACATCCACGCCAAGGCGAACGCAAGCTGATGGATCGATCGAAAGAGACGGGCTGACTTCACGCGGCATCCGAGGGCTGCTGTCGGTGCGCCATGGTGGCGTCGCCAAGCCTGCTGCGACGCAATCTCGCTTCATCGAAGAGCGCAAGAGCGCGAAGTTTTCATCAGTTTCGGCGCCCGCTTCAAGGCGCCGGAGCGCTCGGCAGCTCAGGCGTCGAACGGCAGGCCGACGTAGTTCTCGGCCATCGCCGTGGCCGCCGCACGCGAACCCACCAGGTAGGCCAACTCGGCCTCCTGCAGCTTCTGGCCGATCGCGCCGCCGTCGGGAAACTTGTGCATCAGCGAGGTGAACCACCAGGAGAAGCGCGATGCTTTCCAGACGCGGCGCAGGCAGGTCTCGGAATACGCATCGATCGCTGCGTCGCTGCCCTCCTGGTAATGCTCGATCAGCGCGCGCGACAGATAGTGCACGTCGGCCGCGGCGAGGTTCAGGCCCTTGGCGCCGGTCGGAGGCACGATGTGGGCGGCATCGCCAGCCAGAAACAGGCAGCCGAAGCGCATCGGCTCGGCGACGAAGCTGCGCAACGGCGCGATGCTCTTCTCGATCGACGGACCGGTCACCAGGCGCTCGGCGGCTTGCGGGTCCAGGCGACGGCGCAACTCGTCCCAGAATGCAGCGTCGCTCCAGCGTTCCACCTTGTCGTCCAGCGCGCATTGCACGTAATAGCGTGAGCGGGTGTTCGAGCGCATCGAGCACAGCGCGAAGCCGCGCGCATGGTTCGAATAGATCAGCTCGGGTGCCACCGGCGGCGTGTCGGCCAGGACGCCCAGCCAGCCGAACGGGTAGACGCGTTCGTAGGTCGTCAACGCCGCCGCCGGGACGCTGGCGCGACTGACGCCGTGGTAGCCGTCGCAGCCGGCGACGTAGTCGCAATGCAGCGTGCGCTCCTCGTCACCGACACAGTAGGTGAGCTTCGGCGAGGCGCCATCGAAGTCGTGCAAGTCCACATCGGCGGCGCTGTAGTCGCTACGCAAACCTTGGGCCCGGCGTGCGTCCATCAGATCGCGCGTGACCTCGGTTTGCCCGTACACCGTCACCTGCTTGCCGCCGGTCAGCCCCTGCAGATCGATGCGGTGACGTCGGCCGCCGAAGCAGAGCTCGAAACCCCCGTGAACCAGGCCTTCGACGCGCATGCGGCCGGCCACGCCCGCACTTTCGAGCAGGTCGACGGTGGTCTGTTCCAGAACGCCAGCGCGAATGCGGCCCAGCACGTAGTCGGGCGTCTGCCGTTCGACAATCACGTTGTCGATGCCCGCTCGGTGCAGCAACTGGCCGAGCAACAGTCCGGCCGGTCCCGCGCCGATGATGGCAACCTGGGTTCGCTGGCTCATGCTCCGGGTGCAGTGCGCGGTGTCGAAGGAGGAAGTTTAGCCACGCGGTCGTTCTTCGAAACACCTGCGCCCGCAAGTTGAGACTTGGCGCTACACGGCTGGTCCGCAATCACCGGAGACTCGCAGCATGTCGACCAGATCGGTCTGCGAAAAGTCCTCGCCTTTGAAAAGCAGCGGCAGGCCGCGCACTTTGGCCAACGCGTAGCTGAAGACATCGCCGAAATTGAGACCGGCCGGGTGGCCACTGCCCTTGCCGAAGGCCACGAATGCTGCGTAGGCGGCGTCGGACTCTGCCACGCCTGGCGCGACCATCTCGAACACCGGCAGTCGCAGCAGATCATCAACGAGCACAACCGCGCGCTGCCCACGCCGACCATGCACCACCATGCGCGCTTCGAGCACAGAAACTGTGCTGATCAAGACCTTAGCGCAACGATGGCCGAGGTGTCGATGACGATCACCTCGGCAGGCCCTCGGCGTCCCACTCCAACGGATCGAACGCGTCGGCTCGGTCGGGAATGCGGTCCAGTTGCGCCAACAAAGCAGCCATTCGACCAGGACTTGCCGTACTTTGCGTTTCACCGGCGAGGCGGTCAGTCGCCTTCTCGACCACGGCGATCTTGCTCAAACCCGTGGCGCGGGCTAGCCGTTCTACCTTGGCAACGACGACAGGATTCGCAATCTGAAGTGCCATAGCGACCTTCTGTTGTTGACATGCGCATCGTCAATATACATCAGACAAACCAGTGGCCTCGACCACCGGTCACACGTGCGCCTTCTCGCCCTGCAGGTACCAGGCGTCCGCGCAGCACGAACCTGCGACAGGGCGATGACAGGCGGCAAGCCCGGCGGACGGGCGCGGGCATTGCACGCGCTGGGCCAGGGCGCCGCTAGGCTCCAGCCGTGCACCTCCTCAACGATCGGCGATACCGCCCTACCGATGGCGCGCGGACACGCTGGCCTCGGCCGCGCTGGTGCTTGGCGGTTGGGTCGGCGATTGCGTTGACTTGGCCTTATTGCGCTGCTGCCCAGGACGCGCAACGCGGCGCGCGGCTGTACCTGCAGCTGCCCGCCGTGGCGAGCTGCGTGAGCTGCCACGGCCCCGACCCGAGCCAGAACCGCAACAACCTGCTCTTCGCGGCCGATCGACCGGCGGCCCTGCAGAAGGCGCTGAATGGCGTCGGCGTCATGGGCTATTTGAAGTCGGTGCTGAGCGACACCGATGTGGCCGACATCGCGGCTTACCTGGGCGGGGTCGTCGCCGTGGCGACGGCGAATGCACCCATCGCGCTGTGGCCCACGACCATCGAGTTCGGATCGCTGGCGCTGGGCGCGGCCACGCCGGTGCACGAGGTCGAATTGCAGAACCTGCGTGCCCAGGCGCTGGCGCTCAGCCCGGCGCGCCTTGCCGGGCCCGATGCCGCCCACTTCACGCTGGAGACCGATTGCCCGACCAGCCTGCCGCCCGCGGCCCTGTGCCGCGTTCGGCTTCGAGCGCAACCCACGGTGGCGGGCCCGGCTTCGGCCACGCTGCTGCTGCAAGGCACTTCGACCGCCGCGCCCTGGGTGACCGGCCTGTCCGTCAATACGCAGGGCGCTGCCGTCGCGGTGCTCTCGACCGATCTTCCCGGCTCGGCGGTTGCCTTTGGGTCGCTGGCCATCGGCGCGATGGCAACACGCGAGTTCCGGCTGCTCAGTCACGGCACCGCGCCTGCGACGTTGGGCGTGATCACGCTGACCGGCCCGGCGCGGGCCGCCTATCGCGTCGAAGGCGACTGCGTGAACGGGCTGGTGCTGGCGCCGGGCTCGGCCTGCACGATGCGCGTGCAATTTGCGCCGATCGCGCTCGGCGAATCCCGCGCCAGCCTGCAATGGCGCAGCGACGCCACCAACCCTGGCACGGTGGCGCTGTCAGGCAGTGGGCGCGCGGCCGGTGATTCGCCACCGCCCACCACATCACCACCGCCGGCCGCTCCGCCCGCGCCGGCTGCCGAGCCGGTCGGTGGCGGCGGTGGCGGTGGCTGCGCCGGTGGGCCGCCCGTGCGGCGCGTCGATCCGTTGATGCCTTTGCTGGTGGTACTGGCCTGGGCAGCGCTCTGGCTACGCGGGAGGCCCCGGCTGGTGCGCCGGTCTCTCACGCATTGGCCGCATCACTGACGATGGCTGATGGTCACACAAGTCTCCTGTTGCGGCGGGTGATGACGGGCCGATCAGCACGCGCACCTTGGCACCCAGGCCCGGTGCTCCTCACACGTCCGTCGCCAGCGTCTTCCATTCATTCAGCACGATAGCGATCGGGTTGCAGGTGGTGACTGGCGTCGTCAAGCCATATTGGATGGCGATGTCGTCCCTGGGTGCCTTTTTAAGCCGGAATGCGAAGCCGGCCTAGGTGCAGCCGAGCGGGAGGAGACATGCGGCTTTGCCGTCGGCTACTTCACCAGGGCATAAAGCATCGCATTGGCGACCGTCTGGCCGCCAGCCGACACCTGGAGAACGGCCTGCTTATGGCCTGTGCCGGCGCCCCGAGCAGCCGCCATGCTCACGGTGACCATCTGGCTTTCACCGGCGCCCAGCGTCACTGCACCGGACGGCACCGAGAACGTCACGCCCGAACCCATGCCCTCGACAACCGACAGCGAGAAGGTCTGGGAGGCGCTGGTCACGTTGGTGAGCGTGACCATCGCCTGCATGGCCTGGCCGCTGCCCGAGGGCACGCTGCCGAAGCTCAGGCTCACCGGCTCCAGCGCCACCGTGGCGGCCACCGCCCTGGCCAGGTTTTCGCGGCCCGTGCCCACCTTGTTGGCGTCGTTGACGAGCGAAGCGCCGTCGAGGCTGCGCACGACACCCCGATCGGCCGTGTTCACGATCGCCGATCGCACCTGCGCAGCCGTCCAGTCCGGATGCTGCTGGCGCACGATGGCGGCGCTGCCGGCCAGGTGCGGCGACGCCATCGAGGTGCCGTTGAAGAAGGCGAAGCAGGGCGCACCGCCGCAGTAGCTGCGCGGGATCGACGACACCACGTTGACGCCCGGTGCCATCACATCAGGCTTGACGCGGAAATCGACGTCGGTCGGCCCCCAGGAGGTGAAGTCGGCGATGACATCGTTGCCGCCGGTGGTCTGGTAGGTGCCGAGCTGCGGCAGCGTCACCGACTGCCCATCGGCGGCCTTCAGCACAGCGCCATAGAGCGCGGGGTCGACCATGAAGCCCGGGATCGTGGGCTGGTTCGGCTCGCCGTTGCCCCCCATCACGAAGGCACCGGGCTCGCGGTTGAGCACGATGGCGCCGACACCGCCAGCGGTCTGCACGTTGCGCATCTTGACGGTGAAATCGCAGACACCGCGCGAGATGAGTGCGATGCTGCCTTGCAGAGAGGTGCTCGAAGCGAACGGGCTGCAAGCCAGTGACAGCGCGTTGAAGGGGCTGGCCGCATCCGCCACCACCTGCAGCGGGGCCGTCACCGGCCCGGCGCCGAACTCGCCCTTCACACCAGGAATGGTGGTGGCTCCGCCCACGTTGATCAGGTGGACGATCTCGTGGCCGACGGCGCTGGCGCCGGCGGTCAGCCCGCGCGCCGCCGAACCTGGGGAGCCGACGGTGCGGTAGCCGGGGCCTTCGTTGCCATTGGAGATGGCCACCACCATGTTCGCCAAGTCGAGGTTGTCGACCGCCACGGTGAGCAGATCCTGGATGCCGGAGGCACCGCCGCCCAGGCTCATGTTCGCGACATCGAAGCCGTCGGCGTAGGCGGCTTCCAGCGCGTTCAGGATGTCCTCGGAGCGCGCGTTGCCGACGGCGCCCGGAAAGACGTTGTAGTTGCCCAGCAGCGCCCTCGGGGCCACTCCCGACATCTTGTAGGGCAGCGTCACGCCATCGACGGATGTCTCGGTCTCGAAGTTGCACGCGACGGTACCGGCCACGTGCGTGCCGTGGGAGTCGATGGCCTCGGGCGTGTAGCCTCGCGAGGGCGTCTTGTTGTTGAAGACCTTCGCTGCGATGACCTTGTTGTTGGTGAAGCGCCGATCGCCCAGCTTGTTCCGCTGCGCATAACCCGTGTCGTCGAAGCAGGGGTGGCCGGTGTCGATGCCCGAGTCGACGATGGCGACCTTGATGTTGGCGCCCGCCGTGCTCGACCCGCCCGCTGCCGTCCACGCATCAACCGCCTGAATGATCTGCAGGTCGGGGTCTGTGGCGTTGGGGTAGTAAAGGCCCTGCAATTGCGCCGTGCGCACCATCGGCGCGGCCGCCACCTGCGCCAGTGTCGCGCCTTCGAGCTTGACTGACACGGCATTCAGCGAGATATCGAATTCGCCGCTGACGCGGGCCTGCGGCACGTTGACACGCAGCCAGGCCTTGTAGTCGTTGCGAAGCGCCGAGAGCTTGGCCCGGTAGGCCTTCGTGGCGCTGTTGTTGAAGTCGATCTTCTTGCCCTTGGCAGGACGGGTTTTTGCCTCGACGGCCAGCGGTTCACCGAGCAACTGTACGAGCGCGTAACCGTTGTCCTGCACCGGACGCGCCACCGTGCTGTCGCTGCGCTGCGCCGCCTGGGCCAGAGGCGCAGACAAGCTCACCATCGCGGCGAACGCGGCGAGGGCGATGGCGTTTGCGCGCAAAGGCTGGTGGGATTTCGATCGGGTGTTCATCGGGGCGCTCCTGGGCGATTCGGTAGACCGTGTAGGTTATCTTGGTTGCGGCGCTCCCGATCGGGCCACGCCGCAGCTACCCCGAAGCTGCGGGGGGCGTTCCGCTGCGCCGGCCCCCTGCTGCAAGGCCGACGTGGCCGCAATCGCCGGGGCCGAGATGCGCGACGGTGAGAACCAGTCGCTCTGGCCAGGGTTGACAACAGCGGACGGCACGCCAAGGGGGATGAATGGCCGTAGAGCCGCCCGCCATGAACGTCGGTTGATGGCCGAAGGCGGGTCCAGGATCGTCGTTGCGGTACATCGGGTGAGCACCGCAAAGCCGATGCCCGTGATCCGAAGGTCAGCAGTGCAGTGCAGACCCGCCCATCAGTGTTAGGCGGTCAACTGGCGCAACCGACCCCAAGCCGTCGATCGCAGTCCCAAGCGTGCTACAGCAAAGCCGCCCCAGAAGGTGCGCGCCCCGATGTGGTCGGCGATGCCACCGCGCGGTGAGCGCCGCAGTTTCTCGAAGGAGTCGCTCAATTTTGCCCTCACGATCAGAACGCGACGGCCAATGCCAAGAAGGAACAGACGCAGCCAGTCTCTTCGGACTCGGGCGCCGAACGGTCGCCCCTGCGAAGAGGCCTCTGCGCTCGGCACGGCGGCGGTTACGTGCAGCGACCGCGCCAGGATTGGCGTCCGGGTCGTGCCCTCGGCCCGGGTGCTTTTTCAATCGACGATCGCCTGCATCACCGTGTTGTGAAACCCCGATTGCAGTTCCAGATCGGGCGGCAAGAACTGTTGCTGCGGCATGAAAATCAAGATGAGTTTTTCCTGCGGGTCGATGCAGAAGTAGGTGTTGTAGCCGCCGTTCCAGCCATAGGCGCCAGGCGAGCCGAGCAGGCCCGAGTCGCCACTGACGGTGCGCACGGCCACACCCAGGCCGACGTGCTGCCCGGCCCTGAAAGACAGCGGAAAGGATTCGATGTGGCGTGCCGTCATCAGCTCGACCGACTTTCGGCTGAGCAGGCGCCGGCCATCCAGCTCACCACCGTTGAGCAACATCTGGCAAAAGCGCAGGTAGTCGGCCGCGGTGGAGAACAGATTGCCACCGGTCGATTGGAAACGGGGCGCCAACGGGTACGGCTGCAGTTTCACCAAGCCCTTGTCGGCTGATCGCGCGTAGGCCGAGACGACCCTTGCGTGCTTGTCCGCTGGCACCACGAACGAGGTGTCCTTCATGCCCAAGGGCTGAAAGACCCTCTCAAATAGGAACTCCGCAATCGAACGCCCCGAGACAACCTCGACCAGGCGCCCCAGCACGTCGGCAGATGGGCCGTACTTGAAGATGCTGCCGGGCTGGCTGTCCAGCGGCGTGACGGCCAAGGTCCGCACGAACTGCTCCAGCGTGAAGTCGCCGTTGGCGCGCAAGGCCTGCAGCGCCACACGCTGTTGCACCTCGGCCGGCGTGTTGCTGGTGGGCACGCCGGCCAGGCCGGCGCGATGGGTCAGCAGGTCATGGATCGTGATGCCGCGCTGCGCCGGCACCAGCACGAAGCCGTCGGGCGCATCGGCCTTGGCCACGGCCACTTTCATGTCACGGAACTCGGGCAGAAACTTGGCCACCCGGTCGCTGAGCAGGAAGCGCCCCTCTTCCAGCAATATCAGCACGGCCACCACGGCAATCGGCTTGCTCATCGACTGGATCTGGAAGATGTCGTCGGGCCGCATCGCGCGCTGCGTCTCGATGTCGGCCAGGCCGTGCGCCTCGAGCGAGACGACCTGCCCGCGCCTCGCCACCGCTGTGACGGCGCCGGCCAGCTTGCCCTCGAGCTGCATGCGGGCGACAAACGCATCCACCCGCAGCAGGCGCTCGGACGACATGCCGACAGCCTCGGGCCTCGCCGTGGGCATCTGCGCTGCCGCAGTCGTGCTTGCCAGGATCGCCAACAAGGCCATGAACGCGGCGCGAAGATTCTTCATCGGATGCAATCCTCGGTGGCAAGCACGGTAGTGTGGCGGCTGCGGCGCCCGCTGCTGGCAATGGCGTGCGCTATCGAGCGCGCGCGTCACCAACTGGTTCGAAGACCGGTTTCGCCGATGCAGGCCTGTTGCAGCACCACTCCGGCCGTGTTGATGATCTGGGCCGTGTTGGTCCCCGTCAGGCTGTTACCGTCGGCGGCCAAGGTGAAGGAGCGAACCACCTTCTGTGTGCCGGCCAGCGTCGTGTCGGGGTTGAAGCGCATGAACACCAGGGTGGAGGTATACGCGCTGCCGGTGCCGCGCTTCCAGGTACCGTAGGCGGCGCCCCGCGTGACGGTGGGCTGCGAGTTGTCGGCCGACAGCGTACCGCCCCGGTGGAGCACTGACTGCCCTTTGAACGTGGTCAGCACGGCGCCGCTGGTGCAGTCCTTGACGGTCAGGGTCGACTCCCACACGCCTTCAACGGGGTCGGCGTCGCTGGCCGATTGCGCCAGGGCATCACCGCCGCCACAGGCCTGGATCAGTAACGAGGTAGCGGCTGCAGTGACGGCGATAAGGGCAACCGATTTCAATGAGGTGGGCGAGGTCATGGTGTCTCCAAACATGAGGTGGGCCGATCGGCAGCGGGATGCAGGCCGACACCGCACAATGGCTCCGGCCGCTTTGAAGGTCGTTAGGCGCCCTTGAACTTTTTCTGAAAGAGGCTTGAAGCAACGCCATGCCGGTGCCAGACCGTCTTGCCTTTGGCGACTTCGTGCTCGAGCGCTCGCAGCAGCGCGTGACGCACCGCGACGGCACGCAGCTCAACCTGACGCCGCGCCACTTCAGCGCCCTGCTGCTGTTTGCCGAGCGCGCCGGCCAGCTGCTCGACAAGGACACCCTGATGCTGGCGCTGTGGCCCGGCCTAGTGGTCGAAGAGAACAACCTCAGCCAAGTGGTCTCCAGCCTGCGGCGGGCCTTGGGCGACGACACCCAGGGCAGCCGCTACATCCAGACCGTGCCGCGGCGCGGCTTCCGGTTCGTGGCCGCGGTGACGGTGCTGCCCGATGCCGACGAGCTCCCGCGCACCGATCCGTTGACGCATGCCGACCTGCCGGTGAGCGCGCCGGTACTGCCGGACGATCCTTCGAAGCGCCACACGCTGCGCCTGGCCCTGGCGGCCGGTGCAACCGCAGTGGTGGCGGGCACGGCCTGGTGGGTCTGGCGCCGTACGCCCGCGGCCGCGCCGCCAGGCGCGACGCTGGCCGTGCTGCCGTTCAAGCCGCTGGTGGCCGAGGGCCGCGATGAATTGCTCGAAGTCGGCATGGCCGACAGCCTGATCGCCCGCCTGTCCACCGTGCCCGGGCTGGTGGTGCGTTCTGTGGGCTCGGTACTGCGCTACGCCGGGCCCGCGCAAGACCCCGTGCGCGCCGCGCGCGAGCTGGACGTGACCTGGATCGTCGACGGATCGCTGCAGCGCCGCGGCGACCAATTGCGCGCCACCGCCCGCCTGCTGCGCGCTGCCGACGGCAGCGCCGCCTGGAGTGGCAGCTTCCACGAGAAGTTCACCGGCGTCTTCGACATCCAGGACCAGATCTCGAACCGCGTCATGCAGGCGCTGGCGCCGACGCTGCAAGCGGCGGCCGGCTCCGGCGCAGCGGCCACGGCACCCCTCAGCGATCTAGGCGGCACGCGCAGCACCGAGGCCTACGAGTTCTACCTGACGGCAGCGCGCCACGCACAGGGTCTGCGTGCCGACGGGTTGCGCAAGAGCCTCGAGTTGCTGAACCAGGCGCTGACGGTCGATCCCGCCTATGCCCTGGCCTGGGTCGCTTTGGCCGAGGTCCACCGGCGCCGGCTGTTCAGCGCCGATGCCGTGCCGAGCGACGTCTTCGAGCCGATCAAGGTCGCCTTGCAGCGCGCCATCGCGTTGGCCCCCAACCTGGCACAAGCCCACACCGAGATCGGATTCAGCCTGTATTGGTTCGATTTCGACTGGCCGGGCGCAGAGCGCGAGTTCCGCCGTGCGCTGGCGGCCAACCAGAACGTCGCCATGGCGCATTTCGGCCTGGGCATGCTGTTGGCGACGCAGGACCGCATCGACGAAGGTTTCAGCCACCTGCGCCAAGCCCGCGAACTCGACCCGATGTCGCTGGTGTTCAACACGCTGGAGGCCGGTTACCTGCTCGACGGCGGCCGGCGCGCCGAGGCCAGAGCCCGGCTGGCACGGGTGTTGGACATCGCCCCCAATTTTTGGCTGGCCCACGCCACCCAGGGCCTGCTGCTGCTGGCCGAGCAGCAAGACGAGGCCGGCATCGCCGCGCTGCGCCGCGCCGTCGCAATGGCCGACGGCAGCACGCAGCCCAGCGTCTTGCTGGGCGTGCATCTGGCGCGCCTGGGCCAGCGCGACGAAGCCCGTACCCTCCTCCACCAGATGCTGGCACTATCGAAGACGCGCTATGTGCCGCCCACCTCGCTGGCGGCGCTGCACGCGGCGCTGGGCGAAGTGGCGCCGGCGCTGGCCTTGCTGGAGCAGGCGTTTGCGGTGCACGACACGCGTCTCATCGTCTTCAAGGACGACCCGCGCTGGGCCACGCTGCGCAAAGAGCCGGGTTTTCTGGCGCTAGTGAAGAAGCTCAAGCTGGACCGCTACGGGTCGGGCTTGTCGCCGCCGTGAGACCGGTTCCTCACTCCCACTCGATTGGCAAGAGGAGCGAGGAAGCCCGGGCGTAGCAAGGCACAAGGCCCGATGCAGGCCTCCCCGATACCGGCAGTACTACCGTCAAACCGCCATGTCTTCGCGAAAGCATCGGACTCGTCTCACCAAGGTTCATGCAGGTTCATCGTACAGGGATGGCCACGAGACTCGCAGCGCCATCCCGTCGAGCCGTATTGGGAGCGCCTACTGCACGCCAAGCACCACCTATTTTCGACCGGAACGCGTACCGATTGTCACGGCCTGACGGTATCAGCGGCAGCGCTTCCTCTTAACCTGGCGGTATCAGGACTTCAAGAAGGACTTGCCATCGAGAGCCGTGCAGGTAGCATTCGACGCGAAGCGTCGCGCCGGTCACGTGGCGCCACGCTCCGGCTTCCCCGGATTTATCGAATAGGGCCAAGACCATGAATCAGTCGGAATCTGAACCTGGCGGTAAACCAGACGCCAAGGCCAAAGCAGTGGGTGACCAGACACGTGCCGAGGCGCTCTACGATCGCTATGCCGAGCGCGCGCGCGAACTATTCGATGCCGGCCAGGAGAAAAGCAAAGTGGCCATGGAAAGAGCCATGGATGCTGCACGTACGCAGCTCTCCGCTGCCGGAGAGTTTTCAGCGGAGCAAGGCGAAGCATTCGCGAAGTTCATGCGCCGCGATCTCGATCAAACCGCCGAAGACATGCGGGCGCTGCGCCTCGAGGCAGGGGAGCGACTGAGTCCATCGCGTGTTGGTGCCGGTGCGCTCTCTTCTATGGCGCGACTGCTGGAGGCGACCGGATCGGCGTTGCAGGACCTTTCGCGCAGGGCTGAGAAAACCCTGCATTTCAATACCGGCGAAATCACTGCGGCCGGCACCCTGACCTGCACACAATGCGGGCAGAAAGTTCAACTGAAGCGCAGTTCCCATATCCCACCGTGCCCAAGCTGCCACGGTACCGAGTTTCGCAAGGGCTACTGAGCCTCCATCCAAGTCGAGGCTTGTCCCGCTCCGGGAAGCTTGCTGACGGAACAGCTCAGCTGGCCTTTGCGACGACCGGTGCGTTGCTGACGACCTGGGGCTTGCCCTGAACGCTGGTGCGGCGATCGTCCATCTCGCCGAACATCGCTGCCAGCGAATTGGTGCTGTCGCGAAGCTCGGTGCGCAATCCCTCTTGGGTGGCGGCAATCCGAGCGGCCAGCTCCACCAGTTCGGCTTGCATCACGCTGCGCAGTTCGGTGAAGCGGGAGTCCTCGGCGCGATCGGCGAGATCGCGTTGCGCCTGCAGATCCTTGGCATGGCGGCGTGTCTCCAGCAGGATCGAACCCTGCCACACGGCCATGTAGCCTGCAAAGGCCAAGGTCGTGACCACCGTGAGCCCCAGCATGATCAACCCCAACGGCGCCTCGAACGTAGTGAGGCCGAGACTCAATACGGTCGGCGTGGTGAAGGCAACCCAGTTGATCGCAGCAAATGCCGCAATCAGGCCGATGGCCAGAATCAGAAGCAGCGTGCGGGCGCGCATGGAATCTCCAGTCTCGAGACCAAGTTATCGATGCAAGAAAGGCTTGTGGCCGGAGTCTATGTTCGATTTCACCTGCGGCGCGGCGCGATGGCGCCGTTGCGCGGTGATTCGTCGGTGCGGTGGCGCACACAAAGCCGAGTCGGGCACCGCAGCCAACTGCGCAGCAGACCCTTCACATAGATGGCGTAGGCCTCCATATTTGCTGCGTTGCTCCTTCAGGCTTGGGCGTCATCGCCGATGAGGATGCGGGAGTCGCTGGCAAAGCGATACGGCGGAATCTCCAGGTTGGTTGGAGCAGGCTTGTTTTTGTATACGCGTCCCGCGCCGTCGAAGGTCGATCCGTGGCAGGGACAGAAGTAGCCGCCGGGCCAGTCGGCCGGCAGACTCGGATTGGCGGAACCCGCCGGTGCATCGCTCGGCGAGCAACCCAGATGCGTGCAGATACCGATGGCCACGAAGACAGCGGGTTTGATCGCTCTCGCCTCGTTCTGCGCATAAGCTGGCTGCTGGTCCCTGGTCGACTGCGGATCCACAAGCTCAGCCTCGTGGCCTTGCAGTGCGGCCAGCATCTCCGGCGTGCGTCGCACGATCCATACCGGCTTGCCGCGCCATTCGACGGTCTTGATACCTCCTGGCGGGATGTCCGAAATGTCCACCTCGACCGGGCCGCCGGCGGCCTTCGCGCGTTCGCTCGGCGCGAAGGATGAGACAAACGGAACCGCAGTGAACACGGTTCCCACACCGCCTGTAGCTGCGGTCAAGACCACCCAATGGCGTCGGTTGGGATCCATCGGAAGGTCCGGGCTGGGGAATGAGGTGTCCATCGTCGTCTCCTTGCGGTGGCTCACTTGCGCTTCTGGAGGACGGCCCAGACGACGACGCCGAGCACGACGACCAGCAGGATCGGCAACCAGTATCCGCCCATCCAGCCACTGACCCACATGCCGCCGCCATTCCTCATGTTGCCGTTCTGCGCGAACGCCACGCCATTGGCGAGCGTGAATACCGAACCCGTCGCTAGCGCGATAAGTGACTTCATGGCAACCTCCGTTGTGAAGCAGCTCGCCTGAGCAAGCGCTCCGTGCACGAAAGGGTCTGGAATACCAACGCGCGCTTCAATTTGTGTGCGCCGTGTTGGCACGCAGGTCTGTCCACGCAGGTCAGCGCGGAAGAAGCGAAACGGACTCAGGTTGAGCCACGAAGCTGCCGCTGTCGGTGCGGCAGCGCTCACATGGCGTGTCAACTGCCGCTTCGTCGGCTGCCGCTGGAACCAGCGTTCGCCAACGCACAGACTTGGCTTCGAGAAGCACGCAGGCTTCACTCTGCTTTCGGCCAGCAGGCAGAGCCTTCCGCAGTGGCGTCGGCGACGAAAATGGAAGCCACATGAACATCGACGTCTCTGACTTCAGACTCCGCCAGGGCGAAGAAGTCGACCTCGGCCTTTGGGCCACGAATGTAAAACCGCTGTACAAGTCGAAGAAGGCGTACCGCAAAGTGCTGCAGGACCACGTCGAGCAGCTGAGCGACCAGCAACGCCTACTCTACGCGTCGAACCGGCACGCCTTGCTGCTGGTGTTTCAGGCGATGGATACGGCAGGCAAGGACGGCGCGATTCGCCATGTGATGTCGGGCGTCAACCCGCAAGGCTGCCAGGTGTTCAGCTTTGCGCATCCGAG
>Ga0163144_10017345_pt1 | contig 14668 bp, 13 predicted proteins | sample OliLak19BULKMAT1_FD_123175 | JGI IMG/M metagenome (GOLD analysis project Ga0163144, IMG submission 123175) | Freshwater microbial mat bacterial communities from Lake Vanda, McMurdo Dry Valleys, Antarctica - Oligotrophic Lake LV.19.BULKMAT1 | ecosystem: Environmental > Aquatic > Freshwater >... | reverse complement strand
TTTTGATAACAAAGAAGCGATGGCAATGCTTACCACCGCAAGCGGATACGACAGATGTGTAAGTATTGTAGCAGTTACCAATAATAAGGATTATATAAAAGATGTACAGGAATTAATAGCATCTGTTGATTTAATAAAACCTGAGGTGACTCCGCCAACAACAGCTATTGCAAATAATGATGAAAATACTATTATTGGCACATGGTTAAAAACATCTACCAGCAATTCAAATTACTCAGTAAATAACGGTCTTCACCAATACCGTAAAATGCAATACGAGTTTAAACAAAACGGAACTTACAACTTCTTATATAGGAGCTTTTCCTATATGCCTGATATTTATTTTGCTAAGGAAAACGGAACATATACTATCCGGGGCAATACCATTACTATTATTCCGCAAACAAGCGTTTTCGAAACCTGGAGCAAGGGAACCATAATTGATGCCAATGGTAAAGAGGCTACTGTAGATAAACTAGGCAAATTGAAGTCTAGTCAAAAAAGGACATTAGAAAAAGTTACCTACCAGTTTACAAGTGAATATTTTTCTGGTATAAAAAAATGGCAACTTGTTTTGCAATATGATAAGCCCACAGAAAGAGACGGCCCTTATAATGGAGGAACTGCTTTTTCCAATGCCTGGCTTTATGGCACTGCAGAATTCCCTATTGAACTAAAATAGTAAAAATGAAAAAAATATTGACGTGTATTTTGTTTTTCATGACAAGCCTGTCTTCCTTTGCTTTAGAGAAAACCTTTGACCTTGCCACCGTCACTTCACCAAAAGGATAGAAGCAACAACAGGAAAAAGAAGCGATACAGCTTTCAATGGAGGCTGCTAAAAAGGCCTTTACTGCCTCATCACTTTATATAAATCAATACCCGGCAAAGCCGGTTCAAAAGAAAATTTTGATATTGCATGGACTTCTTTGGTAAAAAAATAATATCCGTTACTGTAGCACCTGAAATGCAGGCAATGGCAACAGAAAACGGCTGCAAAACACAAAGTGGCTATGCAGCATTTGAGAGCGACGGCAACAAAGTAATCGCAGTACTGATAAACGGCATGGTGAACGCAATTAAATATTACCAGGTAAAATTTTTCCGATAATCTTATTATACTTAACAACTGGCAGATAAAATTTTCAATGATTGAAAACAAGACAAGAACTTACAATGCATTTTGGTCATGTATCAAAGGAGCAAGATATTAAAACAGCTGCATGCCGAATATCCCGGTTTAGGTATTTATAACCTATAGAAAAGCTGAATAGTTAGGTATGCCTCAAAAAACAGGTTACTCTTTTAACTGGCTGCAAATTCTGCACCGTGGTTCATATACATCTTTTTCGCCCAGTAAAATCTGGCCTTCGGTACTGGTTTTCCGGTAACTGATGTTGGCAATATTTCCACACCTTACACAAATGGCATGCAGCTTGGTTATATAATCGGCAACTGCCAGCAGGTTTGGCATCTGGCCAAATGGTTTGCCTGTATAATCCATATCTAACCCGGCAACAATTACTCTTATACCACGTAATGCCAATTGCTCACATACATTGGCAATTTCAGCATCAAAAAACTGGGCTTCATCAATACCCACCACATCCACATCCTGCGCAAGCAGTAATATATTTTGGGAGCTGTTTACCGGTGTACTATGAATAAAATTGGTATCATGACTAACAATTTTTTCCACATCATAACGGGTATCAAAGGCCGGTTTAAATATTTCGGCCTTAAGGTTGGCAATTTTTACACGTTTCAATCTACGAATGAGTTCTTCTGTTTTACCACTAAACATACTGCCGCAAATCACTTCAATCCACCCACGCCTTTCACCCGATAAACTTGGCTCAATAAACATTTCTGTAACTAATTTAAATACTGTTTGTAACTTTATTGTAACGGTTGCAAAGTTTAGCGTTTTGATTCATGAATCAAAACTAATTTTGTACCCGTATATTTCATTAGTAAATTAATGGTGTTTTTATGGATAGAGTGGAAACGCTTTTGCAAAACCTACAACAACAATTTAAGGCAGGCGCAACTGTGGAGCAACTGCTGGTTACAACACAAATGTTGCAGCACGAACTGGCTCACCTGCAGCGCAATCAGCCGTTAAATGGTAAGGAAGCTATTGTTGTTTCAATGCCAAAGCAAATAATACCAACATTTAAACCGGCAATTGAAAAAACAATACCTGCTGAACCTGAAAAAACGGTAGAATTGTTGCAGATAGATGAAGCAGAGGTAGAGGCTGAACTGGAAGAAATTAAGCGCAATGCTGCAGCCATGCAACAAATGAATACTCATAGCAAACCTCACCAGCTTTTTGATCTTACAGATGACGACATACCAACTTTAGCTCAACAAACACCCGTATTGCCCCTCGAAATAAACCATGCAATAACTGCTGAGGCTCCTTCTGTAAACGACATTTTAAGTATTCCTGTTACGGAATTAAGTCACAGATTAACGGATGTGCCGGTAAAAGATTTGAAAAAGGCCATCGGTATCAACGATCGTTATTTGTATATCAACGAACTATTTCGGGGAGATGAGGTGATGTATGAACGTAGCATTAAAACTATCAATAGTTTTGCTATCTGGCCAGAGGCTGAATATTGGATACGCAGAGAATTAAAAACCAAATTGGGCTGGAAGGATGCCCAACCTACTGTAATACAGTTTGATCAATTGGTTAAAAGACGTTTTTCCTGAATATAAGCCATCACTTTTTGGGTTGCACCCGCTTTTGAGTAAACATATTTTTTGGCTGCTTCACTTTTTACTTGTAACAAAGCTGTATCTGCCCATAATTCATTTAGTACATGTTCTAATTCCAACGCATTGTAGATGCTTATACCTGCACCGCAATCCACCAGTTCCACTGCCTCTGCAAATTTTTCATAAACCGGCCCGTAAATTACCGGTTTACCAAACACGGCAGGCTCCAGTACATTGTGAATGCCCTCTTCACCAAAACCACCACCAATATAGGTGATATGAGCATAATGATAAAGTTTTGAAAGCATACCGATATTATCAATAATCAGAACATGGCTGTTAGCTGCAGGTTTGTAAGTTGAAGTTCCCTTTTCGGTCGTCGGTCGTCGGTCGTCAGTGGTCTCCCCATCCCCTCCCCCATACAACTCAGAATAAAAAACAGCTCCGGCAAACTCCTTTTTTACTTCACTCAAATTGGCTGCATCAACTTCATGCGGAGCAATAATAAATTTAATTTCCGGATGATTTCTTACATAATGTATCAGTTCTGCTTCATCATCTTCCCATGTGCTTCCTGCAACAATCACTTTGCTGTTACCACAAAAGTTTTCTATTATAGGCATTGGTTCAAATTGCGACGCAATGGTTATCACCCTATCGAACCTGGTATCGCCACCAATTACTACATTATCCTTAATCCCTGCTGTTAACAATAACCCTTTAGAAGCCTCATTTTGCACGAAAATACAGGCAAAGCTTTGCAACATTTTTCTCCACAGCCCGCCATACCATTTAAAAAAGGGCTGGCTTTGCCGGAATAAGCCCGAAACCATTAAAACCGGAATGCTTTTCTTTTTTAATTCTGTGAGATAAAAAAACCAAAACTCATATTTTACCCACAAAACCAGGCAAGGGTTTATAGCCGCTATCATTTTTTTTGCATTGGATTTACTGTCCATCGGCAGGTAAAACACATAATCTGCACCCTTGTAATTTTTCATTGTTTCGTACCCGGAAGGAGAAAAAAAAGTAAGTACAATTTTGTACTGAGGATATTGGGTTTTAATATTTTCTAAAAGCGGCCTGCCCTGCTCAAATTCTCCCAGGCTGGAGCAGTGCATCCATATTGTTTGTTGAGTATTATCGGGCAAAGAAGGGAAATTTCTTCTCCCGGTTATCCATTGGCTGGCCTTGGGGCTCCAGTAGGCCACAAGCCTTACCCCAATGGGATAACAGTAAATAAAAAGCCGGTAAAACAATTTGCCTGCCATAATAATTATATCAAAGCTACTGGCTATTTTTCAATCATTGGCTTATCACAAGCTTTATCCACCCTAAAGTTGCTGCTAACCTCCTAATTACTATCTTTGCCCGCATTAAAAAAAACAACTATGAAGCCCCTACAAATGGTTGATACCAAATCTCAGTACCTTAAAATAAAACCAGCAATAGATAATGCCGTAATAGAGGTATTGAATAGCTCTATGTTTATTGGAGGACCAGCAGTAAATGAATTTGCCGACAGTCTTGCAGCCTACCACCAGGTAAAGCATGTAATTACCTGCGCCAATGGTACGGATGCACTGCAAATTGCCATGATGGCCCTTGGTTTGCAGCCAGGCGATGAAATTATCACTCCGTCTTTTACTTATATAGCAACTGTTGAAACAGCTGCATTGTTACACTTAAAACCGGTATTTGTAGAAGTTGACCCACAAACATTTTGTATAGATGTGGCTGCAATTGAAAAAGCCATTACGCCTAAAACAAAGGCAATAGTTCCTGTACACTTATATGGCCATGCGGCCGATATGGAAAAAATTATGGCCATTGCAAAGGCGCATAATTTATACGTAGTTGAAGATAATGCACAAGGTATAGGCTGCGATTATACCTTTAGTGATGGTACAGTGAAAAAGACAGGAAGTATCGGGCACATTGGTTGTACTTCTTTTTACCCTTCCAAAAATTTAGGTGCATATGGCGATGGAGGTGCAATATTTACCAATGATGAAGCGTTAGCTATAAAGCTTAAAATGATTGCCTCACATGGTCAAAGCAGGCGATATTACCATGATGTGGTAGGGTGTAATTCAAGGTTAGATACAATACAGGCAGCTATTTTAAATATTAAATTGAAACATCTGGACGAATACATAGCTGCACGTAGAAAAGCCGCCGGTTATTATGATAATGCATTTGCCAACCAGGCAAAAATTACCACTCCGTTCAGGGCTTCCAATAACAACCATGTTTTTCATCAATACACTTTAGTGTTAAATGAAGTAGATAGAGATGGGTTAAATGCTTTTTTGGCCAAAGAGGGAGTGCCGTCAATGATTTACTATCCGGTGCCTTGCCACAAACAAAAAATGTTTGATGCATTTGGTGGCAACAGTTTTCATTTGCCGGTTACCGATTGGCTTACTGAAAGGGTAATTTCGTTGCCAATGCACACAGAACTGGAAGAAGAACAGCAGGAATTTATAGTTTCTAAAGTATTATCATTTATAAAATAATTATCAACAATTTAAATTATGAAAATTGCAGTAATTGGAACAGGCTATGTAGGGTTAGTAAGCGGTACTTGTTTTGCAGAAACAGGCAACCAGGTAACTTGCGTAGATATTGATAAAAACAAGATTGCGAAATTAGGTTCAGGGGAAATTACAATATTTGAACCTGGATTGGAGAAACTATTTTTACGTAACCAAAAAGAAAACCGGCTAAGGTTTACAACTTCATTGGAAGAAGGTATTGAAGATGCAGAAATAATTTTTCTTGCCTTGCCAACACCTCCCGGTGAAGATGGCAGCGCAGACTTGAAATATATTTTGGGTGTGGCAGAAGAACTTGGAAAAATTATCAAAGAATACAAAGTAATAGTTGATAAAAGTACTGTGCCTGTGGGCACTGCAGATAAAGTGCAGGCAGCCATTGCAAAAAATGCAACGGTAGAATTTGATGTAGTTAGTAATCCCGAGTTTTTAAGGGAAGGAGTAGCAGTGGAAGATTTTATGAAACCAAACAGGGTTGTAATTGGTACCACTTCTGAAAGAGCGAAAAAATTAATGAACGATTTGTATGCACCCTTTGTTCGCCAGGGTAATCCCTTAATTTTTATGGATAAAAGAAGCGCTGAGCTTACAAAATATGCTGCCAACTCTTTTTTGGCAACTAAAATCACTTTCATGAATGAGATTGCCAATTTGTGTGAACTTTTGGATGCAGATGTGGATATGGTAAGAAGGGGTATGGGCACAGATGAAAGAATAGGAAGAAGGTTTTTATTTCCTGGTATTGGCTATGGTGGCAGTTGTTTTCCCAAAGACGTACAGGCACTAGCCAAATCTTCAACTGAGGTTAAATACGAGTTTAAAATACTGGATGCAGTAATGGACGTAAATGAAAAACAAAAATTACATTTAATGCCCTTTATCAAATCTTATTTTAATAATGACCTTGCAGGTAAAAAAATTGCTATCTGGGGCCTTGCGTTTAAGCCCAATACAGATGATATTAGAGAAGCACCCGCATTATACATGATTGAAGAACTGTTAGCTGCCGGCGCTACAGTATCCACTTTTGACCCTGAGGCCATGAAAAATGTAAAGCAACTACTGGGTGATACCATTACTTTTGCAGAAAGTCAGTATGATACATTAAAGGATGCAGATGCCCTGGTGATTGCAACTGAATGGAGTGAGTTTAGAACGCCTGATTTTGATAAAATGACTTTCATGCTTAAAAACAAAGCCATATTTGATGGTAGAAATTTATTTGACCTTAAACAGCTGGAAAATTTAGGGTATCATTATGTAAGTATTGGAAGGCGGGTAGTAACACAATAAGCATAGTTTTGCACTCTAATAAAATTAGTTTTTACAAATTCTAGGAACAATAGCTTAAAATTATTTTAATAAAAAATTCGTTACTTTTTTAAACAACCGTCAATGTCAACAAAACGCATATTAATAACCGGAGCAGCAGGTTTTTTAGGTTCGCACTTGTGCGACAGGTTTATAAAAGAAGGTTACCAGGTAGTAGGTATGGATAACCTTATTACAGGCGACCTCAAAAATATTGAGCACTTATTTAAACTAAAAGAATTTGAATTTTACCACCATGATGTATCAACTTATATACATGTATCTGGTAAACTTGATTATATATTAAATTTTGCCTCTCCTGCAAGCCCGATTGATTATCTTAAAATACCTATCCAAACATTAAAAGTTGGGTCTTTAGGTACCCATAACTGCCTGGGACTTGCATTTGCAAAAAAAGCCCGAATACTGGTTGCAAGTACAAGCGAAGTTTATGGCGACCCTACTGTACATCCGCAGAATGAGGAATACTGGGGCAATGTAAATCCTGTCGGACCAAGAGGTGTATACGATGAAGCCAAGCGTTTTCAGGAAGCAATGACAATGGCCTACCATACTTTTCATGGTTTGGAAACCAGGATTGTAAGGATATTTAATACTTATGGCCCGAGGATGCGCCTAAATGATGGGAGGGCATTACCCGCTTTTATTGGTCAGGCGTTGCGTGGTGAAGACCTAACCGTTTTTGGTGATGGCAGCCAAACCAGGAGTTTTTGTTATGTAGATGATTTGGTAGAAGGCATTTACCGGTTGTTATTAAGCGATTATGCCGAACCGGTTAATATTGGTAATCCCGATGAAATTTCTTTGAAAGATTTTGCAGAAGAAATTATTAAACTCACCGGAACTGATCAAAAGATTGTATACAAACCACTGCCAACAGATGACCCGAAACAACGGCAACCCGATATTACAAAAGCAAAAGAATTATTAGGATGGGAACCTACGGTAAGCAGGGAGGAAGGGTTAAAAATTACCTACGAATATTTTAAATCTTTGCCTAAGAAAGATTTACATAAATTACCAAAAGAATTTATTTCTAGAAATAAAGAGTCAAAAGCCGGAAGCCCCTTATAAGGGCTATCTGCTTTTTTAATATTCCCGATAATAAAATTCTATTATCTAAAAAACTACTTAAAGCAATTTTAAATTTCATGTACCAGCAATTAATAGAAAAGAAAAATAAGCTTGCCGTAATTGGATTGGGCTACGTTGGGCTTCCGATAGCACTCGAATTTGCAAAAAAAACCAAAGTAATAGGTTTTGATATCAACGCAAAAAGGGTGGAGATGATGCAGAACAGTATTGATCCCAGTCAAGAACTTGAAAAAGAAGCATTTGAAGGCTGCGATATTGAATTTACCAACGATCTGGAAGTGTTAAAGCAAGCAAACTTTTATATTGTAGCGGTACCTACCCCGGTAGATAAGCACAATGTGCCTGATTTAAATCCGGTACAAAGAGCCAGTGAAACCATAGGAAAAGTAATAAAGAAAGGTGATTATGTAGTATTTGAAAGTACGGTTTATCCGGGTTGTACGGAAGAGGACTGTTTACCAATTATTGAAAAATTATCAGGCTTAAAAAATATCATTGATTTTAAAACCGGTTATTCACCCGAAAGAATTAACCCAGGTGATAAAGAACATACCCTGGCTAAAATAATAAAAGTAGTAAGTGGCTGTGATGCTGAATCTTTGGATGTAGTGGCAAAAGTATATGAGTTAGTAGTAACGGCAGGTGTGCACAGAGCGTCCAGTATTAAAGTGGCAGAAGCTGCAAAAATTATTGAAAATACCCAGCGTGACCTAAATATTGCCTTGATGAATGAACTATCCATCATTTTCGATAAAATGAACATCAACACATTTGAAGTACTGGAAGCTGCCGGAACCAAATGGAACTTCCTGAAATTTCAACCAGGCCTGGTGGGCGGGCATTGTATTGGTGTAGATCCTTATTATTTAACCTACAAATCAAAACAAATGGGTTATGATAGCCAGGTAATTTTAGCTGGCAGGGTTATTAACGATGGCATGGCAAGCCATATAGCTAAAAAAGTATTGCAACACATTATACTTAACAACGGTAACATAAAAGATGCCAGGGTATTGGTAATGGGCGCCACTTTTAAAGAAAACGTAAGTGACATCCGCAATAGTAAAGTAGCGGATGTGGTGAAAGAATTACAATCTTTTTCTTTAAACGTTCATGTAACAGACCCACATGCTGATAGTGATGAATTAGTGCATGAATATGGGTTTGGACTAACCAACGAAATCAGGAACGACTACGAAGCTGTGGTTATAGCTGTACCACATAAAGCCTACAAATTATTGGATGAAGCTTATTTTGCCAGTATCACCAAACCAATGGCAATGATTGCCGACCTGAAAGGAACTTACAGAAACGTTATTAAAAACAGGTATTACTGGAGTTTGTAAAATCAGGAAAAGTATTTACCGGAAAACAAAAACAGGGTTGTTGAATTAGTTCATTGGAAATAACGAAAAAGCCATATTTAATTCAAACGAAAAAATACTCTAGCATACGAAACATGAGCAATCAATTTCATACAAAAGATTTAAGCAATAGTAATTTTTTAATTACCGGTGGCGCCGGGTTTATAGGTAGCCATATTGCAGAATACCTGCTCCAAAACAAAGCAAAAAAGGTACGGGTGCTGGATAATCTGGCCAATGGCAAACAAAGTAACCTCGATGTTCTACAGCAATACAACGCTTTTGAATTTATTGAGGGTGATATCAGGAATGCGGATACCTGTCAACAGGCGTGCAGTGAAATGGATTATGTTAGTCACCAGGCTGCATTGGGTTCTGTGCCACGTTCTATTAAAGAACCGGTTTATTTTAATGAAGTAAATGTGGGTGGCTTTGTAAACATGCTTAAAGCCTCGGTTGATAATAACATCAAACAATTTGTTTACGCTTCTTCTTCCTCGGTATATGGCGATGAACCTACGTTACCAAAAATTGAAAACAAAATCGGTAACTGCTTATCTCCTTATGCAGCCACAAAAAAAACAAATGAGTTATATGCACAGATATTTGCTGACGTTTATGGCATGAAACTGATGGGTTTCCGGTACTTCAATATCTTCGGGCCAAGGCAGGATCCTGATGGAGCTTATGCAGCTGTAATACCCCTGTTTGTAAAAGGAATTATGAAAAGATTGCCGGTGTATATTAACGGTGATGGTGAACAAACAAGAGATTTTACTTTTGTAGATAATGCAGTACAAGTAAATATAAAAGGCATGTTAACGGATAACCCTGAAGCCTTAAAGCAGGTGTACAATGTAGCAATTGGCGAAAATTTTTCAGTGAATTATTTATACAACCAGGTGAGGGAATACCTGCATAGCGACTTTGAAGCAACTTACAGGGCACCAAGGGCAGGAGACATTAGAAATTCATTGGCCGACATCTCATTGGCACAAAAATTACTGGCTTATCAGCCAACAAAAAAATTTGAGGAAGGACTAATAGAAACCATCAACTTTTTTAAAGCTACCTACGCTTAAATAATAGTTTAAAAATTAAGTCGGTTTTAAAGTCACTCACTTATATAAGTTTAGGGTGGTTAGCAGTTTAGAAGTTTAGAGGGTTTCGTTAAAGACCTAAATAACAAAGTATTAATAAAAATTATACCCTAAAAAAAAGGAATTTTCAACTTAAAACATCAACTAATACCATGCCTTTTACTACAACAGCATTCCCTGGATTATTAATTTATAAACCAAACGTTTTTGAAGATAGCCGTGGCTATTTTTTTGAAAGTTATAATGCAAATGCTTTTTCTTCCGGTGGTGTTGATATAAAATTTGTGCAGGACAACCAGGCCAAATCCTGTTACGGAGTTATCCGAGGTTTGCATTTTCAACTGGCACCGCATGCACAAACTAAATTGATAAGGGCCTTAGCTGGCAGCATATTGGATGTAGTGGTAGATATCAGACATGGTTCACCTACTTACGGCAAAGTATTTTCACTGGAATTATCTGCTGAAAATAAAAAGCAGTTACTGGTGCCAAAAGGTTTTGCTCATGGCTATTCAGTATTAAGTGAAACTGCGGAAGTGTTGTATAAATGCGATGCATTTTATCATAAACAAAGTGAGGGTGGCATTTTATTCAATGATGCGGCATTAAATATCGACTGGCAAATACCTGCTGATAAAGCTATTGTTGCAGAGAAAGACCTGGTACTTCCGGGGATAGAAAATCATACCAACAATTTCATTTTTGATCTGTGATTTTTGATCTGTTATGTGTGATTTTCGTAGATACGTCGATCCTGTTTAATAAATAAAAATCGTTTAACTCGTGGCAAATAAAATAATTTTCGTAACCGGTGCCAATGGCCAGTTAGGTAGAGAAATGCAGGTAATTGCAACAACTTATCCTGCTTATAATTTTTTATTTGTTACCAGGGAAGAATTACCGATTGATGACATTGCTTTAGTACAAACTTATTTTGATACACATTCATTTGATGTTTGTGTAAACTGTGCTGCCTACACTGCTGTAGATAAAGCAGAAGCAGAAATTGAAAAAGCCAACGCCATTAATGGCACAGCAGTTGGTAACCTTGCTGCGCTTTGTAAACAATACAACGTTCTCTTTATTCATGTTTCCACCGATTACGTTTTTGATGGAACGGCTACCATGCCTTACAAAACCAATCATCCGGTTAGTCCGGTGAATGCATATGGAGCATCCAAATTATTGGGTGAAGAGCTGGCACTTAAAAACAACCCTGCCGCAATTATTATTCGTACCTCCTGGGTGTATTCCTCTTTTGGCAACAACTTTGTAAAAACAATGATGCGGTTAATGAAAGACAGGGATAGCCTAAATGTAGTAGCAGACCAGGAAGGTTGCCCCACCTATGCTGCAGACCTGGCAAGTGCCATCATGCAAATAGTTGAACAACCTTCAACAACATTAAACCATCTTCAACAACCTTCAACAACCTCCAACAACCTTCAACCATCTTCCACCCTTTTCCATTACTCCAACAAAGGAGCCATCAACTGGCACCAGTTTGCAGTTGCCATTAAAGAAATTAGCGGAAGCAATTGTGTGGTCAATCCAATACCATCTTCCCAGTATCCGACCCCCGCAAAGCGGCCGGGTTACTCTGTAATGGACACTTCAAAAATTGAGGAAACATTTCACATCAATATTCCTGAATGGAGAGACAGCCTGCAAAAATGTATGGCAATTTTGGCCCAATAAAAAACTGGTTAGCACAAGTTTTTGCAAAGTGCTGAAATGCTTCCAATCACAGATCAAAAATCACACATCACAAATCCTTTATTCCTTATTCCTCACATACACCAGCTTAATATTTTTCTTTTCTGTTTCTCTTTTATCAATTTCAAATTGAGGTAAGGAATTAATTAAAGAAGTAAGTTTTTGAAAGCCAAAATTTCGTGGATCAAAGTTGGGTTGCTTTTTCATTAGCAAGCCACCAACATCGCCCAAAAAAGCCCAGCCATTTTCATCTGCCAGGTCATTGATAGAAGTAGAAATGAGGTGAATGGTACTTTTATTGATTTTATCAATTGTTACTTTAGCAACGGCCTTTGCTTTAACGGGTATACCCGGCACATCTGGCACAACAGTATTTTCTGTTATATCAGCAGTTTCACCATCTGCAGCAGCAGTTGCAATTACCTCGATGTATATAAATTTATCGCAGGCCACTATAAATGGATTGGGTGTTTTCTTCTGCCCAATGCCAAACACTTTCATCCCGGCTTCTCTCAATCTTGTTGCCAGTCTGGTAAAATCACTATCGCTCGAAATAATACAGAAACCATCTACCTTACCGGAATACAGGATGTCCATTGCATCAATAATTAAGGCGCTGTCGCTGGAGTTTTTTCCACTTGTATAACTGTATTGCTGAATGGGCGTAATGGCATTTTCGAGTAATACTTTTTTCCAGCCGCTTACGGTAGGTTTTGTCCAATCGGCATAAATTCTTTTAAAAGTTGGGGTGCCATATTTGGCGATTTCTTCCATCATCCCCTTTACATTGCTGTAAGGCACATTGTCTGCATCTATCAATACAGCAAGGCGTATATCAGTTTGTATATTCATACCACAAAGTAACTATTTTATTGATGTAGCTGTGTATGGGATGCATTCCAATTTGTAGCTCTTTATTTTGAAGCTAAAGAATTAACAGGTCGCCGTTAATTCTTTAAGACGTTTAGTTAAAAAAGAAATAAAAACGGCTTAACGCCTTAACGGCAAAACTAAGTGACCACTAGAAGCTGCGACAAAATGAAACGCATCCATGCCGGGCATTTGAACACCTGCCGGAAAAAATTTCAATAGCTTTGCCGGAATATGGAGCCATTTAATGTTGTCAATAAAATCATCATAACCTGCAGTAACCGCATTGCGCCTTACCTGCAAAAAGAAACGGAAGAATTAGGGTATAAACCTGCAAGGGTTTTTAAAACGGGCGTAGAGTTACAAGGCACTTTAAAAGATTGTATAAAATTAAACCTTAACCTGCGTTGTGCAAGCCAGGTGCTGTTTTTAGTGCATCAATGCCAGGCAGCCACAGCCAACGATTTGTACAATGAAATGATTGATTTTGCATGGGAGAATATTATACTTGCAGATGGCTTTTTTTCCATCACCAGCAATGTAGATAATGAGAGCATCAACAACAGTTTATTTGCCAATGTAAAACTGAAGGATGCCATTGTTGACCGGTTCAGGAATCAAACAGGCAAGCGGCCAGACTCCGGATCTGCATTAGATAAAACAGTTATTCATTTGTACTGGAAAGAGGATTCTGTAGAAATATTTATTGACACTTCCGGCGAAACATTATCCAAACATGGTTACCGAAAAATACCCGGTAAAGCACCTATGCTGGAGGCGCTTGCAGCAGCTACTTTACTGGCTACCAAATGGAACCGGAAATCTCCCTTCATTAATCCCATGTGTGGTTCATCTACCCTTGCAATAGAAGCAGCATTATTGGCCACCAACAGAAAGCCGGGATTGTATAGAAATAATTATGCCTTTATGCACCTCGTTGGTTACAGTCAATCCATGTATGACACCGAAAAGCAACAGTTGCACAACATCATTACCGAAGTGCCGGGATTAAAAATTATAGCAACTGATATTAGCCAGGATGCCATCAATATTTCTAAAATAAATGCAGAGGCTGCCGGTGTAGAAAAATTAATTGAATTTGCTGTTGGTGATTTTGAAACCACTACAGTTCCGGAAAATGAGCCGGGTGTAGTTTTTTTTAATCCTGAATATGGAGATCGTTTAGGTGAGGAGGCTGCACTGCAGGTTACCTATAAACGCATGGGCGATTTTATGAAGCAACAATGCAAGGGTTACACCGGCTACATTTTTACCGGCAACCTGGAGCTTGCAAAAAAAATCGGACTTAAAGCCAGCCGGCGTATAGAATTTTATACCAGCAAAATTGATTGCCGCTTACTGGAATATGACTTATACAGCGGAAGCAGGCATAAAGATCTTTAATCTTTGATTTGTGATCTGTGATCTGTGAACTTTGATTTGTGATTTGTGATTTGTGATTTGTGATTTGTGATTTGTGTATTGTGATCTGTGATTTGTGATCTGTGATTTGTGAACAGCAATGAAAATATTACACACCTCGAATAACTCCCCTTTAGGGGATGGGGGTAAGACCTTTTATTTGTGATCTGTGAGTTGTGAATTATGAATTGTGAACAGCAATGAAAATATTACACACGTCAAATAACTTCCTTTTAGGGGATGCGGGTAAGACCTTTGATTTGTGAATTGTGATTTGTGATTTGTGATCTGTGATTTGTGATTTGTGAACAGCAATGAAAATATTACACACCTCAAATAACTCCCCTTTAGGGGATGTGGGTAAACACCTCAAATAACTCCCCGCTAGCCAGCGGGGATGGAGCCAATACCTTTGATTTGTGAATTGTGATTTATGAACATCAATAGCTACGATAGTATTAAACACGTCAAATAACTCCCC
>Ga0163144_10017344_pt1 | contig 14668 bp, 12 predicted proteins | sample OliLak19BULKMAT1_FD_123175 | JGI IMG/M metagenome (GOLD analysis project Ga0163144, IMG submission 123175) | Freshwater microbial mat bacterial communities from Lake Vanda, McMurdo Dry Valleys, Antarctica - Oligotrophic Lake LV.19.BULKMAT1 | ecosystem: Environmental > Aquatic > Freshwater >... | reverse complement strand
GGCATTCTTGGCCTGCCGCAGATGGAGAAGGTTGATTCCGGAATCTTCGAGCCCGGTCATCTCGCTTCGCAGACGTGCAATTTCGCCCGTCAGATGTTCCTTTCGGCGCGACTGGGCGGCGGCGTTCTCTTCGGCTGCCCTCCGGCGGGCGCGTAGTTCGGAGAGGCGCTGCTGCGCGTCGTCTGCAGCGTTTTCGGCGTTCGCGAGCCGGTTGCGTGAGGTTTCCAGCGCTGCGCGGGCGTCTGTTTCAAGCTGCGCTGCTATGGCCGTGTCTTCTAATGGAAGACCGGCCAGTTCTTCCCGCGCTTGAGCCAGCGCTGCAGCGGCTTCTTCACGCGTCGTCGTTTCGCGGTTGAAATCAATCGACAGCCGCAGAGATTCGGCTTCAAGACGGGCATGTGATTCGGCTGCGATGCGGCGCTCGGTTTCCAGCTTCGCCAGTGTGATGCGTGCCTGGCCTAGACGTGCGGCAGCGTCCATTTCCGTTTCACGCAGCGACGCAAGGCCGTCGCCCGCTTCGATACGTTCCTTTTCGCGAAGTGCGTCTTCGCGGGAGAGGTCTTCCACTTGTCGCTTCAGCGTTTCGAGCTGTTTCCGAGCGGTCTCTGCCGCAAGTCGCGCTTCTACCCAGCGCAGATGTGCGACAAGGGCATCAAGCGCCTGGATTTCCGCGGTCAGCTTACGGTAACGGCGCGCCTTGGACGCCTGCCGTTTGAGGCTGCCAAGCTGGCGTTCAACTTCCGCAGAAACTTCCGCGAGCCGCTGCAGGTTGGCCTCAGCGCCGTCGAGTTTCTGTTCAGCTTCATGGCGGCGACTGTTGAGACCGGCAATTCCGGCGGCTTCCTCGAGGATGCGGCGCCGGTTCTGCGGTTTGGAGCCAATCAGTTCCGATATCTGCCCCTGCCGGACAAGCGCAGGAGAGTTCGCGCCGGTAGACGCATCTGCGAACAGCAGCTGGATATCCTTGCCCCGCACGGTCCGGCCATTGATGCGATAGCTGGAGCCCGCGCCGCGGCGCAGCTTGCGCTCGATCTCGAGCTGGTCGGCGCCATTGAATTCCGGCGGGGCGGTGCGTTTGGAATTGTCCAGCACGAGTATGACTTCCGCAGTCTCCCGTGCAGGCCGGCCGTCGGCGCCGTTGAAAATCAGGTCATCCATCTCGCCGCCGCGCATGGCCTTGGCAGAGTTGGCGCCCATCGCCCAGCGGAGGGCTTCCAGCAAGTTGGACTTGCCGCATCCGTTCGGTCCGACGATGCCGGTAAGGCCCGGCTCGATAGGAACAGTCTGCGGGTCTACGAACGACTTGAAGCCGGCAATGCGAAGCTCAGTGATCTGCATGCCGGCGCCTCATCGTTACTGAACGCCCTTCTCGGCGAGCAGTGCGTCAATCTGCTTCGAGAAGCCTTCGACCGTGCGGTAATCGCCTTCGAAATTGCGCACCTTACCGTCGAGAACAAATGTCGGCGTGCCATTGACGCCGAATTGTTCAGCAGACTGGTACACGGCAGCCAACTGGTCGCGGTATTTCGGATCTTCAAGGCAGGCATCAAACGCTTCGTCGGTTTCAATTCCGTGACGTTTGGCGACTGTTTTCAGCATGCCGCCAAGAGCACCGACGTTTGCTGCTTGCACGATGCCTTCCTGGTTTTCGAAGAGATCGTCCAGCACGTCGAAATACTTGTCTTCGCCGGCGCAGAGGGCAATGACATAGGCAGCGACGTCGGCCTGACCGTGGATCGGAAATTCGCGGAACACGAACTTGACCTTGCCGGTGGAGACGTACTTCTCTTCGAGGGCCGGGTAGACTTCATCATGGAAATATTTGCACGCCGGGCAGGTGGGCGAGGCGTATTCAATCAAGGTGATCGGTGCATTCGGATCTCCCTTGACATGGCCAAGTTCGCTCGAAGCCGATGCGGCGGGCGCGGCTGCGCCGGGCTTCGGAGGGGTCGTGCTGCCGCCGGTGGCTTCGCCGCAGGCAACGACTGCCAGTACAGGAAGAGCCATAAGGGCCAAGCGCCGTGAAAGAGATACCATGGTCATAAGCCTCGCGTTTAGGAATGAGTCGCACCGGTTGCAAAATGGTTAAGGATTCCGGCCCGGCAGTTTACGGGTCTGCCGATAGCACAGCCTTGCCCAAGGCAACAATTGCGGCGCGCAGGCGCGGATTTTCGATACGGCTGGCTTCAGTTTCAAGAGCGTTAGCCTCTTCCGGGGTCAACGGGCGGGTTTTGGGGCGATAGGCGACGGTTTCCGCACCCCGCTGGATAGGTCCCTGAACGATTCGTATACTCGAAATGTCACCGCCAGCCGAGACGGACACGCGCTGGCGGATCGTCTCGGACTGGTGCTGGACGAGCGGCGCGGCCTGCGGGATAACCCGCAGGGTGAGCACTCGGCCGTCCTTCGAGGCGCTGATCTTTTCCGGATGAGAGAACTTGTAGAGCTGCTCGCCGGCGATCTCGCGCCAGCGCGCTTGCAGCAGTTTCAACGGCGGCAGCTTGCCGGCCCCGGATTTGCGGCCCACCCGGTCGGCCGAGATTGCCACGGCCTTCATGGGCGGGCGCAGCGCCCTGGCCCGCGTGTAGCGCAGCTTTACAAGCGCGCGGGCTTCTTCAAGCGGATCGAGGGTTGATCTTGTGACCATGATCGCAAATCTGCACGGCTTCTGAGGCGAGGAAAAGGCATGCGTGCGAAAAGTGAACAGCCGCTTGCCGGAATGGTGCCGACCTTGCTCGCCTGGTTCGACCGCTCGGCACGGACGCTGCCCTGGCGCAGCGCTCCGGGGGTGCGGCGCGATCCGTACAGCGTCTGGCTCTCCGAGATCATGCTTCAGCAGACGACGGTGCCCCATGCTTCGCCGTACTTTGCCACCTTCACAACACGCTGGCCGACCGTCCAGGCGCTAGCGGCGGCACGGGACGAGGACATAATGCAAGCCTGGGCGGGACTCGGCTACTACGCGCGGGCCCGCAATCTTCTGAAATGCGCGCGCGAAGTCGCCCAGCGAGGAGGGTTTCCGGAGACGGAGGAGGGGTTGCGGACGCTTCCGGGAATCGGCCCCTACACGGCAGGGGCCATTGCGGCGCTGGCGTTCGGCGAGCGGACGCCGGCGGTCGACGGAAATGCCGAACGCGTGTTCGCAAGGCTACTGGCCATGAAGGAAGAGTGGAGCGCCGCCAAGAAACGGATCGCCGTTCTGGCGCGCGAGCTCGTGCCGGCAGACCGGCCAGGCGCCTTTGCTGAAGCGTTGATGGATATCGGCGCGACCGTCTGCACACCCAGAAAGCCGAACTGCGCGACATGTCCGTTGAAGGGGCATTGCGCCGCTTTCAAGGAAGGGGAGCCGGAGCGTTATCCGGTCAAACCGTTGAAGGGTGTGCGGCCTGAGCGTTTCGGCACGGTCTATGTGCTGCGGCGCGCCGGGAATGTATGGGTGGTCCGGCGGCCGCCTTCGGGATTGCTCGGCGGGATGCTGGCTTTTCCTTCGTCGGCGTGGAGTGAAGCTACTCTGGCTGCAACCCCACCGGTCGCTGCACCCTGGGAGCCGCTGGGTGAGGTACGCCATGTATTCACGCATTTTGGCCTGAAACTGAACGTGCTTGGTGCGGAAAGTCGGACTGCAATTTTGCCGGAAGGTTTCTGGACACCGGAAACCGAACTGTCTGGACTGCCGACCGTGTTCGCCAAAGCTGCAGCGCTCGCAGGCCTCAGCGCCCGGCGAAAACGTTGATCTGCACGAAGGCGGCCATGTTGATGGCGACGGTCATCCAGAACAGTGTGCGGAAGGTTTTTTTCTGCGTCTTGTGACGGAAAATTTCTTGCGCAAAGATGGCGCCCGGCCAACCGCCCACGAGGCCGATAAGCAGCAAGATGGTTTCCGAGACACGCCATTGTTTCTGGCTCGCGGCCACCTTGTCTAGCCCGTAACCCGCGAAACAGGTGATGCTGGCGACACCGTAAATGATCAGCCAGTTCGGCGAGATTGGCTGTACGGTAGAAATGGCGACAACGATAAAAAGGAACGCGAGGATCACCAGAAATCTGGGGCCGCGTTGCAGGAATTGCGAGATGCTGCTGGGTTGGGATTTTGGCGGAGCAATGAAGGCCACGCGCTTCGCCTTCGGCCGGCCGTCCTTGCCAATATCCAGGTCGAACTCGTAGTCGCCGCCAACTTCGATATGCCGCCCTTCTTTGGCGAAGGCGCTTGCATGCACGAACACGTCTTGTCCGCCGCCGTCCGGCGCGATGAAGCCGAAGCCGCGTTCATCATTCCAGCTTATGAGGCGGCCGTGGGCACGCGCGGCTTCAGAAGTTGCACCCGCGGTCACGTCGTCTCTTCGCGGGCAACCGATGCAGCAAGAGAGGCAGACAGGAAACGGTCAATATCGCCGTCCAGAACGCCTCCGGTATCGGATGTTTCAACATCGGTGCGCAGGTCTTTCACCATCTGATATGGTTGCAAAACATAGGAGCGTATCTGGTGGCCGAAGCCGATGGCACTTTTGTCTGCATACTGAGAATCGGCAATTGATTGGCGCTTCTGCAATTCGATCTCGTAGAGTTTCGAGCGCAGCATTTTCCAGGCTTCATCTCGGTTCTGGTGCTGCGAGCGGCCCATCTGGCAGGAGACGACCGTGTTGGTTGGAATGTGGGTCAGGCGGACCGCAGAGTCGGTCTTGTTGATGTGCTGGCCGCCGGCGCCGGACGCGCGGTAGGTATCAGTGCGTACATCGGACGGATTGATTTCGATCTCGATCTTGTCGTCGATAACGGGCGTCACACTGACCGATGAGAACGATGTATGGCGGCGGGCAGAAGAATCGTACGGCGAAATTCGAACCAGCCGGTGCACGCCTGTTTCTGACTTCAGCCAGCCATAAGCATTCTCGCCCTTAATCTGAACTGTCGCGGATTTGATGCCGGCTTCTTCGCCCTCGCGCTCGTCGAGTTCCTCGACCGTGTAGCCATGCTTTTCGGCCCAACGCACATACATGCGCCGCAGGATCGACGCCCAGTCCTGGCTTTCTGTCCCGCCTTCGCCCGCGTTTATCTGCACGTAGCAATCATTGCCATCGGCTTCGCCTGACAGCAGCGCCGCGAGTTCCGCCTTCTGCGCCTGATTGGCAGATCTCGACAGGGAGGATTGCAAGTCTGCGAGCAAGCTTGCATCGCCCTCCGCCAGTTCCATGAATTCAGGCGCGTCGGTCATTTCCTTTTCCAGCGCCTGAACCATCGCGATTCCATCCGCCAGTTTCTGGCGCTCCCGCATAAGTTTCTGGGCTTCTGCCGGATCGTTCCAGAAGTCAGGGCGCTCGGAGAGGGCGGTCAGTTCGTCGAGGCGTTTCGTGGCTGTATCCCAGTCAAAGACGCCTCCGTAGCAAAGCGGCGGACTGGCGGATCTGATCAATCAGAGAACGGATTTCGGCGGACATGGAGCGCCTCCTTGAAGCATAAGATCACTGGGGTTGGCACGGGCTATAAACGCGCCCGAAGGCACGGTCAAAGCACGCATTGCTGACGCGGCTGCGTCAGAATATGCCGTCGAGGTTCTCGTCGGCGGTGTCGGATGGATCCGTACCGTCTGGCATTGTGCCGGCGGTTTGAGTGCCATCGCCGCAGGAACCGGAGATTGACAGGCAGTCCTCCTGACTGGTGAACACGTTCATGCCGGGTTCGGTGCCAGGACGGAATGCCTCGTCGATCACGCCAGGTCCACCGCCGGGGGAGGGGACGCCGGTGCGGGCATCGACTTTCACGAGACGCACGCCGGGAGGAATCCGGAAAGGCGTCGCCGGGTCGTTTTCAAGCGCAACTTCCATGAACTCCGTGAAAATTGGCACAGCGACCGAGCCGCCCGCTTCGCCTTCACCAAGTGAGCGGTTGTCATCAAATCCGATGCGCACGCCGACAACAAGGTCTGGGGAAAAGCCGACGAAGATGGCGTCGCGGTAGTCGTCTGTCGTGCCGGTCTTGCCGGCGACGGGCTTGCCAATGCGCAAGGCGCGGCGCCCGGTACCGCGTTCGACGACGCCCTCCATCATATGCGTGACCTGGTAGGCCACGATCGGATCAAGCACCTGGTCGCGGGTATCGGCGAGCACCGGAGGCTCTTCGCCGTTCCATTCTGCCGCCTGGCAACCATCGCAGGCGCGCTGGTCGTTGCGGTAAAGCGTGCGACCGTAACGGTCCTGTACCCGGTCGAGCAGGGTAGGTGTTACCTTCTTGCCGCCGTTCACGAAAGCGGCGTAGCCGCGCACGAGGTTGATCAGTTCGGTATCGCCTGAGCCCAGCGACATGGCCGCGTAGGGCGGCAGCTTCTCATAGATGCCGACCCGTTCAGCGAGATCCGACACCGACTCCATCCCGATTTCCTGCGCGACGCGGGCAGTGACCTGGTTGAGCGATTTCTCGAGCGCAACGCGCAGGGTCACCATGCCGTACGACTGGCCGGCCGTGTAGTTCTTCGGGGCCCAGTATTTCTTGGTAGAAACATCATAGGAGACGAATGGCGCATCCAGCATGCGGCTGGCCGGAGTATAACCCTTCTCGAGTGCGGCCGCATAGACGAACGGCTTGAAGCTCGACCCCGGTTGACGCGAGGCTTGTGTCACCCGGTTGAAGCTGGACTTGAAGAATGAGTAGCCGCCCTGCATCGCCAGCACGCGGCCGGTATGCGGGTCGAGAGCGATCAAAGCCCCGTCCACTTCTGGCACCTGGCGCAACGTCGCGTTGCCGACCGGCACCATTACCGGCTCGACCGGCGCTGCATCTTCTTCATTCTCTTCGGTTGGGACCGGCGTCGCCTCGCCCTTTTTTTCCTGCCGCTTGAATTCTGCGAGGATAACTTGGCCGACCTGTAGGCCGGCTTTGCCACTTTCAGGCTTAAATGTCTGAGCCCATTTGATCTCGTCGGACGGCATTTTGATCGTGGCGCCGTCTGTTAGTAACAACTCGGCCGAGCTGGCGCCAACCTTTGTCACCAGTGCTGCCTCCCAAGACCCGTTGCCGCCCGGCAACTTGACGGCCTTGAGCGCTTCGACAGCCGCATCATCCACTGGGAGCGTCGTGATCGGGCCGCGCCAGCCGTGCCGGCGATCATACGCAATCAGACCGTTCTGAAGTGCGGCCTGAGCGGCCAGCTGAAGACGGGTGTCGATGGTCGAGCGGATCGACAGCCCGCCCTGTTCGAGCGTGTCTTCGCCGTAGGTCTCGATCAGGTCGCGGCGGAGTTCCTGAACGAAATAGGTCGTCGCCACAAACTCGGGGCCGCGCAGGCGGCGAACCGTCGATAGAGGTCGGGCGAGAGCCTCGTCCATTTGTTCGCGCGTGATGTAGCCGTCCTCGCGCATCCGCTCGAGAACGTAGTTGCGGCGCTGGAGCAAGCGTTCGGGGTTAGAATAGGGGTTCACCCGGCCCGGGAACTTGGGCAGCGAGGCAAGCGTCGCCGCTTCCGCCAGGTCGAGTTCGGTCAGGGACTTGTTGAAATAGTTCAACGCGGCTGAGGCTACGCCATAGGACTGGCCGCCGAGGTAAATCTCGTTGAGGTACAGCTCCAGGATCTGGCCCTTGGTGAACTCTTTCTCGATGCGCTGGGCAACGATGGCTTCCTTGGCCTTGCGTTCGATATTCTGGTCTTTTGTCAGCAGCATGTTCTTGGCGACCTGCTGCGTGATGGTCGAGCCACCTTGCATGCCGCCGCTGCCGGTAATCTTGTTCTTGGCGGTGTTTACAGCGCCGCGCGTAATGCCAGCATAATCGAGACCGTCATGGGTAAAGAAGTTCTTGTCTTCCGCAGCAACAAAGGCCTGAACTACGTGCTCCGGGATCGACTCGTAAGGAACGAACACGCGGTGCTGGTCCGCAAACTCGGCAATCAAGGTGCCGTCGCCGGCATGCACGCGCGACGTGATCGGCGGCTCGTACTGCTTCAACTTTGAGATCGATGGCACGTCTCGGCCAAGCGCGGCAAAATAGGCCCAGACGGCTATCAAGGCGATTACGCCCAGCACAAAGAGCGCAATAGCCCCCCGGCGCGCCCATTTCAGGGAACCGGAATACTTCTGAAGGGTCGCGCGGAAAGTCGGAGGAGGAGCGTCAGTCATCAACTATACCTGTGCGGTGATTCGACTGCCATAAGCCACATATGCCCATGTTCAGGGGGTGTGCGGAGGAGTTCGCACGCATTTCCGGCCATACTATGGCGCGCCGGTGGCTCGCAAAAGGGGCCGATGTCAGATGTCCTGACGTTCAACCTCGAGGTCTTCGAGCGAAATTTCGGGCAGGGGCCGCTTTTCCGGCTTAGGCGTCGTCAGCCCGTCCTTGAGCTTTGCCGCGATCTGGTCACGCTCGAAATTGGGGGGGTAGTTGTCGAGCGCCTTCTGCCAGGCGGCGCGGGCATCATCCTTGCGGTCGAGGTGCCAGTAGATGTCACCCAGATGGTGCTCGATTTCCCAGTGGCTCTGCGGCGCCAACTCGTCCCGAGCGCTTTCGATAAGGCCTTTGGCGCGCTCGAGATCCCCCAGTTTGTAGAGAGACCAACCGAAAGAATCGGCGATGTACGGGTCCGAATCCGCCAGCAGCAGGGCGCGGGCAAGAACCTTGTAGCCCTCCTCATACTTGTCCGTCCGGGTAATCAGGAAATAGCCGAGCGAGTTCAGCGTATAGGGGTCATTCGGCCGGGCAAGGCGCTCGGACCGCAAGATTACAAGTGCGTCATTAACGAGGCCTGCCTGACCGAGCGCGTCGGCGAGCACCATCCGGCGCTCGTGGGTATCGTCCAGTTTTCGGGCATCCCGGGCATGATCGGCAGCTTTCATCATGTCACCAAAGTGCAGGTAGACCGAACTTGCCGCCCCATGGGCCGCTGCTTGTTCGGCCGCGTTCTCGGCAAGGCTCAGCAGTTCAGGCACCAGGTCGTAGGCCGCCGTCTTGTCGTCCAGCAGAGCGCGCAACTGCAGGGCGCCGTAAAGCGTCGACAGCCGGTCGGTATCGTCGCCGGTGCCCAGGGCAGCCTCGATGGCGTCACGCGCACCGGGTTCGTCACCATTCATCAGCAGTGCCTGCGCCGCCGAAATCTGAAGCGAAGGAGAGGCTTCCGGCGCCGTCTGCGCCACGTGGGCAGCGCCGGCATAAAGCGCTTCGGAATAAAGCGCGTCGATGACGCCGTTGCGCACATTTTCATTCTCGGGGTCTATCAGCAGGATCACCAGATCAAACGCGGCGCGCTTGTCATCGAACCCGTCAATGTTGCCGCCCATCATTACGGTCTGGATCAGGCGCTGTTGCTGCATCGAGTAAGAAACATCCGACAGCGCGAGCGCGAATCCCGTCTGCACTGTCAGCGGCTTGTTCTCGAGGTTCTTGCCCGTCTCGAGACTGTCTATGGCTGCGGCGTAGCTGGTGGACTGTTCCGGCTCGGCATCGGCGAGCTTCTGATAGACCTGCTTGGACTCGTCGATTCGTCCCATCCGTTGAAGCAGAAGCGCATGGCGCACGATCACGGTGCTGACATGCGCAAAGACGATGCCCTGGGGATCGAACTCGTGCTCCGGCGCCTCGATATTGTTGGGCGTCAATGCATCGTAAACCGCCAGTGCTTCTTCATTGCGGCCAGCCGCTTCCAGCATCGCCGCTAGCGACAGGTCCGCCGTTATGCCGGGCATCCCTCCCGCCACTTCACGGTGGCGGTTGATGGCGCCTTCAAGGTCGCCTTCCATGGCGATCAGCCAGGAGTCGATCCAGAGATAGAAACCCGGTTGTTCGAAATCGTCGGCCGCGTCGCCGGTCAGGCCGAGAAAGGCGCGGGCTCCGGCCATATCCCCGGCAGCGGCCCGGTCGATTGCCAGATAGGCATTCAGAAACCGGTCATCGCCGCGCGCATCTTCCGGCTCGGCGGCGAGCAGCGTCAGGTACCCTGCCGTGTCGCCGGCTTTCAGCGCATCCAGCGGCGTGTCGTAGGTTGTCCTGAGCCCACTTGGCTGGCGGAACGCTGTGGCAAGCGCTGCGGGTGACAAGGGTGCCCCGGAGGCGTCGGCGGCCAAGTCGGCCGGTGCAGCCTGATTTGAGGGCCCGCTGGCACAGGCGGAAGCGCCGAGCAGGAAAGCGAGGGCGATCAGGGATGGTTTCAGGGGCATAGGCGCGGCAGCTCCACCTTGCAGGAAGCCTGAGTGAAGCAGGCCCTTGCGGCAAGAGCAAGGCGCCTGGGTGCTTGAAAGTGCAGGCGCGGGGCACACGCCTGCGTGACAATCACATGTTCGGGTAGGCCGGTCCGCCGCCGCCTTCAGGCACTGTCCAGTTGATGTTCTGGTTCGGATCCTTGATGTCGCAGGTCTTGCAGTGGATGCAGTTCTGCGCGTTGATCTGGAACTTCAGATCCGCGCCGCTACCCACCCATTCGTAAACGCCTGCTGGACAATACCGCGCCGAAGGGCCCGCATACACGTCGTGCTCGGACGATTTCTGCAGCGCCATGTCGAGTACGATCAGATGCACCGGCTGGTCTTCGCCGTGATAGGTGTTGGTGAAGGAGACGTTGGTCAGCTTGTCGAAGCTGATCACGCCATCCGGCTTTGGGTACTCTATCGGCTTGAAGTCCTTGGCAGGCTTCAGCGACTCCGCGTCCGTCTTCGTGTGATGTAACGTCGGCAGGAAGCCGAAGCCGACCAGCACGCGCATCCACATGTCCGGTACGCCGATCATGGCGCCCAGGAGGGTGCCGAACTTCGACATCAGCGGCTTCATGTTGCGAACGGGCGACAGGTCTTTCCAGACCCAGGAGCCGCGTACGGCATCCGGATAGCTTTCGAGCACGTCGCTCTGGCGACCTTCCTTGATGGCATCGAACGCGGCTTCAGCTGCCAGCATGCCGGTCTTCATGGCGTTGTGAGTGCCTTTGATGCGCGGCAGGTTCACGAACCCGGCCGAGCAACCGATCAAGGCGCCGCCCGGGAAGGACAGCTCCGGGATCGACTGGATGCCGCCCGAGGTGATCGCGCGTGCGCCATAGGCGACGCGCTTGCCGCCCTTCAGGTAGCGGATGACATCTGGATGATGTTTGTAGCGCTGGAACTCGCTGTAAGGCGCCAGATAGGGGTTCTTGTAGTTGAGGTGGACGACATAGCCGACCGAGACGAACGCCTCTCCATTGTCGCGGAAGTGGTAGAGGAAGCCGCCGCCATCGCCATTCTTGCCCATGACCGGCCAGCCGAATGTATGCTGCACGAGACCTTCCTGGAAAATCTCCTCCGGCACGGACCAGACTTCCTTCAGGCCGATGCCATACTTCTGCGGATCGCTGTCAGCGCAAAGGTCGAATTTTGCCATCAGCTGCTTGGTCAGGGATCCGCGTGCGCCTTCGGCGAACAGCACATATTTGCCGAGCAGTTCCATGCCGGGTTGGTAGTCCGGACCCGGCTTGCCTTCCTTGTCGATACCCATGACGCCGGCGACGATGCCGCGCACCGCGCCCTTGTCATCATAAACCACTTCTGAAGCTGCAAAGCCCGGGAACACCTCAACGCCGGCCTTTTCAGCTTCGGCCCCCAGCCAGCGGCAGACTTTGGCGAGCGATCCAATGAAGCAGCCATGGTTGCTCATCAGGGGCGGGAAGGGCGCCCAGCCGACTTCCGCCGAGCCGTTCTCGCCGAGCAGCTTGTAGCTGTCGGTCTTCACTTCAGTTGTCAGCGGACGATCGGCGCGGGTGCGCCAGTCGGGCAGCAGTTCGTCGAGCGCCTTGGGGTCGAGCACGAGGCCCGACAGGATATGCGCGCCAATCTCGCCGCCCTTTTCGATGACCACAACCGACAGGTCCTGACCGGCTTCGGTGGCGAGTTGTTTGAACCGGATGGCGGCGGACAGGCCCGCCGGGCCGCCACCGACGATCACCAGGTCAAACTCCATCGACTCGCGTTCGGGGGCATCGGCCATCGGTCAGCTCCTTGTTTGCGCTTTGCGCCTTATGTCTATCCGGGTAAGCACTTACAGCCTGTTTCCTCAAGGTCCAGCCCGTCCGCAATGCCAACCCCTGCGTCAAGAGAGCCAATTTCCGCGCTCACCGAATGGTGGGCCGACATGGGCGTGAGCGTGGATACCGCGTTGGTGGACGCACTGCTCAAGTCTGCGCCACGTCCAGAAAAGGCCGAACGCAGCGCTGAGCCAGCCACTCCGGTACAGGTCCGGCGAGGCTCGAAAACTGTTTCGGACTGGGCGAACGAGGCGCGTACAGCCGCAAAATCCGCCAAGACTCTGGATGCTCTCGCGGACGCCATCCGTGCCTTCGAGGGCAGCCCGCTCAAGGCATCTTGCGAACAGGCCGTGGTTTACGATGGCATTCCCGGTGCCAGCCTGATGGTGATCGGGGAGGGTCCCGGCGCCGAAGAAGACCGGCGCGGGCTGCCCTTCGTCGGCAAGGCTGGCCAGTTGCTCGACAAGATGCTTTCGGCCATCGGTCGCTCGCGGGCCGAAAACACCTTGATTACCAACGTCAATTACTGGCGCCCTCAAGGCAACCGGAACCCGGAAGCGGATGAGTTGGCCGTCTGCCGGCCGTTCGTCGACCGGATGATCGAGATTGTTCAGCCGAAACTGATCATCGCGGCGGGAGGGGTGCCGGCAGTGTCACTGCTCGCCAGCAAGGACGGCATCATGAAGCTGCGCGGCAACGAGTACGCTTATTCGACACCGGATGGCTTTAAAGCGCCAATGATCCCGATCCTGCATCCCGCCTATCTGCTCCGCCGCCCGCAGGACAAGAGCCGCGCTTGGCGAGATCTGATGGTGATCGAGAAACGACTCGCTGAACTGTCGTAGTCAGTCCTCCAACGCGTTTTCGGCTTTTTCATCCACCAGCCCGCGCTCTTCTTTCTTGTGGCGGGCGAACTCCCCGCCAATGTCGCCGCTCTCGTCCGCGCCGATGACCTCCCGAGCGATCGGGAAGACGTCGTCTTCTTCTTCCTCGATATGATGCTCGTAGCGCTCCTTCAGCGTTCTGAAACGGGCCATCCAGCCGGGTGCACCGAAGTCCATGTCGTTCAAACCCTGGATCAGGTCGTCGAGTTCCTTGTGCTCGGAGACCGAATGGCGCCCTTCGGATTGGCCTTCGGATTCAGCGATCAGCTTGCTGTAGAAGGCGAGTTCTTCGGCAGCGGCGTGCGCGCCGACGTCATAGTAGAACGTTTTCCAAAGCTTGCGGCGCTCTTCGGAATCGCCTTGGGTCGCAGCGAGCTTCTTCAGCAGGTCCCGGTGTTTGTCATGGTCGGATTTCAGCGCGTCATAAATCGTCGTCATGGCAGTGGCTCCAGTGATTATCTCGGGATGCAACGTCTGAGCAGGCCTTCCGTTCCCCGTATCCACGCCGCTTGAGCATCGCCGCAGATGCCCGCGCCGCTCTCTGTCATCTTGCCCACACTGAACGCGGCGGCCGACTTGCCGCTTGCGCTTGAAAGCTTGCTGCCGGGTTTGGAAGCCGGCCTCATCCGGGATGTGATCGTCGCCGACGGTGGATCGACCGATGCCTCACGCGCGATTGCCGGATCAACCGGAGCGACCGTCATCGATGCCGCTCCTGGCCGGGGCCAGCAGCTGCGCGCCGGTGCGGAGGCTGCACGGGGTGAGTGGTTGCTTTTCCTGCACGCTGACACCGCGCTTTCGCGCGACTGGCCCGAACGTGTCGGCGCTCACATCGACACCCGGCCCGGCATGGCGGCGGCATTCCGGTTGAAGTATCGCTCCGACGCGTCTGAAGCGCGCTGGCTTGAGGCGCGCGCCAACCGCCGCGCCCGCTGGTTCGGCCTGCCGTACGGCGATCAAGGCTTACTGATCTCGCGCGCGCTTTACGCCGAAGTCGGCGGCTACTCGGATGTGCCGTTGATGGAGGACGTGATGATTGTGCGCGCGATCTCTAAAAAGCGTCTGGTCATCCTCGATGCCGAGGCGCGCACGTCTGCGGCGAAGTACGAACGCGATGGCTGGCGCAAGCGGGCGTGGTCAAATGCCTGGCTATTGTCTCGCTTCCTGATGGGAGCGAGCCCTGAAACGCTGTCGAAACTTTATCGCTAATTCTCGTCTGCCCACCACGCAGGGTCGGCGAATTTCTCGGCATAGTCCGTGATCAGAAATTCCCGTAGCCCGGCAAGGTCCGTCACCGTGCACGAATAGGCATCGGTCCGCACGATGCCAAACTGGTCGTCGCGCGCCTTGTCCAGGTCGCTACAGGACGGCATCGCAATCTCGTATTGCGGTGCTCCGTCTGCCGATGCACTCGTAGGCCGTGCGACAATGTAACTCCAGGCGCTGTCGTCGCCGTCGCTCAGTTCTACCTCGCCCAGATAGATCGGCACGCCGCCTGCTTCGGTCAGCGCTTCAAAGCGCATGCGCAGGTCTTCCTCACCTTCGTCTTCCGAAGCAATGATGTACCCATCATCCGAGGGGTACCCAGTCTTGCAGGGCGGCTCGTCCGGCGTGCAAAACGCCACGGGCCCCTGCGCCAGCAGCACGCCGGCTTCGAGGCGCGGCTCGGCGGACATGAAACAGGCGCTGAGAACCGACAAGGCCAAGATCGAGGTCACGAAGACGTGCGGCTTCATAACGGTTTGATTTCCTTGCATTTCCAAAAGGTGTCGATCAGTCTCGTCCTTCTTTCCGGCAAATCAAAGGCCTTGTGCACATG
>Ga0163144_10017342_pt1 | contig 14669 bp, 8 predicted proteins | sample OliLak19BULKMAT1_FD_123175 | JGI IMG/M metagenome (GOLD analysis project Ga0163144, IMG submission 123175) | Freshwater microbial mat bacterial communities from Lake Vanda, McMurdo Dry Valleys, Antarctica - Oligotrophic Lake LV.19.BULKMAT1 | ecosystem: Environmental > Aquatic > Freshwater > Lake... | reverse complement strand
CCGCCTTTTAAAAGAAACAGAACAGCGTACTGCAGAGCTTGCAGTAATTAATAGTGTGCAGGAAGGGCTTTCAAAAGAACTGGATATGCAGGGCATCTATAACCTGGTAGGCGACAGGGTGCAGAAATTGTTTAATGCCCAGGCTGTGATCATTGGCAATTTTGATCTCACAGATAATATTGAACATTTCAACTATGCATTTGAAAACGGTGAAAAAGTCACCATCGATTCCCGGCCAATTAATAAATTACGCCAGCTACTGATTGATAAAAAGCATACCATTTATATAGCAACAGAAGAACAGGCATGTAAGGAATATGGAGTAACCGCCATAGCTGCTACCGAAATGCCCAAGTCCTTGTTATTTGTGCCCCTTCTTTCGGGAAATACAATCAAAGGTTATGTTAGTCTTCAAAATATAGATAAAGAAAATGCATTTTCTGAATCCGATATCCGGTTGTTGGAAACACTGGCCAATAGTATGAGTGTGGCATTGGAGAATGCAAGACTCTTTGATGAAACCAATCGCCTGCTAAAAGAAACCGAACAACGTACAGCTGAACTGGCTGTTATAAATAGTGTGCAGGAAGGTTTGGCCAAGGAACTGGACATCCAAGGTATTTATGATCTGGTGGGAGAAAAAATGAGAGAGATATTTAATGCCCAGGTTTTTGATATATCGACATATGATAAATCTACCCGTTTGATAGAAGATAGATATACCTATGAAATGGGTGATGATACATTATTGCCCCCAAGGCCATTGACAGGTTTCAGAAAATGGGTTATCGAAAATAATAAACCATTGATGATCAATAATAACATCGAAAAACATTCTAGTGAAATGGGCAATCTGGTAATGGCCGGTGAGATTACCAGATCTGTGGTGTTTGTTCCGATGATGGTCGGGGGCGAAGCAGCGGGCGTAATGAGCCTGCAGAGCAATAATGATAATGTATTCACCGATGCTGATGTCCGACTGCTGACTACTTTAGGTAATAGTATGAGTGTCGCCCTCGAAAATGCCCGCCTCTTTGATGAAACCAACCGCCTGCTGAAAGAAACAGAACAACGTACAGCAGAGCTTGCTGTAATCAATAGTGTACAGGATGGCCTTGTAAGGGAAATGGATATGCAGGCCATTTATGATTTGGTTGGAAACAGGATTTGTGAATTATTCGACACACAAACTGTTTTGATCAGAACATTTGATCATGAAAATGAAAAAGAGAACTGGCGCTTTGTAATAGAAAAAGGACAACGGTTCTATAGCGAGCCCCGTCCATTTATGTGGGCCAATAAGCAACTGATTGAGTCAAAACAACCTTTATTGATTAATGAAAATTATATTGAAACATCCATGAAGTATGGTGGTACCGGTGTTAGTAAGGGATTACCACCAAAATCGGCCATGTTTGTTCCAATGGTTGTAGGCGATATTGTAAGGGGATCGGTAAGTCTTCAGAATATTGACAGGGAAAATGCATTTACAGAATCAGATCTGCGGTTATTAACAACACTTACTAATAGTATGAGTGTTGCATTGGAAAATGCACGGTTGTTTGATGAAACGACTATTCTTCTGAATGAATCAAAACAAAGAGCTGCCGAACTGAGTACTGTAAACAGCATCAGCAAAGCGCTTGCATCGCAGCTTGATACTGACGATCTGATTAAAATGGTGGGTGATCAATTGAAAGATCTTTTTAAAGCCAATATTGTGTACCTCGCTTTGTACGAAAAGCATACACGAATGATTCATTTCAAGTATCAGTACGGAGAGGTAATGGCTTCGAGGGAAATTGGCGAAGGGCTCACTTCTAAAGTATTGATGAGTGGCGAACCTCTGTTGATCAATAAAGATTTGCAGGTGCAAACAACGCAGATGGGTATTCAACGGATGGGGCTTGATGCCGCTTCCTATCTTGGCGTTCCCATTCCGGTTGGTGATGAAAATATTGGTGTGCTGAGTGTGCAAAGTACCGAGCAGGAGAACCGGTTTAATGAAAATGATTTGCGGCTTTTATCAACCATCGCATCATCAGTTGGGGTTGCTATAAATAATGCTACACTTTTTGAAGATGTAAAACTGGCAAAAATGGAAGCAGAAACGGCCAGTAGAGCCGCAGAAAAAGCCAATGATGCCAAGAGTGCATTTCTTTCAACAGTGAGTCATGAATTAAGAACACCGCTGACTTCCGTTCTTGGTTTTGCCAAAATCATCCGCAAGCGATTAGATGAGAAAATATTTCCCATTGTTGATAAATCCGATAAGAAAACTGAAAAGACCATCAGCCAGATTTCTGAAAACCTGCAGGTAGTGATTTCAGAAGGTGAACGGCTTACGCATTTGATCAATGACGTACTGGATCTGGCAAAAATTGAAGCAGGCAAAATGGAATGGAGCCAGGAAAATGTTTCTATGCCTGAAGTGGCAGAACGGGCCATTGCTGCCACCACTTCACTATTTGATCAGAAAGCATTGAGATTGGTAAAACAAATTGATACTGATCTTCCTGAAATTACCGGCGACAAGGACAAACTGATACAGGTTATCATCAACCTTATTTCCAACTCCGTCAAGTTTACTGATAAAGGCACTGTTACCTGCCGTGTGTATCATGAAAAAGATGAACTCATGGTGAGCATCAGTGATACGGGTATTGGCATTGCTCCTGAAGATTTTGCTGCAGTGTTTGAACAATTCAAACAGGTGGGCGGTGATACATTGACCGATAAACCAAAAGGAACCGGTTTGGGTTTACCTATCTGTAAAGAAATAGTGGAGCATCATGGCGGAAGAATATGGCTGGAAAGTGAACCAGGTAAAGGCAGCACTTTCTCCTTTGCATTACCAATCAATAAAACAACTGTTGCCGCCAGACCTTTACACCTCGATGATCTTGTAAAGCAATTAAAAGAACAGGTGGCCCATTCACAATTAAATATAATCGGGCAGGCTTCCAATATTCTTATTGTGGATGATGATGAATCAATCCGTTCCTTATTACATCAGGAACTGGGAGATGCAGGTTATCATATTGAAGAAGCAAGTAATGGTAAAGAAGCATTGGAAAAAGTAAGGGCCAACCGACCCGACCTCATCATCCTCGACATCATGATGCCGGAAATGAATGGCTTTGATGTAGCGGCTGTTTTAAAAAATGATCCGCAAACAATGGATATCCCTATTATTGTTTTATCGGTTGTACAGGATAAAGCAAGAGGATTCAGAATTGGGGTGGACAGGTATTTGACCAAACCCATTGATACAGGTTTGTTGTTTAATGAAATTGGCAGTTTGCTGGAGCAGGGCAAATCAAAAAAGAAAGTCATGATTGTGGATCAGGATGCAGGCGCTGTAAAAACATTAACGGAAGTACTCACTACAAAAGGATATGAAGTAACAGAGTCAATCGAAAAAGAGCTGGTAGAAAAAGCGATCGCCAATCAACCGGATATTATTATCATTAACTCAGCTCTTTCAGGTAAACAGGATATTGTTCAAACGTTGCGATTTGAAAAAGGACTTGAGAATGTTTTGTTTGTTGTTTATCAGTAATAAAAATTTACATCAGTAACTAATCATTAAAAAGATGGAACAAAAAATTTTAATCGTAGATGATGAGGCACATATCAGGATGCTGATTGGACAAACGCTGGAAGAATTGGAAGATGAAGGTGTAGAATTTTTAACAGCAGAGAACGGAGAAATTGCGCTGGAGATTATTCAAAAAGAAAAACCGAAGCTTGTGTTCCTTGATGTGATGATGCCCAAGATGAATGGGATGGAAGTTTGCCGTCGTGTAAAAAAAGAACTGGGAATGAATGAAGTATTCATTGTTCTACTAACAGCAAAGGGTCAGGAAACTGACCGCCAAAAAGGGCAGGATGTAGGTGCTGATGTATATATGACAAAACCGTTTGATCCGGAAGTGTTACTGGAAAAAGCAAAAGAAGTACTTGGTCTTAGTTAATCATCCGGTATCAATTACCGACACCTGTTATTGGTATGGCGCAATCTACATTGAAATCATTATTGGGAAAACGAAGTGAAACAACTGCCTGGCTATTGTCGTGGATTGAAATGACAAAGACAGCAATCGTTGTAGAAGATGTGCAACACAACATTTTAGCAGGCACTTCAACTGAACAGGAACAGCAAATCTTTCCCGTTACATTAGACAATGAAACAGCAGGCTATGTAAAAGGAGATGCACATGCACAAAACATTGCCGGGTTATTATCATTGATGCTGCAGAAGGAAGCCGATAAAAAGAAATTAGGTACAGAGGTTTTGCATTTGTACCAGGAGTTGAATGTAATTTATAATTTTTCTGAAAAGCTAGCTGATACAATTGATCCGGATGTGATTGCACAACTAACGCTGGAACAGGCCATGCATTCGATTCCATCACATAGTGGTGTAATTGTTTTGTGGAATGAAGAAAGCAAGCAGCTACATGTTCCTGCATCAGCAGGTGAAACACTTTTTCATGAACAACAGCTCAGCAACAACAGCGGCGTATTAATCAAAATTGGATTGAGCGGTCAATCAGAAATTCTAAGCGACCTCGGAGTGTTGAAGGAAAAAGAAATGATTGAAAGCGAAGTACAATCGCTGATCTATGCGGCTATGAAAGTAAAGCACCGCATATTAGGCGCCATTATTTTAGTAGGAAAAGAAGCCGAACAATATTCTGCGGCACATTTGAAATTATTGGTTACGTTGGCTACACAATCTTCCACAGCTATTGAAAGTGCCATGCTGTATGAAAAAAATATCCGTGAAGTGCGTGAACGGGAAGAAGCGATTTTGCGCATACATGAAGTAACCAAGAAGTTTGTACCAAATGAATTCATTCGATTATTAGGAAAGGAAACGCTTACCGATGTAAAGCTGGGCGACCAGGCCGAAAAAATTGTAACAGTGTTATTTACAGATATCCGGGACTTTACTTCGCTTTCAGAAAAAATGACACCTCAAGAAAATTTTCGTTTTGTTTCTTCCTTCAATGAACGGCTTGGTCCAATCATCCGTTCGCACAACGGGTTCATCAATCAATACCTGGGCGATTCTATTATGGCCATCTTTCCGGAAAATCCTGAAGATGCATTGAACGCAGCAATAGCCATGCAACAGGCCGTTTATTCATTAAACCTGCAACGACAGATGGATGGCTTACCTCTGATAAGGGCCGGCATCGGAATGCACACTGGTCCGTTGATTATTGGTATTACAGGCGATGCCAACCGGTTAGACGCTGCCACGATTTCTGATACTGTAAATACAGCAGCACGAATTGAAAGCCTCACCAAATATTATAAAGCAACATTGTTATTGAGTGGCGAAACCATGCGTCATATTACGCAGCAGGAAAAGTTTCAGTTGCGGCACCTGGGCAAAGTGCAGTTGAAAGGAAAGCAGAACTTGTTAAGTATTATTGAATGCATTAATGGTGACGCTCCCAATAAGCACGATAAAAAAATGAATAACCTCATTCAGTTTAACCAAGCTATGAATGACTACTTTGAACAACGGTTTGAGGCAGCCATCCTGTTGTTTGAAACCATTCTTGCAACGGACCCCGAAGATCTTACTGCGAAGTTTTTTATGGACAATGCAGGCAGGTATTTAAACGAAGGGACCCCCGAAAACTGGAAAGGAGCAGAGGAGATGATAAGTAAGTAAACGATTGATTACTCCCGTATTTTATTTTTTCGTTTGAAATATACATAAAAGAATACACCGCTCAGGACAAGAGCTAAACCGATGAGCGATTGTTTTGGCTGAGTAACAACTGTATTGATGACCAAGGCTAGGGAGAATAAAATAATAACAGCAGGTATAACAGGATAACCAATCACTTTAACTTTAATGCTTCCGTTGCGTTTCATTTTAAACAGGGCCACTGCCACCAAACCATAAAACAGGAAACCGACAAAAATGACCATGTTGGTCAACATATCAAAAGTGCCAGATACAACCAATACACAACTCCATGTCATTGTATAAAGCAATGCAACTGATGGTGTGCGATGAACCGGGTGCACTTTTGCAACATGTTTAAAAAAGAAGTTTCCCTGCGCCATACGGAAATAGATCCGGGCATGGGCAAGAATGATTCCATTGAGGGAACCAAAAACAGACACCATGATGAGTACAACGAGCAAGGTTTGTCCTGCTTTACCTAATAGCGTTTCAGCAACAACTGCAGCACCAATCTGGCTTTGATCTACTGCTCTTAAAGCACTCAGGGGAAGAACATGCATGTATGCGGTATTTGCCAACACATATAATAACATCGCAATGGCAACACCGCTTATGATAGCGATAGGAATGTTTCGTTTAGGATTTTTTATTTCGCCGGTGATAAAAGAAATATTGCTCCATCCGTCATAAGCCCAAAACGCACTTAGCATGGCTGCCAGCACTGCACTTAATAACGGAACACCTTTCAAAGGGATTGTTGTTTCTGTTGTAATTACAGGTTGTGCTGCACTTCCATGTGAATACGAAAGCCCGAGGATGATGAGTAAAAGAATACCGATGATCTTTGCTGATGTAACAATATTATTCACGAGCCCGCCATTCTGTACACCATGATAGTTGATCCATGTTAACAATACAATGGCGGCAATCGCTAACAACTTAATTCCTCCTTCCGCAAAAGGAAAAACAAAACCGGCAATGGAAAGATGTTCCAATGCATGGAATGGATTACCTAATGGAATAAACACATTCACCGTTTGTGCAAAAATGAAACCCAGTGCAGCAATGGATGCACTGCCAATGATGGTGAAATCGGTCCAGCCGAAAATAAACGAAAAGAAATTGCCAAAAGAAAGACGCAGGTATTCATACACACCTCCCGACTCTTCTGTTAACGAAGAAAGACCAGCCAATGTAAATGCGCCAAACATAGTAATGATACCTGCACCTACCCACGCCAGCAAAATCCATGTTTCACTCAAACCTGTTTGCGACATGGGAACGATCTTCTTGAAAACGCCGGAACCAATCATCATTCCTGCCACCAATAAAATACCTGTTGTTAAACCAAGTACTCTTTTGAGTGTTGGTTGTTGATTGTTAGATGATGTATTCTGTTCCATGATGATTAAATTGAGTTTATTGTATTAGAGGATCTTGTTCTTTTTCCAATTCCTTAATTGTTTTCTTCGCTGAGGCTAAACGTATCTGTTTATTTTTCTCCACCAATTTATTAGTAGCCCATTTTTCTGACTTATGATGAAGCGGCACAAGCAATGCAGCAATGCAAACCAAAGCTAATAACATTAACACAGGTGAGTGATGGGTGATCTGTTCTAAAAAAGGATGAAGCAGCAAATTGAGAAATTCAAACACAATTAACAGGGTAACAACACCAAGGAATTTAATAATTTTTGCATTGGTAATAAACCGGCGGCTGAGTAATAAAAAGAGAAGGATGAATGTTATGATGCCAAGTGCTAGTAATGCATATTGAATATTCTGTTTTCGCTGATCTGATTCCTGCCTGTTTTTAGCATCTTCCTCTGAAATGCGCAATTGTTCACTAAAGGCGAGAGACTGTATTTTATTTGTTTTTTCTTTACTGAAAACAGAATCCCTGAATGCCGATTCCAGTCTTGCATAATAGTAAGCAGTATCTGGTTGGCCAAGACTATCATACACCGTTCTTAAAAAACCCGCCGCCGCCTGTTTGAAATCATAATTATTGAGTTGTTTGCCGGTGGCAAGTAATTGCTGCGCCTGTTCCTTTGCAACTGAAATTTTATTACTCTTAAGCAAGAAATTAATAAATGCCGGTTTAATGATAAATTTTACATACGAGTATTGCATGGAGTCTGATTGAGCATTAGCCCGTTTAAAATGAAACCCGGCTAATTCTTTATCGCCTAATTGCTCATGAACTGCTCCCAATAGCATCTGTGCATAAGTTTCATACAGAAAACTTCTTAACCTTAAATTGGTTTCATTTAATGCCTGTGTATAATGCATGGCAGAGTCCGGTCTTTGCATATATAAAAAATACCGGCTGTAATTATATTGTACCTGCCTAACCATATAATTATACATAGGGGAGTTCTTGCCGGGCAATGCCGCTTCTGCTTTTCTTATATATTTTATTTGTTCATCGGGGTTGCCAAGGTTTTCATATACGATACTTATATCAATATATAAGGAACTTAATCTTCTTTTATCGTTGGTCTTTTGTGCAAGGGGAATTCCTTTAAAAAAAAACTCAAGCGATTTACTGTAATCGCCTGTATTAAATAAAAATAAATTTCCAACGAAATTGTAGCTGATAGCAAGTAATGAATCGTTATTCAACTGTTGTGCTATCTGCAGCATGTTTAAACAGGAAGCAGAATCTAAATTGTTGTTGCCGCTTGAAAAATATTCTTCGCCTATTTTACTATACAAATCAAATCGTTTAAGGAGGTTGGTGGTGGCAGCTAAAACAACCTTTAAACTATCAGTTTTGTTTTGTGTAAAACTACTTTGCACTACTATAAAATAGCATAAACAAATAAGCAGTTTTTTCATAATTCAATTAAGTTAACTCTTTTCCAGTTCTTCAATTGTTTTCTTCGCTGAGGCTAAACGTATCTGTTTATTCTTCTCCACCAATTTATGCGTAGCCCATTTCTCTAATCTATGATGCAATGGAACTAATAATGCTGCAATACAAACCAAAGCCAGTAACATGAGTACCGGTGAGTGATGGGTGATGCGTTCTAAAAAAGGATGGAGTAATAAGTTTAAAAATTCAAACACTAATAGCAGGGCAATTACACCGAGAAACTGAATAAGCTTTGTATTGGTAATATAGCGGCGGCTGAGCATTAAAAATAAAAAGATAAATGTGATAATACCGATAGCAAGTAAAGCATACTGAATATTTTGTTTACGTTCATCTTCAGCTTTTATTTCTTTTGCCGCTACTTCCTGCTGGCGTAAATCTTCTTCAAATGTCATTAATTGTATTTGCTGATTTGCTTTTTTGCTGTACAGTGAATCATTAGCCATTTTATAGATGGAGGCATACTTTAATGTGCTGTCACAATTGCTTTTTTCATATAGATCGGCAAGCAGTTTGGCGGGTTGTATGCTCATGTAAAAGAAACTTGTGTTTTGAATTACCTCAACTGCTTTTTTTGCATAAAACTTACAACTGTCCAGTTGATTTATTCTTTGAAAATGTTCCGCTATATCGGTATATGCCCAACATAATTGCCTTAACCGATTTCCCTTAATTGCTTTTTGTATAGACATATTATAATAGGTAATAGCCAAAGCATCATTGCCCATTCTGCTGTGTACTCCACCCAAATTCCAAAGGACATAGGCCAGATCAAGTGTATCAGCCTTTAAAGCCAACTCATAACTTTTTTGCAAATACTTTAAAGCAGAATCAAGCTTGCCCATTCGCATATACATGCTCCCTATATTCATTAATGGCCAGGCTTTAACCATTTCATTTTTCCCACTTTCTGCATCTGGTAAAGCGGATGAATACACCTGTAATGCTTTGTCGAAATCATCACGGTCTCTGTAAACATGACCCATTTGGTTTTTTGTCATGGCAAGAATGGAATAGTTGCCACTTTTTTCGGCTATTTCTAATGCTTTTTGATGATACTCCAATCCCTTTATTGAGTTGCCCGACATTCGGAAACCAAAACCTAAATAACAAAAACCTGAAGCCTCTACTATGAGATCTTTTTTCTCTTGTCCTTGCTTTATCCAGGCTCGTCCAATTTCTATTATCTGGCTGGTACTTGAATCATAACCCGGCGAATAATGGGTGATGAATATCAAATCAACTTTTTTATTTTCGTCTTTTTCAATGGTAATTTTTTGCAGTATTGAATCTATATTTAGCTTTTGCGCAAAAGCTGTTTGCATACTGGCAACAAAACAAATGAAGGCTAATCTTTTTTTCATGTTCAGTTAGTTTGTTACAACAAAAATTCATTTGCATTTTCAGGGTGTATAATATGTGTGACCGTTGTGGGGTAAGCATTGCTAAAAGCCCGGCTCACACCAGCTTTTGCTTTGGCATTCCATTTACATTCAAATGCGGTAATAGCTCCACCAGTATCTTCAATATAATCTACTTCCTGCTGCGCCAGAGTGCGCCAAAAAAAACGGGAAACATATTGCTGGGTATTATTTAAAAATTTCATCCGTTCGCTGATAAACCAGTTCTCCCATAACTGCCCCGTATCATTCCGCAGGTTTACCGGGTTAAACTGGTTGATGACGGCATTGCGTAAACCATTATCATAAAAATAAATTTTATAACTCTTCTTTAGTTCATTGCGAAGGTTGCGGCTAAAGGCAGGCAGACGAAAAACGATAAAAGCTTTTTCTAACAGGTTAATGTATTTCTCAACGGTTTCGGAATTTAATCCGCATAGCTGGCCCAGTTCATTATAGCTTATTAATTGTGCCATTTGAAAAGCTAATGCCTGCACTAATTTTTCTAATTTATCCGGCTTTTGTATCCGCTCCCAGGTAAGAATGTCTTTATACAGATAACTATTCGCTAATTGTTTTAACAGGGATTGTTCATTACCCGGCGATGTTATTATTTCAGGATAGTAGCCGTACAGCAAACGATGATGCAATAATCTTTTTTCTTCCAGCAAATTGGTATGCGCCACCATTTCACCAAACGACAAGGGGTATAAATGATACTCCCACTTGCGGCCTGTTAATGGTTCATTTATTTTATTGGCCAGCTCAAAAGCAGATGAGCCAGTGGCAATAACTTTTACACCTTTTATATTATCGGTAATGAGCTTTATACAAATGCCGATATTTTCAATCCGCTGTGCTTCATCAATCACAACTGTTTTACTCTTGCCAATTAAAGATTTAAGTTGTGTGGAGCTGGGATTTTCTAATAAACTTCTGATGTCTGTTTCATCCCCATTCCACCAAGCAATGGGTTGTTTTAATTGTGCCTGCATCAGTTGCAGCAAAGTGCTTTTGCCTGTTTGCCTCGGACCAAGCAAGATAACGGCTTTGTTATCATTTAGCTTTGTAACTATAGTATCCGAAAGGGTTCTTTTTATCATTATTTCTTATATATCCGTAAATTTAATAGTTTTTATTCGGATGTTTCCGAAAAAATACTACTATTTATTCTTTTGACTTTTCCAACTCTTCAATGGTTTTCTTTGCTGCTGCAAGCCGTATCTGTTTATTCTTCTCCACCAATTTTGCCGTTGCCCATTTTTCGACTTTGTGATGCATTGGTACCAACAATGCTGCAATACAAACCAATGCCAGCAACATCAGCAACGGAGAATGATGTGTTACTCTTTCTAAAAACGGATGCAGCAATAAGTTTAAAAATTCAAATACAATTAATAAGGCAACAACGCCAAAGAATTCAATCAGTTTGGTATTGGTGATAAAACTGCGACTGAGTAATAAATACAAAATAACTAAAGTAAGAATGCCGAGGGCAATTAAAGCATATTGTATATTTTCTTTGCGTTGTTGTGCCTCTTCAGTTTTTTTGGCTTTATCCTCTATAATACGTAATTGCTCTTTAAAGGCCAATGCCTGAATGGTATTTTGATTATTCTGGTTAAAAATCAATTCTCTTATACCAGATTCCACTTTTGAATAATAATACGCACTGTCAGTGTTATTTAGTTTATCAAACAATTCTTTTTTATAAGTGGTAGCCGTTAATTTAAAATTTAAATTCCGGGTGTTACTGGACAATGCCCAAAACTTTTCAGTCTGCACTTTAGCTTCCTCCATTCTGTTATTAGTCATAAGAAACGGAATATACCTTTGAAAGAAACCCATCTTTCTGAGTTCACTTTTTAGTGAATCCGATAGTACAAGTGCCTTATTAAAATATACATCGGCCAACTCATTCTCATTCATTTTTGCATTTACAGTGCCAAGCAAGTGCAATGCCTGCAATTGGAATGTACTGAGTTGTAATCTTTCGCTTGTTTGTACTGCAGCCTGTGCATAGGATAAAGCAGAGTCCAGTTGGTTTTTCTCCATGTAAGCAATCCCCATACTTCTTTGATACTGCACCAGCATGTAATCGTACTTGGATGAAGTTTTTTCAGGCAGGGTTTCTCCTCCCTTTTTTGTGAAATTTAAAAATTCATCAATATTTTTAAGTGAGTAATAGGTGGTTGCTATGTCAAAATAAAGTGAACTTATTCTTCGTCTGTCGTTAAACTTTTCAGCTAATGGTAATGCTTTAAAATAATATTCAAGTGCAGCGGTATTATCTCCTTTGCTTTGAGAAAAATAATATCCTATCCAGTTATAACTGGTGGCAAGCAGTGAATCATTTTTTAATTGCTGCGCTATCTGCAGCAAATCAATACAAATTGCAGAGTCAATATTGTTGCTGGAATAAGAATCTATAGTTTCTAAATAGTTGATGGTAGCGTTGAAACGCTCAATGGGGTTAGTATAGCTAACCAAGGCAGCTTTTATGCTGTCAGGATTATTGTTTTGTGTAAAAGCAACTTGCATACCTGTAACAAAACAAAAGAGAGTAATTATTTTTTTCATCATTCTTTTAGTTTGTTTTCTTCTTCGGCTGTTGCTGTGTGCTGCAATGAATACCGCCGCCGTTCCAGTTTTGCATGATGGCATCAATAAAAACAATTTTTCTTCCGGGGAACTGTTGTTTAAATATCTTTCGCACTTCATCTTCTTTTTCTTTAGATGAACCATACGCTGTGTAAGTGGGTAACAATACCGTTCCATTTGTTACTAAGTAATTCATATAACTTCCTGCCGGAACCCGCCAGATGCTATCACCAACTTTTGGTGCTTCAGAAGGAACAAAACTTTTTAGTTCAACATCAAATGTGGCTACTCCGGAATCAAGGGCTTGTCTTACTTTTATTTTTTTTGTGATGAGATCGGGTAACGGAACTTTGATGATGGTAAATGGTTCTCCATCCTGGTTTTTTGCATTTTTTAGAATATTGTAGTTCTCATTCATGCGTTCGTAATTCATTTGATTGATTGGGTTAAGGTCTTTTTCTTTTTCATCAACCCATGCAAGCAGGATGGTATTGGCATCAGCAAAGCGAACAAACTCATCTGTATGCCCGCCGGTGCCACCACCGTAATAGTTAGCGGTTATGCGGCGAAAGAAATTTTGCGGATCATCAGCCAAGCCTTTTTTTACCCAAATGATATTGCTGACACCCAACACTCGTTTAAATTCTGTTTCAATGAATTCTTTTTTCAGATCGGGGTTTCGCTGAAACACGGTCGCTTCACAAAGTATCAATGTACCTTCTCCATTTACTTCAATGGCACCACCTTCGTGTTTTACATCAGTTTTTAAAATGATTGCGCCCTCTGCAACAGCCATCTGGCTATCAACTGTTGCTGTTTTCATCCGAAATTCTTTACGGAGATTCAGGTAGTGATTCACACTGTCTTTGTTAGCATTATACTTTACTTCTAAAAAACCCGGATAGCCATAAGCGTTCCAGGCAAAATCAGCCACACCCAATTCACCTTTTCCATTGACTAAAAAAGCAGCACCATGATCTCGAATCCAATAGCGTTCACCGGGCATGATATAGGTTTTGTACATGCTGGTATCCACTCCCTGTGATGCGAGATAGGTTTTTGCCTTTTGCAGTAGTGTATCATTGTGAAATGCAAGTTTCACTTGCACATTTGCTGACAATGCTTTGATGATGTTTGCAACAGCAGGGTAGTAACCACGCAGACTGTCTTTTTCCCAACCGAGCCAAATAGCATCATGCGGTTCCCATTCGGCAGGCATGTAAAATGTTTCTGCGGCACGTTGTTGTTTGTTGGAGTTACAGCTAAGCAAAACGTAAGCAAGAATGAGAATGGTTATGTTGGGCTTCATAATTTCTATTTTATTGTAAATGATATTCCTTTTGTAAAAATGCAATAGTATTTTTTGCTTTTTTATTCAACAGCTCAAGTCTTGTTGTAATAATGATATTGCTCCCTTTGAGTTGATTGATGCAGAAGGCAAGATCTTGTTGCAAAGAAGGATCGTAAGATCGTAAAGGAGGGTTGCCGGTTGGTTTATTCACATTATTAAATTCATCGAGCATGCTGTCAAATACAAAGGGGTTGAATATTCGGACAAGCAATGGGTCTGCCGCTCTTCTTTCAATACGTTCATCATCTACATTTTGCAAAATATAATCAACTAATTTTTGATAAGAAATGATACTGTCGGCTGCATTTTCATTTCTTATCAACCGTAATGAACCGGAATATTTCAATTGGGTAACGGTCCTGTCATTGCTTTGAAAACGTGTTGTTCTAACCAGTATCCTTCCCAGATAATAGAGTTCGTTTTCGTAGCCTTTTATTTTTTTCTCACGAAGTAAATAAATCAATGAGTCCAGTTGATTTCGTTTTCGCTTTTGGAAAACTAAATTTGCATGTATGGCAGCCGTATCAACTTTTAAATCTTCAATAAACGTTTCTATAAATTTTTTCTCCCTGTCCCGTTCAATTTTATGCTCCAACTGATACTCTGCTAAAAACCCACAGAACACAGCGAGGAACAACATTAAAAATTCCCAGAAATAAGCTTTCCAGTTTTTCTTGTGATGAGGTGCTGCGGGGTCGTGGGCATGATGATGTACTTCCATATCTT
>Ga0163144_10017341_pt1 | contig 14670 bp, 7 predicted proteins | sample OliLak19BULKMAT1_FD_123175 | JGI IMG/M metagenome (GOLD analysis project Ga0163144, IMG submission 123175) | Freshwater microbial mat bacterial communities from Lake Vanda, McMurdo Dry Valleys, Antarctica - Oligotrophic Lake LV.19.BULKMAT1 | ecosystem: Environmental > Aquatic > Freshwater > Lake... | reverse complement strand
TAAACCAGTCTTCAGCAGTTCCATCACCAAATACAATTATTTTTATTACCTGGGCGCAATTGCTCCACGATTTAGTGATTACGGCTTTCATATTAGCCTGGCTTAATTCGGGATCTTTAAATTGTTTGCTTGCTAACTTAAATTCTTCCGGCAATTGAGTGTTTTTTGCTCTGTTGATAGTTGCGTTCTTCGATGATAATTGTGCATCGGTTTTCATCTTGTCAAAATCGGCTGTGGATAAATCAATATTCAATTCTCCCGAGGCCTCGCTATACATAATTTGAAGTTCTATTTTTATTTTGTGGTTTCGCGGAGAAAGGCCGGAGAAAAAACCGGAGAATTCAATGGGGTCATTGGAATGCACTGCCTGAGATGGATCAGGAATGATATCAATTGGATAAAAAGTGTTTTTGTAATCGGCTCCATTAATGGAGAACAGAATGCTGCTGGTCATATTATCATCTATTGTTAACATATAACCTGAGTTTTTATCTAGGTTATCTTTCAAATAATCTTCAATAGTTCCCGATAAATAAATCATTCCGTAAACTCGATCAGTTCCATTGAAGTCTGTTGTGAATTGCGACGGATTTTCTTTTCCTATAATGATTGGGATTTTGGAAAATAAAATTTTTCCCGCATTTTGTTTATGAAAATCACTCGTAAAAACTTTAGTCAAATATTTTCCTGCTAAATCCGCTTTTGCCTTTTCTGTGTCTTTCTTTAATTTTTTAGCGGGCTCATAATCCGGAATTGACAATAGAACGGCATCCATAATCATATCTGCATTCATCGCGATTTCGGCGGCTTCCTTTTCATTAAATTTTTTCTTTGAGTAGGAATCCTCAATGAGATAGTTTACTTCTCCTTTAATATAATTATTAAAAAAGGCAGGATATGTATTTTTAAAATTCATTAAAGTGTCGAAATGATCTATATCGAAATCACCACAATCGCCGCATCCCCTTTTTTTTGTTTTTTCAAGAGTTGATGGATAGTTAAGTTTCTTTGCATTTTCAAAATATGATTTTACGGAATTTGTATTTCTTAAAGGATCGCCGTAGGTATATTTTAAATCAAGAATAATATCATCCATTGTTTTTAAAAACTGTTTGTAATCATCATCAATTGGGGCTGCGGTATTCGTTACGCTATAATCATTATCTGGGGTATTATTTGTAACAGTGCTTTCCGGCGTTTTAGGATTTGCATCATTGCTATTGCTCTTAGGAAGATTGACTTTTGGAACTTTTACGTTAATACCAATTTGTGCAGGGCAAATAAATGAACCTGCCAATAAAATAATTGTAATGAATAATTTTCGCGTTTTCATATTATAGCTTGCCTGTTATTATTTTACTTTTAGTTGATTTTGAAAAAAATTCTATATACAAATCTATTCCATTCTTTACCTATGGAGATATTCTTTTTTCTTCAAAAGTTACTTCGATTAGCTAAGAATATTAGGTTATCCTTTTTGCAGCAGTATTGATACTTGGGTTTTTCTATTAAACAGGCTGGCCAATAGCAGATGAAATAGCCATAATCCTAAGCGGCATACAAACCGGGAATGAATATGTGGCGTATTCCATGTGACAATCAGAACCTTAAAAAAGTATATACACATGAAAATAATTATCTTGCATACCATGCTAAATTATTCATTGATTTTAGGAATTTTTTGCGCTCATGTTTTTACGAAAGAACCCAGCACCAGCAGGTCTATTTCGGAAGAAGGAACTTATTTCTCAATTTCTACTAATGCAACACGCCGTTCTTCAACAGGAGATGATGAGGCTCTTGATGCCTGGGAAAGCGGCGCAAGACCTGCGTTGAAAATAATAAGGGATTCACTTGAAGTATACATCAACAAAATGGTACACGACTCTCTTGTAAAACTTCCGTTTATTAAATATGATAAATTATTGCCAAGTGCAGGACAATTGAAATACGGAGAAAAAAGAGATGGCAAATGCAATGATGATACAGGCTGCTTTACAAGCTATATGGAGATGAATAATTTCTTTAAAAATAAAAATGCAGCGGCAGGAAAAAATAGTCAAAATCCTATTGCTACTTCCGGAATTTCATACATCTCGGTGCAATTTTCTTTTTCAAGAATCCCCGATGAAGGAGTTGTAGATGGCGCTCTTTACCAATATCTGAGCAAAATCCTGCCCTGCAGCAAAGAATAATTTTTCGAAATTTTTTTGACAAAAACCCCGCTAAGTTTTCTTAGCGGGGTTTAATTTATAAAGTCGAAGCTTATTTTTTAGGCACCAATGTATAAAGAGTAGTGATCAAATCTCTATCCTGATATTTTATCTCCAATTCTTCCGAACCCCCTTTTAATATTTTTAATATATGCACAACTTTTTTTCCATTTGCATCGGGAGCATCATCGGTAATAGTAATAATTGTTTTTGTTTTGTCGGTCACCCATTTCCCTGTATGCACAATTCCATCATAAGTGAAAAATGCTGTCTGGTCAAGCGAAAGCGTCAAGCCGTCATTCGCTTGTTTTTTAGGAAGGTTGCCTTCCTGGTAAACTTCGCCGAAGCATTCGTACTTTTTGATTTTCCATGCTTTTGCAAGGGCAGAATCTTTTGCTGTCATTACAAAAGGCAGTGGTGCTTTTCCAGCCGGAGCTTGTGAATAAGCAAAACCTAAACACACTGTAAACGCGAGGAGTGAAATAACTTTTTTCATAGGATTGTATTATTTAATATTTCGTTAGCAAAAGTTAAGCCATTTATGGTTCATTTCAATTTTATACAAATATTTTTTGGCTCAGTGAAAAAGCGTAATGCCTCAAAACCACCTTCCCTGCCCACTCCTGAGCCTTTTACGCCTCCAAAGGGAGTTCTAAGATCACGCAGCAGCCAGCAATTTATCCATACAATTCCGGTATGTAATTGTGCAGCTACTCTATGCGCACGGGTTAAATTCTCTGTCCATATTACAGATGCCAGGCCGTATGAGGTGCTATTGGCATACATCAATACTTCTTCTTCTTTATCAAATGGAGTAAGTGTAACAACTGGTCCAAAAATTTCTTCCTGGTTGGTACGGCAGTCATGCGGTAATCCTTCGACCACTGTTGGTTCAATGTACCAGCCATCAGCAAATTCACCTTCTAATTTAACTTGTTTTCCTCCGCACAATATTTTTCCGCCCTCTTGTTTTGCAACTTCAATATGTGACAAAACTTTTTCCATGTGTTGTTTGCTCACCACCGCTCCAAGCTTGCTTTCATCATCTGCAGGGTTTCCTACTTTAAGCATTTTTACTTTTTCTACAAAAGCGCTTTTGAATTTCTCATAGATAGAACGCTCAATAAAAACGCGTGATCCACATAGACAAATTTGCCCCTGGTTAGCGAATGAAGAATGCAATGATGTTTTTACCGCATTGTCAAAATCACAATCGGCAAAAATTATGTTTGGATTTTTCCCTCCTAATTCCAGCGACAATTTTTTAAACATTGGAGCTGCAATACGAGCTATCCCCTCCCCTGTTTTTGTTCCCCCGGTAAAAGAAATAACAGGTATATCTTTATGGCCTACAATAGCAGCGCCAACTTTATGTCCGTAACCATGTACAATATTTAATACACCTTTTGGCAACCCTGCTTGTATACAAAGTTCAGATAATAAATAGGCGGTCATTGGAGTAATCTCTGAAGGTTTTGCTATTACACAGTTTCCGGAAGCCAATGCGGGTGCGATTTTCCAGGAGAATAAATACAATGGTAAATTCCAGGGAGAGATGCAGCCTGCGATACCAATGGGATCATTGAGCGTATAATTGATCGCTGTATCTTCCATGGAATGCGCTTCCGATGCGAGATGTAAGATCCCTGTTCCGTAAAAATGAAAATTACTTGCAGCTCTTGGAATGTCCATGCTTTTAGCAAGCTTCAATGGCTTTCCATTATCAATTGATTCGGCTTTTGCAAGGGCATCCAGATTTTCTTCAATAAGCGATGCGATCTTCAATAAATATTTTGAACGAATGTCTTTAGGCGTTTTAGACCATAGAGGGAAAGCGGCTTTGGCTGCAACGACAGCCAATTCCACATCGCGCTCATCCGAGTCAGGAATTTTGGAGTAAACCTTTCCTATTGAAGGATTGTAATTATCGATATAAGACTTACTAAGCGGCTCAACTAATTCTCCGTTGATATAATTTCGTAACTGTAGCATAAAATTTATGTTACATAAAGTTACTAAAAATAAAAGGAACTTAAGATTTGGAAACCATTGAAAACAAAGGCTCCTCCCATTAATTGAAGCGGCATTAGCACCATGTGCGGCTTTTTTATTTTATGATCTCCATTTCTAATTTTCACAGACAGTAACACTAGAAAATGGATTTCACTAACTTTACTGATAAATTGTATTGAAGATATTTTTAAATATGAAGATCAGTGTTGCTTTGTTCATTCTTTTTTTTATTTCCACAGTATCGCAGTCACAAAAATTACCCGCGGCGAAGGGGCGTGTATATGGAAAGATAATTGATACGAAGACCAGAGAGGCGATACCGTATACTCCTGTGACCATTTATAAAAAGGATACGCTGATCGGTGGTGTCATCACAAAACCAAACGGAGAGTTTAGTCTGGAAAATTTACCTTTTGGAAAATTTACACTTAAGGTTAGCCTCATCGGGTACAAAGAATTGCTGCAGACGATTATTGTTTCACCCCAGAATGAAGAGCAGGATCTGGGGGATATTAAACTGGACCTTTCTGTAACAGAATTTAATACAATGGAGATTGTTAAAGAAAAGAGCGCCGTTGAAATGAATATTGATCGGAAAGTATTTAATGTAGAAAAAAATATTATTTCAAAGGGAGGTACAGCAGCAGATGTTGTTTCTAATATTCCTTCCGTAACTCTTGATGCAAATGGAAACGCTCAACTTCGTCAAAATGCTGCCACCATATATATTGATGGAAGGCCGACCAGTTTAGCGCTCAACCAAATTCCCGCCGATCAAATTGAAAAAATTGAAGTGATCACCAATCCCTCCGCAAAATTTGAAGCCAGCACAACAGGTGGAATATTAAATATTGTGATGAAGAGCAATACACAGCCCGGGTACAATGGCATGATAACAGGTGGCGCAGGAACAAAAGACCATTACAATGGGCTATTGTTGTTTAACATTAAACAGAAGCCGATTGGATTTTCTTTGAATTATACATTCAACACTTTTAAAAACTCTGTTCCGGGATACACTAATCGCACTAACTATCCTTCTGGTTTTTATAATGTGGATGACGAAATTTTGTTTCGACATTTTTTTCAGTCGGGAACAACAGCACTGGATTATTACATTAACAACAGAAATACATTAACCATCTCGGAAAATATAGTGATGGGCGATTTTAAAACGATATATGATCAAACATTTGAATTCTCCGAACCTGGCAATTCAAATAAAATAAGCGGAAACAGACTAACCAACACACTGACACATTTTGAAAATTACACGACAAAACTATTTTATAAAAAATCTTTTCCAAAAAAAGGAAAGGAAATAACAGCCGATGTAAATTATATAAATGGAAGTTCCCGAAATCCAAGCGATTTTACTACATATACTTATGATTCAGCAGGGGTTTTATTACCTGACAATCCGGAACTGCAAATAAATAAGGCGACCAATATTAATGAAATGTTTTCTTTTCAATCGGATTTTGTTAATCCAATAAATGACAGTTCAAAAATGGAAACAGGTATACGCGTGTCTTACAAACCCAGTGACCAGTCTTTAGATGTAAGCAATTTTAATTATTTGAACGGAAATTATGTCACAAATGATTTGCTCACCAGTTATTATCAAATAAAAGATTTAGTTAACGCAGCATACATAAACTATTCGACCAGGTATAAAAAAATAAATTATATGCTGGGCTTGCGTGTAGAAAACTCATTCTACAACGCGACGGTGACAAACAGAGAAAATACACGCTTCTTGTATAGTTATCCGAGTAACCTGGCCAATATTTTTAATGCCTTATTTCCTTCCATTTTCATTTCAAAAAAATTAACCGAGAAAAAAGAAATACAGTTTAATATAACGCGAAAAATAAACAGACCCAACTTCCGTCAGTTCTTGCCATTTATAACCGCGAGTGATTTCAAAAACTATTCGATAGGAAACCCCGCAATTACCCCGGAGTTTATAAATAGCATGGAGCTTAACTACAGCCAATTTTTAAAAAAGGGAAATGTTTTATTGACATTATTTTTTAGAAACAGTGAGCATATTTTAACACAATATACGTATCCTCTGTCAACAGATTCTTCTGTGCTGGTGACCACAACCATTAATGGAAAGCAAGCGAATTCGCTTGGCATCGATAACACAATAAAATATACGCTTTTCAAAGGCTTTGAAACAACTTTGAATATGAACCTGTTTTATACAGCCATTAATGCGGTTTATAATGGTAACAGTTTTAACAACCACGGATTTAATGGAACGGGGAAATTGATCATGATGTATCGTATGCGTAAAAACTTTTCAATGCAATTTTCGGGTAACTATGAATCACGAAAAACTGTACCACAAGGATATAATAGAGAAGTATATTTTGCTGATATTGCTTTTAGTAAGGAAATAAAAAAAGTGCTTACAATTACACTCAGCATCAGAGATGTTTTTGACACTAATAGCAGGGGAACATATATTGTTGGTGAAGACTATATTCAGGAGAGTTGGAACAGACGGGAAAGCCGCTTTGTTAAACTTATTGTTAATATGAAATTTGGCAAGGGTGATGCTGTGTTGATCAAGCGAAAAGCTAAACCTGGCGAACTCGGACCGGATAACATGGACTTTTAGTTTATGATTTAAATGCTGAGTACGGCATGTTGTTATCTTATCAAACTGATATTTCCTTTTTTTAGTTCGCTTTTATCAGCAGGCAAAGCACAATGTATTATCATTTACGGTTATCGTGTAGGATGCGGCCATTCCCAGATTAAAATCAATTATGTCTGCTCCCGCATTGGTATTGGCCTGGATGATGGCCCACCTCAATGTTCCTGCTGCGCCATTGTCTGTCGTACTTGTAACGGTGTACGTGTTACCGAACAGCTGAGCGCATTGTAATAACAAAAAGGAGAATGATAAAAGGAATCTAAACAACATAAGGCGAAAACCTATATTAATATAGTAAAAAAATTATGATTTAATGATAAAAAGCTAAAATGAAATAATACCATTTATAAATACAAAACAGCCTTTCTTTTTTTGCCTCACCCTTAGTCCCTCTCCAAAAGGAGAGGGAAATATTGGCATATTTTGTATTTATAAATGGTATAATTTACCTCAAAAGAGTGGCTTGGGGATGCATTCGGATAGTAGATCGAACAACTATCGTTTGCTGAAATGGCGAAAGTGAAATTCGCTTAATAGAGATAGTGAGTTAAGCAAATTCTCGAGTGAAATTTTACCACCAGCCGCGGCCACAATTTGTTCCATCGCGGCCCCCGCTGCTAGAAACATTTTTAATCGCGTTGATACTGGTGGTAAGTATTTGAATTCGATAATATGATTTTATTTAATAATATTAATATGTCCCCTGTACCTGTGTTTTATATTGCTTGTGTCTGTTAGGTTTATAACCCATACATAAGTATCTTCCTGTGCAATGTTTCCGCTCTTTCCGTTTTGTACCTTTCCGTTCCAGCCTTTTGTTGGATCACTGGTTTCAAAAATTAAATTCCCCCAACGATCAAAAATTAAAAACTCAAACTCTTTGCTGTCAATTCCAATACTCGCCGGTTTAAACAGATCGTTGATACCGTCTTCGTTCGGTGTAAAAGTATTTGGAATAAAAAAGGTAAATTCTTCTTCTACAGATACTACTTGTTCAAGCGTATCACTGCAGCCATAAGTATTTATAACAATCAATTGCACGTGATAATATCCGCTGTAGTTATACAGCAATTGCGGATGTTGTTGTGTAGATGAAGAATTACTAATGTCTCCAAAAGTCCAGTTCCAACTGTTTGCGCCTGTGGACTGATCAGTAAAATATATTATGGCATTGGTTGTGGCCGGGTTTGGCTGTATGCTGAAAGCTGCCGTTACACCGGGATGCATAGTTAAAGTTATAGCAGATATACTGTCACATCCATTCATTGAAGTAAATGTTTGAGTGTATACCCCAGAAGTTGTTCTGTTAAGGCCATGTATTACAACAGGTTCTCCCTCACAAATATTAATGCTGTCATTTGTATTTATTGCCGGACTAATAATTAAATTAATTGTGAGGGTGCTGTCACATCCTGCAGCGTTGGTTAAATTTTGTGTGTATACTCCGCTCGTTGTATACGTTTGTCCGTTATGTGTATAGCTGCTGCATCTATTCAAAGCAATTGTATTTGAACCGCCGTTCCTGATGTTGAGCGTTACCGTTGAGATACTATCACAGCCATTTACAGAGGTAAAGGTTTGAGTATATAATCCGGAAATATTTTGATTTACACCATGAATGAGGATAGATTGTCCCTGGCAAATGCCTTGGACGATGCTTGTATATATTGCGGTATTGATTGTTAAGTTAATGGTGAGTATACTATCGCATCCTGTTCCGTTAACTAAAGTTTGTGTATATAATCCACTCATGGTATACGTGAGATTATTGTGTGTATAACTATTGCAGGTGTTTACATTTATGGAATTGCTACTGTTGCTTAGTACAGTAAGTGTGATACTCGAGATACTATCACATCCACTGGCAGCGGTGAATGTTTGTGAATATATGCCCGCCACATTTTGACCTACTCCATGTATAATAACTGATTGTCCCGAACAAACACCTTGATTACCTGAAGTGCTTACTGGATTATTAATTGTCAGATCAATAGTTAGAATGCTGTCGCAGCCAGATGCATTGATCAATGCTTGAGTATATATTCCGCTTGCAAAATAAACTTGTCCGTTATGCGTATAGCTGTTGCAGGCAGTAGGATAAATAGTATTTGTGCTGATGTTATTAACAGTTAATGTTATGTTTGTAATACTATCGCATCCGCTCACTGCTGTAAAGGTTTGGGTGTAAATGCCAGGTGTATTTTGATTTACTCCATGTATCAATATCGACTGGCCTGCACAAACAGTCTGATTACCATTGGTATTTATAGTGGAATTAATAGAAAGATTAATTGTAAGAATGCTATCGCATCCTGCCATGTTGCTTAATGTTTGTGTATATATCCCGCTTGCGGAATAAGTTTGACCGTTGTGTGTATAGTTAATACATGCACTTGGATTAATTGTATTCGTGCTTATACCATTTACAGTTAAAGTTATGCTTGATATACTGTCACACCCACTCGCAGCGGTAAAAGTCTGGGAATATATTCCTGCGATATTTCTGTTTATTCCATGTATTGTTGCTAATTGATTTGCACAAATTTGTTGGTTGCCAATTGTATTTATGGTTGGATTGATAGCTAAGTTAATAGTGAGAAGGCTGTCACATCCTCCGGTACCTGTAAATGTTTGCGTATAAATACCGCTCACAGTATATGTTTGTGTCCCATTTGTATAGCTGTTACAGGCATTGGGTGTAATTGTGTTTGTGGAGGTTGCGCTGCTTGCAGCAATGTTAATACTGCTTGAAGAATATATTGTATCACAATCGGTTATTACTTTTAAATCCACGGAAAAAATTCCTACTACTGCATAACTAATGTTAGTTGGATTTGGCGATGTTGAAGCAGATGGTGTCCCGCCCGTAAAAGTCCATTGATACTTTACACTAGTCGTGTCGCAAGCGATTTGGTTGTTATAGTTCTGTGTGAAGTTTGCTTTTGCAGGCGATGAACAACTTGTGCTTGTTTGTGAAGAATTTGTATTTACTACTTGTATAGTTGTATCACCACAACTTACACCACAAATTTTACCAATGACAATATCATATGTGCCACCCGTTGTTTTTTGAAATGCATTACTGGTAACAGGATATGTCCCATTTGGCCCACTATATCCAAATGTTACATTGGTGAAATAAACAAACCCCCGGTAACATGTCAGTGCACCAAATCCATCCAGTTCATCTTCATCTGCTCCGCCCATGTATGTTGTACAAACAATTTGCCCTGAGGGATTAAATTTTACAATTACTTGGTCCTCTTCCCCTCCAAATGTTTTTTGGTAACCGCAGGAAAAAGTTGTTTGTGTAGCGCTCGGGCAGGAGAAGTAGAGTGGATCTTCAGCCTCTGCTAATATGTAAATGTTATCGTGATTATCTGTTCCGCATCCATTGCCGGGGTAATTAAATGTGCAGGTTGGTCCGTAGTATGTCGACCATAATTGATTTCCAGAAGAGTTAAGTTTTACAAGAAATACATTACTCGTTCCGTTTAGAGTAGATTGTGATGCGCCTGCTGAAACAGGGAAATTCGGAGATATTGTCATTCCGCATACCACAACATTATTTTTAGTGTCAATTACAACACCTGATGCTCCATCATAATCGGAACCTCCATAATATGTTGCCCACAAAATATTTCCCGAGCTATTAATTTTCATTACATAAAAATCTTGCTGTCCGCCATTAAATGTGGATTGAAATGCCCCGGTGGTAAACGGAAAATCTGTAGATGTCGTTCCTCCGGCAGCTACAAAATCGCCGTTGTTATCCACCTCTATTTTTCCTCCATTGTCGTATGCGCTTCCTCCGCAGTATGTGCCCCACATAAAATTTCCATTCGCGTCGTATTTCGCAAAGTAAGTATCCTGTACACCGTTTAGTCCTGGTTGAATAATATTTGAATGGTTTAGGTCGTTTGAAAAAGTTGAACCCATAACAATACAATTCCCGGAAGCATCTGCGGCAATAGAACCAGCCTGGTCGCCACTGGAACCTGCAACATAAGTTGCCCAAGCCCTGGTTCCGCTTGAATTTAATTTCACTATATAACCATCATAAGGACTAAAGCCTCCTGCCCCATTATTGAATAATGTTTGAGCAGCTCCTGCCGATAAAGGCAAATCATTTGAGTAGGTCCATCCTGCAAGCAAAATATTATTTTGATTATCAATATTTACTCCACTTAAATCATCTCCGTTACTTCCTCCATAATAAGTGGCCCACGCTCTTGTCCCATCGAAATTCATTTTAATAACTATACCATCCCCGGAGAATGCTGAAAATAAAGTTGTCTGGAAGGCTCCCGGATTTGTAGGAAAATTGGCAGAGTTAGTATTGCCGCATACGATTGCTGCGCCAACATTATCGGTTGCAATATCATAACTCTGATCAAACATTGATCCGCCATAATATGTAATCCAGTGTGATGAAGGATCAATAACAAGTGGGAAATTGGAATTGTATTTCCCGATTTGAAAACTAATTTCATCTGCATTGAGTATATACTTTGCATCAATATCTGTTATTTTTCCGTTAATGTTTTGATAAACGCGTGGCATGTTTTCATTGATATCGCCTAATGAAGTTTGAATGATCAGGTGATTATCCTCCAGTTGAACATGATCGGCACCTGTGTATTTTAGTTTTATCAAATCAGGATTTGCGTGGGGATTAACAACAATATCATACTTCAATCCTTCTTTCCTGTTTCCATAATATACCACATCAATTCCATTATACATTTCTTTGTAGGTGATCCTGTCGTATGATCTTACTTCTGTAATTCCCATTGGACAATGGGCATAATAATAATTGCTGTAATCACTTGACATTTCTTCCTCAGCAATATGTTGATTGGTAATGTTTGAGTTTACAAACTCCATATCAACACGATGTTGTTTTACGTTATAAGAAGTTTGTTTTGGCCCATTCTGCATGGAAGGTGTGAAATCTTCTGTTGTATCGTTGCTCACAGCTTTACACAATACATAACTGATGGAGTTTTTCAGTAAATAAATTTCTGTCCCGGCCCCTTCTCCTTTGTACTGAATATCGTTTCGCACTTTGTTTTGTTGGTCAATAATTTGGCCCTTGTTGGGAGTAAAGCGTATGCCATCCCCGTTTAGAGAAGTTCGTTGTTTTAAAGAGGGAGGATTATTGGCAACGATGAATTGACTTAAGGCCAATAAAAAAGTGAGTACAAGAATTATTGTGAATACCGAGCGGGTTGCGCAGTAGTGATAACGTGAAGTGGTGGGGGCCATTGATTTCATGCGTTAGCTTATGAATACAATTTATATAAGTAAGCCTTCAGGCTCAAGTTGATTTTTCTTATTCTTTGAGGTCAAATTTGTTAAAAATGCTTTATTTGTTGATAATTATCTTAAAAATGGGCAGACTTCCTTTGAAGTGTGAATAATTAAAATGATCTTTATAGACTATAATTGTTTTAATGAAAGCTTCTGATAACCTGTTTCAGCTCATAAAATCGCTTACCCCGTCTGAGAAAAGATATTTTAAAATTTTTTCCACCAAACATGTTATTGGCGATGAGAATAATTATATCCGGTTGTTCGAGGCTATAGAGTTGCAGCAAGTTTATAATGAAAGGGAAATAAAAGATCAGTTTAAAAAAGAAAGATTCATTAATCGTCTTCCCTTCGAAAAAAATTATTTGTATGCGCAGGTCATAAAAAGTCTAATTGCGTTCGGATCCAATTCAGTTAATCGTCAGCTAAGAGATAACCAGGAAACGATCGCTTTGTTATACGATAAGGGGTTGTTAGAGCAATGTGAAAAGTTAATCCACAAAACAAAAAGAATTGCGAATGCGTACGAAAAATTTTCTGTGTTGTTGGAGTTGCTCGACTGGGAAAAAAGAGTGACACAAAAACTCGGCATCAATATGGAGCTGGTATTGAGCTCCATCTCTTCGGAACGCGAAAGCATTCTTGATCAGTTACAAAATCTTTCTCAATACCAGTTTATGACTGACAGGTTGCTTAGTTTTTTTCAGCAAAAAGGATTTGCGGGGAAAGGAAAAACATTTGCCGAAGCAAAAAATTTTATGAAGGGCTCGCTCATGAAAAGTGAAGATCGTGCAACCTCTCTCCAGGCAAAAGTATTGTTCCATTTGATTAGTACTATGTATTACATTGCCTTTGCAAAGAACGATTTAAAAAATTATGTTCATTGCAAACGTAGCGTAGAATTAATGGAAACTAATCCGCATTTTATCGAAGATGATATTGAAAAATATGTCTTCGCGCTTACTCGATTATTCTCAGTTACTACGGCATTTAAAAAGTACGATGAAGCAAAAGAAATAATTGCAAGACTGAAGGCGGCAAGACATAAATATGCGGACTACATCCCTTCGTCTGTTGCCGGAACTTTTTTTGTATACACATATAAATTACAAATGGCCTTACAGATTGAGACCGGTGATTTTGATCATGTTGAAGGAACCGGGCAGGAGGTTTACGAAGGATTAAAACGTTACGGAGATAAGATCGGGAAGGAAAAAGCTATTTTGCTTTTTTTTCTGGCGCGTGTTTATTTTGGTGCACAGCATTTTCGTTTGTCACTCAAGATTATTAATGACCTGATAAACCTTTATGCCAACCAACTCGGCGCCGAAATGTCTATCGCGCTGAGAATGATGAACATGCTTGTGCATTATGAATTAAAAAACACGGAGCTTTTGCCAAGGGAAATCCGTTCGACATACCGATTCTTGCATGAATTAAATACCATTTATAAATTTGAAAAAACCATGCTCGGCTTTATTAAGGAAATGCCATTGGCGTTAACACCAAAAGAAATTATTGAGTCGTTCCATAAATTAAAAACAAAACTGGTGAAAATTTCAAAGGATCCGCAGGAGGCGTTTATGATCAACACCAGCTTCGATTACATTTCATGGCTGGAAAGTAAAATAGATAGAAGATCTTTTGCTTCTGTAATAAAGGAGAAGGCGCTGAATTAAATAGGTCGTATCAGCGGATTAAAGTAATGAAGCCGTGCCTCTCTCTTTCGGTGTTGTCGGTAGACCGAAGAAAAAATTTGTAAGCGTAAATTCCTATAGGAGTATTTGCACCATCCCACGATGCATTTAAATTATTTAACTCTGCTATTTTTTCTCCCCAGCGGTTGTAGACAACTAAATTATATTCAGAAAACTCACAATCAGATGCAGGAAAAAACGATCGTTTAAGTTGTCTCCATTTGGTGTGAATGAATTTGGAACAAATAAGTCACAATTACAAACACTTTGGGAAACAGTTAATGTATCGGATGCAATTCCACAATTATCATTGACAGTAACATGATATATTCCGGGTTGTGTGACTATAAAAGCTGAAGCAATTGAATTATCCTGCCACATATAATTTGCATTTAGTGTTGCTGCATTTAGCATGATGTTTTCTCCTGAACATAAAGTCGTGTCATTTCCCAAATCAACATTTACCTGGTAGGTCTGGTTACATGCACCGATCTGAAAAAACGGTCCATTTCTGTTATATAATCTTGGATCAAATTTCTGTCCGGTCGCTGCACAAGCCACTTATACTTTTACATCGCCCGTACAAAATATTGAATTAAAATTTTCTGCATTCGCAACTGCTGGAATACAGGCCAATCAAGGATGGCAGTTTTTTTGAATGGGAACAAAATAGATTTGGGCAAAGCCTGCAATATTACAACAGGCTGTCAGTCACCAGCCGGGACACATAATATAAACGGAGGCTGTATGGCCGATCAGAGCC
>Ga0163144_10017339_pt1 | contig 14671 bp, 15 predicted proteins | sample OliLak19BULKMAT1_FD_123175 | JGI IMG/M metagenome (GOLD analysis project Ga0163144, IMG submission 123175) | Freshwater microbial mat bacterial communities from Lake Vanda, McMurdo Dry Valleys, Antarctica - Oligotrophic Lake LV.19.BULKMAT1 | ecosystem: Environmental > Aquatic > Freshwater >... | reverse complement strand
GTCAATCGTTGCCATGTCTAGTTGGGTCGAACGCCGAACAGCGAAACCTCAACGCTGCATGCAGGAGAGTTTGCGTTAGTTACGTCGATTCGAAGTTCGAGGTTCAGGTTTGGAAGTTCGGAGCTCATTACTGCGCTTTGTAGAGGATTCGTTTGGCCACATCGACCGTGTCCACGATGCCGATCACGACAGCATCGACGGGGGCATTTTTGTCGTCAGCGGCCAGCCGCGCCGAACTGCCCTGGACGATCAGGACGATCTCACCTTCACCGGCGCCGAGGCTGTCCGTGGCGACGATCGTGCTCGTGCCCGGCTTCCACTCTTTGGCCGTCGGCGAGTCAATCACGAGCGGACGAACGAGGAGAAATTTCTGCCCCGTCATCTTCGTGTTCTTCTTCGTCGCGACGACGCTGCCTTCTACGCGGGCAAGGATCATGTTCGGAGTTTTGGCCCGCGAAATACGCGAAACACGTAAAAGGATTCCGGCTTCACGCCGCTGACTTTCCGTGTCATTTCGCGCCTTTCGCAGGCAGCAAAATTACTTGGCCTTCGGGAGCACTGCGACGAGATCGCTATGCGGGCGGGCGATGACGCTGATGCTGACGATTTCGCCGAGCGACTGCGCGGCAGTCTTGCCGGCTTCGGTCGCGGCTTTGACGGCGGCGACGTCGCCGGTGACGCAGACCGTCACCATGGCGTTGCCGACCTGGGTGATGGGGCCGACGAGTTCGACGTTAGCCGATTTGAGCATCGCGTCAGTCGCCTCGACGAGTGCGACGAGACCGCGCGTTTCGATCATTCCGATTGCTTGTTGTGCCATATTAGTTGGGTTGGTTGGTTAGTTGAGAGTTGAGAGTTTGGCCCAGGCGTTGCGGGCGATGATGATTTCTTCGTTGGTGGGGATGACACGCACTTCGATCTTCGAGCGCGGAGTGGAAATGACCGCCTCCACCGCGCCAGTGTTGTTATTGAGCGCTTGGTCGAGTTCCAGGCCGCAGAAGTCGAGGTTAGCGCAGATTCTCTCGCGCAGGATGGGATTGTTCTCCGCGATGCCGGCGGTGAAAATGAGGACATCCGCGCCGTTCATCTCGACGAGAAACTGGCCGATGTATTTGCGGATTGCGGCGACGAAGACATCGAGGGCGATGGAGGCGTCGTTGTTGCCCGTCGAGGCCGCGTCGAGGAGATCGCGCACGTCGCCGGTGGCGAGGCCGGACAGACCCTTGAGGCCGGATTGCGAAGTGAGCGCCTTTTCCACCGCGTCGATGCCGAGACCGAGATCGCGGGCGAGGTAGATGAGGGCGAAGACATCGAAATCACCCACGCGGTTGTTTTGCGGAAGTCCGCTCTGGGGAGTCATACCCCAGCTCGAATCAATCGCTTTTCCATCGCGCACCGCAGCGATGGAGCTGCTGCCGCCGAGGTGGCAGGAAATGATGCGCAGCTTGTCCGTAGCGCGCAGTTCGGCGCAGCGTTGAGTCACGAAGCGATGGCTCGCACCGTGGAAGCCGAAGCGGCGGATGCCATACTTTGTCTCCCACTCGCGCGGCACCGGGTAACGCACGTTTTCCACAGGCACGTCGTCGTAAAACGCGGTCTCGAACGTGCCAATGCACGGCAGGCTCGGGTGCGACTGGTGGAAGCTGCGGACGGCGGCGACGTAGGGTGGGTTGTGCGCGGGAAGGAGGGTGTTGATTTCCTCCATCGCGCGCAGCACGGGCTCGGCGAGCACCTGGGTGCCCGAGATGCCGCGCGCCATCACCGGCTTGAAGCCGACCGCGGCAAGTCCGCTGAATCCGCCGAGCGCTTTTTCGACGAGCGCGATGGCGGCACCGTGGTCGGGTAACACCGCCACACCTTTCTGCTCGGCCTCGCTCCTCACCTGATACTTATAGGTCGATTCCGCGCTGCCGATGCGTTCGACGCCACCCTTGGCCAACACGCGCTCGGACGGCATCTCGATCAAGCGGAACTTGAACGAAGTGCTACCGATGTTGGCGACGAGGATGCTGTTATTCATGGTGAACGTCGAACGTCCAAACCTGAACACCGAACTCCGAAGGAAAGCAGCAAGCGACGACCATGCGGGCGTTCGGCTTTCAGGTTTCGGCGTTCGGTGTTCACTTACTTGGTCGGCGCGGCGGGTTTCCCGCCGAGGAACTTACCGAGCAGGTGCAGGTCGTCGTGCGGACGCGGGATCACGTGGACGGCGACGACTTCGCCGAGGGCGCTCGCAGCGGTCGCGCCGGCTTCGACGGCGGCTTTCACCGCGGCGACATCGCCTTTAACGAAGACGGTGACGTAGCCCGACCCGACTTTTTCCCAGCCGATGAGTTCGACGTTGGCGGCCTTGGTCATGGCGTCAGTTGCTTCGAACTGCGCGACGAGGCCTTTGGTTTCGATCATTCCGATTGCTTGTCCAGCCATATAGGTAAGTAAGTTTCTAAGTTTAAGAGGTGAAGAATTTCAATAGCTCCGGCGTGGGCCGGGCGATGACGTGGGATGCGACGAGGTTGCCGACGCGCTTGGCCGCTTCCTTGCCGGCCTCGACGGCGGCTTTGACGCTGCCGACATCACCGCGCACGATGGTGGTGATCAGCGCGCCGCCGATGGGGATGGATTTTACCAGTTGCACATTCGCGGCTTTGACCATGGCGTCACTGGCTTCCACCAGGCCCACGTAGCCGCGAGTTTCGATTAGTCCGATTGCTTCGCTCATTTAGTTTTGTTGTTGGTTTGTTGGGTTGAAAGGCACCGCGGTTTTGCGGCTGGTCAGGTTGTGAAAAGTTCGACCTTGGTCGCGCGTTCGAGGTCGCAGGCATTGGCCTCGTCGGTGTCCATGTGGACTTCGAGTTTAAAGCTGGGATCGACGCGGGCGATGAGCTCGTCGAAGCGCGTGGTGCAGCCGGGGGAGGTTACTTTTAGCGTGATCCGGTCGAGATGTTTGACGCCGTAGAATTTCGCGTCCGAGGGCGACAGGTGGACGTGCCGGGCGGCGCGGATGAGGCCGTTCTTCATTTCCAACATGCCCTTTGGTCCCATGACGTACCCGCCGGGCGTGCCGGCCACGTCGCCGGACATCCGCACCGGGAGATCCACGCCGAGCTGGATGGCGTCGGTGATCGCGAGTTCGATTTGCGTGAGATTCCGGCACGGGCCGAGGATGCGGAGATTGGGGATCACGCGGCGGCGCGGGCCGATGAGCGTGACGGTCTGCTCTGCGGCGAACTGCCCTTCCTGATAGAGCCACTTGTGCACCGTGAGTTTCGCGCCAGGGCCAAAGAGCGTCTCCAGATTTTCCGGCGAGATGTGCATGTGCCGGGCCGAACTGTTTGCGACCAGCGTCGGGGCCGGTCCCGCCGGTGCTGCCACCCCGATTTGCCGGAAAAGCGACGAGCGCACGAGCGCTTCGACGACGGGGCGGCTGGGGGCTTGAAGGGAACTCATTTAGCGGAGGAATGGATATGACTGATGGCAATCGTATAGCCCGACGCGAGTCCGTCAACTGAAATTTTCCGCAGTTTAAGAGCGAAGGTCGTCATAAAATGTGGACGGGGAATTCGTCGGGCTCGGCAGAGGGCGCGGCAGGCGTTGGCGAAGGTAGCGCTTTGGCCTGCGGTCGAGTGGGGTCTGGGGGCGGTTGCCGGATCTGCGTTTCGCGGAGGTGGATGCCAGCGCCGAGGAGCTTCTTTGGAGAGAGTTCGGTGAGGAGAAAATCGACTTCCGGCCAGGCGATGAGGAAATGCGAAGAACGCTTCTTGAGCTTGGAGCTATCGAGACAGAAGACGCTCCGCGCCGCCCGACTGATGAGCACCTTCTGCTGCTCGACGATGGCGGCCTGCGAGTTCCAAATTCCGTCGGCATCCATCCCCTCCGCAGACAGGAAGGCGACATCGAATCTCCAAAACTCCAGGCTTCGTCGGGCGGTTTCGCCAAGGAGGGTGGATTGCAGGTGCAGGAGTTGGCCGGCCAATTGGAAGACCTGCACGCCCGGAATCGAAGCGAGGATTTCGCCGACCGGGAGGTTCGAAGTGACGACCGTCACCGGGGTGATGGGATGATCGCGAAAGGCCTCGGCAATCGCATAGATCGTCGTGCCTGAGTCGAAAAAATAGGTCCGGTTCGGCTCGAAAAAAGCCAGCGCCGCGCTCGCGATCTTCCGCTTCGCCGGGGACGCCTGATTTTGGCGTTCACGGAATGACGGGAAGCGCTCATTAAACTCCGAAAGTGCCCCGCCATAGGTCCGCGTGATCCTCTTTTCCTGCACCAAAGCCGCGAGGTCGCGCCGGAGCGTCGCCTCGGAGACTTCCAGGCGGAGACACAGCTCTTTCACCGGCAAATATCGATGCTGCTCGATGATTTGCGCGAGGCGCGCGCGGCGCGCCAGCACGATGTGCAGGGGGACTTTCACGGTTCGCAGGCTCGCACGCTTTTATGATCGAAGTCAACAACTCGGTCCCGCCGGAGCAAATATCTGGCGGTCTTCCCGGATTCTGGGCTTGTGCTGCGGACGGGGCAGGGGAATGGTCGTCGCATGAAAATCATCCCGCTCTTCGTCGTCGCGACCGCTCTCGTGGCCGGCCCACTGCAGGCCGAGAATCCTGTGCCAGCCAGCGCGCCGGCCGCGGCCAGTGTCGTCAAAAACGTGTCGCCCGACGACGCGGAAAAACTCCTCAAGGTTGATCCGAAGATCGTGGTTTTGGATGTGCGCACGGCGGAGGAGTTTTCCGAAGGTCACATTGCGGGGGCCAAGAATCTCGACTTCCTGTCGGCTGACTTTGCCGCCAAGGTCGCGGCCCTCGACGCGAGCAAAACCTACCTCGTGCATTGCGGTTCGGGTGCGCGCAGCACCAAGGCGTTGTCCTTGTTGGAAGGCCGCAAATTTACCGCGATCTACCACCTCAACGATGGTTTCAAGGCCTGGGTCAAAGGCGGAAAGCCGGTGGAAAAATAACTCCGGCCCAGGAGCAACTCCGGAATTTGGCGCTCGTCCGCTAGAGAGACGAAGGTTGGTGAAATTGGGCGGCCCTGCGAGTCGCGGCCGGCGTCACAAGAATGTCACATTACTGACACGGCGGCGGGCCTATCAGGCTGTTTATGGCGAAATTGCCACATTCGGCGCAGAATCTTAACAATCGACGGCTTTCGGGCCTGCGGACGCGCCACTATCAAAAGGCGTGCCGCAGTCTTTCCATAGCCTATCAACCTCCTGTAGGTTCGTCTTCGCCGCCGCTCTGGTGGCAGGGACTTGCTGGGTGGGTCGTGGGGAGGTTTGGGCGGCTGCGGCGCAGCGGCCCGGAGCAGGGGGCGACGCTCCGAATAAGACGGGGCCGGTCCCTGTGGCCGTGCGTCCCGGAGCAGGGCCTTTGTATATTGCCGAATATCGGGTGGTGGGTGCGCAGTTGTTGAAGGAGGAGGAAATCGGCGAAGCGGTGTATCCATTTCTCGGACCGGGGCGGACCGAGGCGGATGCTATCGGAGCGGCGGCCGCATTGGAAAAGGTCTATAAGGAGAAGGGCTACCAAACGGTCTCGGTTTCGGTGCCCGCGCAGGCGGGGCGCGGTGGGGTCATCTTTCTCCAGGTCACCGAGGCCAAGGTGGGACGATTGCGGGTCAAAGGTACGCGTTACTTTTCGCTCGCGGAAATCAAGAAGCAGGCTCCTTCGATTGCCGAGGGAAAGGTGCCGAACTTCAACGAGGTGAACCGCGACATTGTCGCGCTCAACCAATGGCCCGATCGCAAGATCACGCCGGTGTTGCGAGCGGGCGTGGAGCCGGGGACCGTGGATATTGATCTCAACGTGAAGGATGCGCTGCCGCTGCATGGGAGTATCGAGTTAAACAACCGCTACAGCCCAAACACCACCGAACTGCGAGTCAATGGCTCGGTGAGTTACAATAACCTGTGGCAGAAAGGCCACGCCGCCGGAGTGAGCTTTCAGGTCGCGCCCGGGGACGTGAGCAATGCGAAGGTGCTGTCCGCTTACTATCAGGCGCGCATCCCAGATCACGACTGGCTGAGCGTGATGGTGCTTGGCACCAAGCAGGATTCGAATGTTTCCACACTCGGTGGTGCAGCCGTCGCGGGGCGGGGCGAAGTGCTCGGCATCCGTGCTCTCGTCAACCTGCCTGCTGGTAAAAACTTCTTCCAGTCGTTCAGCTTCGGGCTGGATTACAAACACTTCGATCAGGATGTCACCGTCACGCCAGGCGGGGTGCCGATCCAGGCACCGATCACCTACTATCCGATCAGCCTGAACTATAACGGCACCTGGGTGGAGAAGGGCTCACTGACGGAATTCGGAGCCGGGCTCGTCTTCCATATTCGCGGGCTGGGCAGTTCCCCGGCGGAGTTTGAAAACACCCGCTTCAAGGCGGACGGGAGCTTTGCGCACTTCCGGGGAGACCTGGCGCACACCCATGATCTGCCCGGCGGGTTTCAGGTCTATGGGAAAGTGCAGGGGCAGATCAGCAGTCAGCCATTGGTCAGCAGCGAGCAGTTTAGCGCGGGCGGTGTGGGCACGGCGCGCGGATACTTGGAAGGCGAAGTGCCGGGCGACAACGCGATCGTAGGTTCCTTGGAAGTCCGCAGCCCTTCGCTCCTGAGTTGGCTCGATAAGAAACCGAAGACGGACTCCGCCGAAAAGACCGAGGACAAACCGGCGAGAAAGACTGGGGAATGGCGGCTCTATGCCTTTGCGGATGCCGGGCACCTTTCGGTCATTGATGCCCTGCCCTCACAACAGTCCAACTTTGACTTGGTCAGCATCGGCGCGGGCACGCGTTTCGAGCTTTGGGATCACCTCAATGGGTCGCTCGATGCCGGTCTGCCGCTGACCAATCAAAGCACCACCAACGCCCGCGACCTTCTCCTGACCTTCCGCGTCTGGGCCGATTTTTAGTCACCCTCTTCACCTGCATGCGTCTCCTTTTGAACCTATCCCGTTTGTTGAACAGCCATCGCGGACTGCTCGGATTTCTGGTCATCCTCTTCCTCGGAATGGATGCCAACGCGTGGTGGAACGAAGCCTGGACCTCGCGCAAAAAGATCACGCTGGACCCCGCGGCGGGGCCGGTCTCCGACCAGATCGGAACTACGGTTGTGCTGCTCCGTCTGTATGACGGGAACTTCCAATTTGGCGCCTCGCGTGAAGACGGGAGCGACATTCGCTTTGTGGCCGCGGATGACAAGACGCCGCTGAAGTTTCACTTCGAGAGATACGACGGGGTGCTTTATGAGGCCTTCGTGTGGGTGCGGGTGCCGGAGGTGAAGCCCGGCGCGCCGGTGACTTTTTGGATGTATTCCGGCAATCAGGGAGAGCCCGGCGCTGGTGGTGCGGAGGCCAAGACGACTTACGATCCGGAAACGCTGTTAGTCTATCACTTCAGCGAGGCCAGTGGCTCCGCTCCGGCGGACAGCACTGGTGGCGCGCACAATGCGGAGGCGGCCGGGTTGCCCACCGCCGCCGTTGCGGCTGGCGGATTGCGTCTCACGGGTCTGAACGGCGTGGTTATTCCCAAAGCGCCAGACATGGTTTGGATCGAAGGTAGTCCGGCCACCATCTCCCTCTGGGTCAAGCCCACATTATTGGGTGCGAATGCGGCGATCATCACTCGCCGCGATGGCGGCAAATCTTTTGTTCTGGGAATGGACGATGGCAAGCCCTTTGTGGAAATCACCGGCGGTGGAGCCCCGCAGCGAGCCGTGGCGACGACACCTTTGGATGTTAATTCCTGGTATCACCTCGCCGTCACCGTCAAAGCAGCGACGACGACGCTTTACGTCAATGGCGACAGGAGCGCCGCGGTTCAAGCCGGGTTGCCGACGATTGACGCATCCATCATTATCGGAAAGGACAAAGCGCCGGATGCCGCGGCGGATTTCAAACCGGCATTCGTGGGCGAGATTGATGAACTCGAGATCGCCAAAGTCGCGCGTCCGGCAGGGTGGATCAAACTCGCGGCCTTGAGCCAAGGCGGCGGTGACAAGGCGGCGAAAGTGGTGGTTTTCGGCGAGGATGAAGCCTCCAAGCACGGCGGCGAAGAGAGTGAGCTTGTGAAGCACTTTTCCCTCATCACCGACATCTCGAAGTCCCTGACCGTTGACGGCTGGGTGGTGATTGTTCTTTGCGTCCTACTGGCCCTCATCGGCGGAGTCGTGGCGCTGACCAAGTTTCTTTACCTCAATAAGATCAAAAAGGCGACCGACGCCTTTCTCAAGCTTTGGCCGGACCTGGCCCGCAACCTCCACGTTCTGGACGAGGGGGACGAACAGATCATCAACAGCATGGGGGGCAAGGCTACGCCCAAGGCGCAGAAGCTCCTCAAACAATCCCCGCTCTATCACATCTACCAAAGCGGGTGCCTGGAGATTCAGGACCGTCTGGCGACGGCTCGCGAGAACTTCCAAGGTTTGTCCGGGCGTTCGATGCAGGCCATCCGGGCCACACTTGACGGTGGCCTTGTCCGCGAGACGCACAAGCTGAATAGCAGCCTGGTGTTTCTCACCATCGGCATTGCGGGCGGGCCTTACCTGGGCCTGCTCGGCACCGTGATCGGGGTTATGATCACCTTCGCGGTCATCGCGAAAAGTGGGCAGGTCGAGGTGAACTCGATCGCGCCCGGCATCGCCGGCGCGCTGCTCGCCACGGTGGCCGGTCTGGCCGTCGCGATTCCCGCGCTCTTTGCCTACAGCTATATTAGCTCCCGCATCAAGGACGCGGTCAGCGAGATGCAGATCTTCATCGATGAATTCGTGACGAAGATCGCCGAATTCTACTCCGAACCGAAACGCTAGGCCACCCGACCCATGCAAGTTGACGATAACAAGTCCTACGACGACATCAACGTCACCCCGATGGTGGATCTCTACCTCGTGCTGCTGCTGATCTTCATCATTATGACCACGGCGGGCGTGCAGGGGGTCAAGGTGCAACTGCCCAAGGCGAACAAGGCTTTGGAGATGAAGGGGAAGAAGATGCAGGCCATCACCGTAGATCCCCAAGGCAACCTCAAACTCAATGCCGAGTCGGTGAATCTGGCCTCGCTCGAAAGCAAGCTCGCGGCGGTCAAGGCCGGGACCCCGGACGTGCCGGTGATTATCCGCGGGGACAGCCAGTCCCAGTATCAGTTGATCGCCAACATTCTGGATGTGTTGGGCCGGCTGAACATTACGGAAGTCGGTCTCGCGACCAAGCCTTTGAAATAGACACGGACCCATGCAAGCCGGAGACAATAAATCTTACGACGATATCAACGTCACGCCGATGGTGGACTTGTATCTCGTGCTGCTGCTGATTTTCATCATTATGACCACGGCTGGCGTGCAGGGCGTGAAGGCGAACCTGCCCAAGGCCGGCAAGCCTTCCCCGGTGAAGGGGCCGGAACTGCAAGCCATCAGCATCGACAACCAAGGCAAGATGACGCTGAACGGCAAGGGTGTGACTCTCGCCTCGCTGGAGAGCGCCTTGGGGGCGGTGAAAGCCAAGACGCCGGACTTTCCGATCGTGGTCCGGGGCGATGACCAGACCCAGTATCAGTTAATTCTCAATGTCATTGATGTCTGCGGGCGACTGAACCTGACGCAAGTCGGTCTGGCGACCAAGCCCCGCAAGTGACCAGTCACGAACATCCAACACCGCACTACCATGAACCAGGAACTACAATCTCCCGAACCGCCCGTGCAACGTCCGCGAACCGCCCGTGCGGCGGCACCGGTGCGTGAGCGCAAACCCATCGCGCCGCCCGCCGCGGATGATGATGAAGGCTTTTGGGCGAAGCACGGCGTGAAGGTGATCGTCGGTGGCGTGGTCGTCGCGCTGGGTGTGGGTGTGGCCTTTTTGCCCAAGTCCGGCCCGAGCGCGCCACCGCGCAAACAGGAGAAGATCATGCAGGTGAGCATCGCGCCGCCGCCGGTCAAACCGCCCCCACCACCGCCGCCGCAAAAAGCTCCGCCGCCGGAAAAGAAACAGGACATGGAGAAACAGGCTCCCGTGGCTCAAGCGAAGCCCAAGGAAGCGCCCAAGAAAGCCGACAACCCTCCGCCCACGGCCATGGCTTCGGGCATCAAAGGCGACGGCCCCGGCGCGGGCTTGGCGGCGACCGGCGGCGGGCTGGGCGGCGGCAGCACCATCGGTGGCAATGGGGGCAATGGCGGCGGCGGTGGAGGCCGGTTCGATGGCTACGCGGTGCAGTTGCAGAACAAGATCGCCGAGGCTTTGCGCGCCAACGCCAAGACCAAGACGGCTTCCATCAACGAATTGGTGGTCCGCATTTGGCCGGACGCGAGCGGCAAGATCGTCCGCGCCACGCTGGCCAGCAGCACGGGAAACAGCGCCGTGGATAGCGCCATCGAGAACGATGTGCTGAAAGGCCTTCAACTCCGCGAGCCGCCGCCCGCTGGGATGAAACTACCCATCAATCTCCGCATCCGCGCCAAGCGCTAGTCCAGTTCCCGCGACCGTCCGCATGTCCAGCTCCCGCCTTTCTGTCCGCCGATATCTCGTGCGGATTCTGAGCACGTCCATCTGCGCCAGCGCCGTGGTGCCGCTCTTCGCCGCCGCGTCCGGCGACGCTGCCGGACCGCTGCCCGCGGGCGGCGCGCACCGTCCGCTTTTCGCCGCGAACTCCGTGCCGCCGATTACCGGCGACCCCGAGCCCGCGCAGGTGCTGCCGGCCCCGGCACCCGTGGCGAAAACCGACGCTGCGGCCATGCCCAAGGCGGGCGACCCCGCGGCGAAAGAGGAGCCGTCTTTGACCAAAGCCGCGCCGTCGGAAAGCGTGACCATCAACCTCATCAACCGCCTCGTCGAACGCGGCGTGCTGACGAAAGAGGACGCGGTGGGTTTGATCCAGCAAGCCGAGGCCGATGCCGTGGCCGCGCGCGCGCAGACCGAAGTCACGCAGCAGATCGTGAACTCCGTCGCGCCGCTGCTCGCCATCCCGCCGCAGGCGCCGCCCACGGCGGACATCGCGCCCTATTCCGGGCAATCCTCGGTGCGGGTGACCTACATCCCGGAAAGCGTGAAGGCGCAGATGCGCGATCAGATCAAAGCGGAGGTCATGGCGCAGGCGCGCAACGAGCGCTGGGCGGACCCGCGCACCGTGCCGGAGTGGACCACGCGCATCCGACTATTTGGCGATGTGCGCACGCGCTACGAGGGTCTGTATTACGACGACGGCAACGACAACACCGGCGCGTTCCCGAACTTCAACGCGATCAACGCCGGTGCGCCCTTCGATGTCAGCGGCACGATTTTCTCGCCCCAGCTCAATGTGGATCAGGACCGCGCACGCGTGCGTTTGCGGGCGCGCCTCGGGGTCGAGGCCAATCTGGGGGAGGGCTTTTCCATCGGCTTGCGCCTCGCCACGGGCGACAGCAATTCACCAGTCTCGACCAACCAGAGCTTCGGTCTGGCGAACGCCGGGCAGGGTGGCAATTTCAGCAAGTACGCCATCTGGCTTGACCGCGGCTATCTCCGCTACGAACTCGCCGAGAAGGCTCCGCCGCAGCCTCCCCCACCGGTACCACCGGATGGCAAAGATAGCCGGGCCGGCAGCAAGGAGGTCGCGGCCCCGCGGGAGTTTGTCCAGGCGCGCGACAGGAAGCTGGTCATTTCGCTGGGTCGTTTCGACAACCCGTTTTACACGCCGACCGACATCGTGTGGGACGATGACCTGAACTTCGATGGCGTCGCGGCCAACGTCCATTATCAGATCGTGCGCTGCTTCACGCCTTTCCTGAGTGTCGGGGCGTTTCCGTATTTCAACACCAACCTCAATTTTGCCACGAATCGGCCCGACAAGTTCGCGAGCACCGACAAATGGCTCTACGCGGGCCAGCTCGGCTTCGACTGGAAACCGCACCAGGATTTCAAGGTCAAGCTTGCCGGGGGGTATTACGTCTTCGACCGCGTGGTGGGCAAACTTTCCACGCCCTATACGCCGCTCCACGCGGAGGACGCCGGCGACACCGACAACACCCGCCCGGCCTTTGCCCAAAAGGGCAACACCTACAGGCCGCTGCGCAACATCGTACCGACGGCGGACAACAACTTCGGTACGACCAACCAATTTCAATACTTTGGCCTTGCCACGCCCTTCCGCGTGCTCTCGATCGCCGGGCAGATCGACTACAACCGCTGGGAGCCTTTTCAAATCACCGCCTTCGGCGAGTTTGCGCAAAACCTCGCTTGGGACCGCAATTCCATCGAGCGCATCGCGATCAACAACCGCGGCGCGATCTCCGTCGCGGGAACCCCGGGCTTATACGAAGGAGGCAATACCGCCTGGCTGGCCGGCCTGCGTGTGGGCAATCCGCTGCTTGCCAAACGCTGGGACTGGAACGTGGGCTTCAACTACCGCCACGTCGAAAGCGACGCCGTGGTCGATGGCTTCACGGACTCCACCTTCGCCGGCGGCGGGACCAACGTGCAGGGTTACACCTTCTTTGGGCGACTCGCCCTCAGCGCCAATGTGGCGCTACTCCTGCGCTGGATGAGTTCCAATGAGATCGCCGGACCGCCTTTCAGCACCGACATCCTCCAGGTCGATGTCGGGGGTAAATTCTGACCTATGAAAATCACGCACACGCGGCTCTCCACCCTCGTCGGAATGGTCCCCGAAAGGACACGAAAACAGAATCGTCCTTGCATGTCTTTTCGGTTCTTTCGTGGACCGCTCATCGGCCTCCTCCTATGTCTCCTGCCCGCCGCACTCCGGGCCGCCGACGCGCCCGCCGGACCCAGCCCCGCGGAAGCCAAACTGCGCGAAAGCGTGCGCGCCCTGACCCTGCAACTCCGCGCCGCCGATAGCGAAAAGGGCGCGCTCCAGGCCGCGAAAGACGAAGCCGAGGCGAAGCTCGCCGCGCAGACCGAGGAGATCGAGAAACTCAAAAAATCCGTCGAGACCGAACAGAACGAAACCAAGATCGCGCTCGCCGCCGCCGAGACGAAGCGCGTCGAAACGGAGGCCAAACTGATGGCGAAAGAGAAGTCCGTGGAAGCGTGGAAGAAGGCGCACGGCGACGTGACCACGCAGTTCAACAAGGTCGTGGAGATCGGCAACGCCAAGGAAACCGAGCGCGCGAAACTCGCCGCGCGCGTGATCGTGCTCGACCGGCAGGTGTTCGACCAAAGGGCGAAGAACGCCGCGATGCACAAGCTCGGGACGGAGATCCTGAGCCGCTACGAGAAGTTCGGCCTGGGCGATGTCATCACGCGCAAGGAGCCGTTCATCGGCACCACCCGCGTGAAGTTCGACACGCTGATCCAGGATTTCAGCGACGGCCTCGCCGACCAAAAGATCAAGCCGTGAAGTGCCGCGCTCCAGCGCCCCGCAGCCGTGTGCCCGAGGATCTCTGGCGGCGCGCCGCCTTGCTCGGGCTGAGCTGCGCGCTCGTCTTCAGCACCGGCGCGCGCGCTGGTGACTTGCTGCGCGGCGGCGCGCCGGCCGGCCAGCGCGGCGCGCCCACGGCCTTCGGCACGAACCCAACCGTCACCAACCAGGTCCGCAAGAACGCCGCCGACTCGCTCGCCCGCACCACCGAGGCGCTAAAGTCCGTCCAGGCCATGCAAGCCGCTGCCCGCGCCGCCGCCATCGCCGGGCCGAACCATCTCGGTGCCGATCCGAACCACGCCGGCCAGCTTCTCCCCACCGTCCCCAACGGCCTCGCCGTCGGCGGCCTGCAAGTCGCACCCGGCGTCCCCGCGAACCTCGCCGCGCCGCAACTCGGCGAAAACGCCGCGCTCTGGACCGGCGCCGCCCTGCCCACCCAGACCACCGCCGGCGGCCGCACCGTCGTGACCGTGAAACAGCAGGTCGCGCAAGCCGTGCTCAACTGGAAGACGCTCAACGTCGGCAAAGAGACGACTTTGAAATTCGACCAATCCGCCGGCGGCGCGACCAAAAGCCAGTGGATCGCTTTCAACAAAATCAACGACCCCAGCGGCTCGCCCACGCAAATCCTTGGCCGCATCGAAGGCGACGGCCAAGCCTACATCATCAACCAAAACGGCATCCTCTTCGGTGGCAGCTCGCAGGTGAACCTCCGCTCGCTCACCGCCTCGTCGTTGCCGATCAACGACAACCTCATCACGCAAGGCTTGCTCAACAACCGCGACGCGCAGTTCCTTTTCTCCGCGCTCGAGGTGCCCGGCGGCGCGGACGGCACGCCCACCTTCACCCCACCCGCGCCGCTCACGCCGAGCGGGAAACCGGGCGATGTCGTCGTGAAAGCGGGCGCGCAACTCAGCAGCGGCGCGAACACCGACGGCAACGGCGGGCGCGTCATGCTCGTTGGCGCGAACGTCCGCAACGAAGGCACCATCTCGACACCCGCCGGGCAGACCATCGTCGCCGCCGGCCTGCAAGTCGCCGTGGCCGCGCACGCGAGCGGCGACCCGAGTCTGCGCGGGCTGGATGTGTGGGTGGGCGCGGTCGGAGACTCCGCGGGGACGGCGACAAACAGCGGCCTAATCGAGGCGACCACCGGCAGCGCGCTGCTGACCGGGCGCTACGTGAATCAGCTCGGCGCGATCGAGAGCACCACCTCGGTCACGCTGAATGGCCGCATTGATCTGCTCGCGAGCTACGGCGCGGTGGGCAATCCGAACTTCGACAACTCCGGGGCCGGCTTTGGCGCTCCGCCGTTCTTTCTGCAAAATACCGGCGT
>Ga0163144_10017338_pt1 | contig 14671 bp, 18 predicted proteins | sample OliLak19BULKMAT1_FD_123175 | JGI IMG/M metagenome (GOLD analysis project Ga0163144, IMG submission 123175) | Freshwater microbial mat bacterial communities from Lake Vanda, McMurdo Dry Valleys, Antarctica - Oligotrophic Lake LV.19.BULKMAT1 | ecosystem: Environmental > Aquatic > Freshwater >... | reverse complement strand
TAAAAGCAAAACCGCTTGGGGTTTTGCACTTAGCCCGGATAGCCAAAACGGTTGAATCGGTAGACTTGATCCGAGCACACCGGGTCGGGTCGCTGGCGAGTAGAGCATGAAATATCCGGGCTAAGCGCGAAGGCGCGAAGGAGCGCAAAGGCCCGCAAAGACAGGGGATTTCTTAGCGCAACTTTGCATAACTTTGCGTCTTCGCGCTTATGGTTTGTTCGATCCGAGCTGCTTGAGAATCTGCTCGGTGATCAGTTTCACGACGGCTTCGATCTGCGGGTCGGCTTTTTCCGCGGCACCGTGGCCGGGGCTGGCCGGCGCCGTGGGCGCGGCGCAGACGACGCCGGGCCGGAAATCGGCGCTGTCGCACAGCTCGCATTCCTTCAGGCCGGAGCGCGGGTCGGGCATGCCGAGTCTCTGACGGAGATCGATCAGCTCCTTGGCCTGGCCGCCGGTGAAGCGGTGCAGGCCGCCGCCGAGCCCGGCGGCGATCCACACGGTGCGGCAATAGGAGTCGATGTTTTCCATCTTCCAATAGGCGTCCTCCACATCCTTGCCCCAGCAGATCACGCCGTGGTTTTGCATGAGCACGGCCTGGTGAATCTTGCCGACTTCGCCGACTTCGTCCGCGTTGGCGGGCGTGCCGGGCGTCTGGTATTTCGCGACGCCGATTTTTCCGAGAAACACCTCGGCCTCGGGGATGAGGCAGGACGGGATGTCGACATTCGCGATGGCGAACGCGGTCGCGTGCGGCGGGTGCGCGTGCACGCAGGACTTCGCGGCCGGCTGACGCTTCATGATCCCGAAGTGCGTCTTCGCCTCGCTCGTGCGCACGCGCGTGCCGGCGAGCTGGTTGCCGTCGAGATCGACGAGGCACATGTCCTCGGGTTTCATGAAGCCCTTGCAGATCAGCGTGGGCGTGCAGAGCGCGAGGTTGTCGCCGACGCGGACGGTGATGTTGCCGCCGTTGCCGTCGGTGTAGTCGCGTTGCCAGAGCCGGCGGCCCATGTCGCAGATCCGCTCCTTGATCACGTGAATCGCGGACGAGTTGAAAAACTTCTCGATCTCGGCGGGCGTCTTCGCGTCGGTGCCGGGCGTCCACTTGAATTCGTAATCAGGAATGCTGGGCGCGGCGGGTTTCTTCGGCGCGCCGGCGATGGCGGAACCGCCGGAGCCGGTGCCACGGAAGGAGGACTTGAGGCTGCCGCCGCCGAAGACGTCGCGGGCGGACGGCGTGAGGATGGAGCCGGCGGGCGGCTGCTCGCCTTTGCGCAACATTTCCTCGGCTTCGCGGGCGGTGATGACCTTGGGCATGGACAGAAAGTTGAGAGTTGAGTGCTGAGAGTTGAGAGCCCTATGCGTGTGGCGGGGCGTAGAAAACTTCGTCGACGATGGCGGCGTTGAGGGCGTCGACCGGCGTGGGAGTGTCGAAGGGCGCGGTGGCCTCGGCGCCTTCGGTGAAGCCGATCACGTTGCCCAGCCCGGCGCCGAGATTGTCGTAGACCACGAGGCTCAGACCCTTGGCGAGCGGAGTCATCGCGGCGCCGCGGAACTGCTCCTTCGCGAACGGTTGCACGAGCAGGAACCGCGCGCCCTTGAAGGCGGGATCCTGCTTCGAAAGCGTGACGCGGCCGATGACGTGTCCGAGGCGCATGTCAGTTTCCCGCCTTCTCATCCTCGTCGTCGATGACGCCCATGACGATGTTGCGGAGGGGGGATTTCGGATCCTTCACGTAGGCGCGTGTGTGCGAGCCGTCGGTCGAGACGAGCACGCGCTGGTGGCGGCCCGCGCCGTGCGGATCGACGGCGAGGACCGGAGCGCCGTCGTCGCGCCCCTCGGGATCGAGCGGCTGGCAGATGATCATGCGGGAACCGTGCAGGCTCGGGTGGCACACGGTCGAGACGATGACTCCATCCACGCGCGCGAGGAACATGGCTCAGTAGATGCGGAGGTTGTCCACCATCACGCAGCGGCGCGTGCGGGTGAAGGTCGACGGCGTGGTGATGCCCTCGCCGGTGGTGGTCGCGATGGAGTAGCTGAGGTAGCCTTCGCCGCCGAGGCCGAGGCCGGCGACGCTCGGGCCGTTCTTCACGAAGAGCGTCGTGTCGAGCGCGCGCGCCATGAGCGTCATGTGGTCGACGTTGAGCGAGTGAATGATGGCGGAGTGCTTGTAGCCGTGCTCGGATTTTTTGGCGAACTCGATGCCCTGCTCGACGCTCTTCACGCGCACCACCGGGAGCATCGGCATCATCTGCTCCTCGAGCACAAACGCATCGTCCGCGTCGGTCTCGGCGAAGAGCATCGGCGTGCTGGCCGAGGCGCTGGCGCCGGCGAGCTGGGCGAGGATGGAGGCGTCGGCGCCGACGAGCTTGCGATTGAGCACGGCGTGCGAGCAGCCGCCGGCGTCCTTCGACGTCGTGAAGGCCGCCGCGGTGAGCCGCGCGAGCTGCGCGGCGTTGAGCTGCACGCCGCCGGCGGCCTTGAGGCCGTCGATGAACTTGTCGGCAAACTGCTCGAGCACGAACACCTGCTTTTCGCCGATGCAGAGCAGATTGTTGTCGAACGCGCCGCCCTGGAGGATGTCGCGCGCGGCCTTCTTCAGGCAGCCGGTGCCGTCGACCAGCACGGGCGGGTTGCCGGGGCCGGCGCAGATCGCGCGCTTGCCGGACTTCATCGCGGCGCCGACGACGGCGGGGCCGCCGGTCACGCAAAGGAGGCGGATGAACTCGTTCTTCGTCAGCGCGTCGAACGACTCGAGCGTCGGTTTCTCGACCGTGCAGACGAGATTCTCGATACCGAGCGCGGCAAAGATCGCCTCGTTGTAGGTGCGCACGGCAAGCGCGGCGGAGCGGGCGCCGCCGGGGTGCGGGTTGAAGACGACGGCGTTGCCGGCGGCGACGATGTTGATGACGTTGCCGCTGAGCGTCGGCACGGAGTGGGTGACGGGGAGCACGGCGCCGACGACGCCAAAAGGCGTGAACTCCTCCATCGTGATGCCGTGATCGCCGCTCATGCCGCGCGGCTGGATCCACTCCACGCCGGGCACGAGCTTCACGATCTGGAGCTTCTCGATCTTGTGCTCGAGCCGGCCGATCTTCGTTTCCTCAAACTCGAACTTGCCCCACTCCGCGGCCTTGTCGGTGCAGAGCTGCTTGACGATCTCGACGACCTTGGCGCGGCCGGCGATGCCCTTGGTCTTGAGCTGCTCGAAGGCGTCCTGCGCGGCGGCGCAGGCCTCCTGCACATCGTCGAACACCCCGAAGCGCGGGCCGCCGCGGCGGAGGGCGGGCGCGGAGGGTGCCGGAGTTTTGGATACGCCGGGCGCCGGCGCGGGCGACACGACGGGCGAGCGGCCGAGACTGCGCATCACGTCTTCGACGATGGTGCGCAGGGCGGCTTCGTCGAACTGGAGATTGGTGCTCATGCGAGGGGTTCGAAAGGAGCTGGAGACGCGACGCCGTCGTCGCGCTAATCCCGCGGCGAGGGCGCCGCGGCTCCAGGTCTGGTTCACGTTTTCGCCGGATAGATTTTCTGGTTCAGCACGTCGACGGAATCGACGATGCCCACGATGACGGCGTCGACGGGCAGCGTCTTCATGCCGGTGGCCTGGCGCGCGGAGCTGCCCTGGCAGAAGAGCACGAGCTCATCGAGGCCGGCGCCGAGCGCATCGACGGCGACGATGGTGTTCGTGCCGGCGCGGAATTGCGCGGGGTTGGCCTCGTCGACGAGCATGGGGCGCAGGAGGACCAGTTTGCGCCCCTTCATCGCCTCGTCCTTCTTGGACGAAACGACGGAGCCGATGACGCGCGCGAGAAACATGGTGCGGAGGAGTCGAGGGTCGAAGGTCGAATGCGGAAGAGCGCAAGGTCCCGCCGCTCATGCGGCGGGCGGCGCAGCTCTGCGCGTGAGCGCAGAGAGACGGATTTCCTTATTTCTTCGCCGGCGCAGCGGCGACGGGAGCCTTGGGCAGGATGACGGCGACATCGTCGTGCGGGCGCGGGATGACCTGCACGCTGACGACTTCGCCGACGGTGCGGGCAGCCTGCGCGCCGGCATCGGTCGCGGCCTTGACGGCGGCGACATCACCGACGACGACGGCGGAGACGAGCGCGTTGCCGACCTGTTTCATGGGACCGGCGAGCGTGACGTTCGCGGACTTCAGCATCGCATCGACGCCGGTGACGAGCGCGGTGAGACCGCGGGTTTCGAGGAGACCAATCGCTTTGGAGGCCATAGGAGGTGTGTGTTGGTTGAGAGTTAAGAGGTGAGGGTTGAGAGAATGAAAGTTCAGGGCTTAGAGCTGACGGCTGATCGCTAATTGCTTCCCGCGATGCAGCGGAGGGTTTCGCGGGCGACGACGAGCTCTTCGTTGGCGGGAATCACGAAGGTGCGGGTGCGCGCGCCGACGACGGAGATTTCGCCTTCGGCGCCGCGGAGCGCGGCGTTCTTCGCGGGGTCGAGCGCGAGGCCGAGATCGGCGAGGCCGGCGCAGATCGCGGCGCGGACGTCGGGATTGTTTTCGCCGATGCCGGCGGTGAACACGAGGGCGTCGCAGCCGCCGAGCTCGAGCAGGAACGCGCCGATCCAGTGGCGCGCGCCGTGCACGAACACATCGAGCGCAAGCTGCGCGCGGGCGTTGCCCTGCTGCGCAGCGGCGCGGACATCGCGGAGATCGTTGCCGACGCCGGAGAGGCCGAGCAGGCCGCTCTCCTTCGTCATCTGGCGCTCCACTTCCGAGAGCGAAAGGCCGAGGGTCTTCATCACGAACGGCACCGCGGCCGAATCGAGATCGCCGACGCGGTTGTTCTGCGGCAGGCCGGACTGCGGGCTGAGGCCCATGCTCGTGCCGAGGGCGACGCCGTCACGGATGCCGGTGATCGAGCTGCTGCCGCCGAGGTGGCACGAGATGACGCGCAGCGGCTTGGCGCCGGCGGCGACGGGCGTCGGGCCCGCCTGATAGAGCTGGCGCACGCGGTCGGCGATGTCGGCGCGGCCGAGGAGTTCGGCACTGCGCTCGGCGACATACTTGTGGCTCGCGCCGTGAAACCCGTAGCGGCGCACGCCGGCGGCATGCCACGTATCCGGGACAGCATAACGCGCCGCCGCCTCCGGCATCCACTGGTAGAACGCCGTCTCGAAGAGCGCGACGAGCGGGACGCCCGGGAGCTTTTCGCGAAAGCGCGCGATGCCGAGGGCGTAGGGCGGGTTGTGCGCCGGGGCGATTTCCCGGAAACCGTCGAGCGCGGCGATGACGCGACCGTCGGTGTCGGCACGGAGGCAGCCGGTGAGATTCTTGCCGAGGACGGTCTTGAAACCGACGCCGTTCAGGTCCGCGGCGACGCGCACGTGACCGCCGGACTGGAGTTCGGCGAGGCACTGATCGATCGCCTGGCCGTAGTCGGTCACGCGCTCGTAGCCGCCCTTCGCCAACAGCGTCGCCGCGCCGGCGCCGTCGAAACGGAAGAGCCGGAACTTGAACGAGGTCGAGCCGAGGTTGGCGACGAGGATGTGCATGACAGATCGCGTAGCGGAGCCGCGTTCGGCTCCGACGGAACGGGAAGCCGTTCCGCTACGACAGGCGATGGCCGCTCAGCTCGCGGGTTGCGCGAGCCACTTGCCGAGAAGCTGGAGATCCTCGTGCGGACGCGGAATGACCTGGACGGCGATGACTTCGCCGACTTTGGCGGCGGCCTCGGCGGCGGCGTCGATCGCGGCCTTCACGGCGGCGACATCGCCGCGGAAGAAACCGCACACATAGCCGCTACCGACGGCTTCGTAGCCCGTCATCGTGACGCTCGCGGCCTTGAGGGCGGAGTCCGCCGCTTCCAGCAGCGCGCAGAGGCCCTTCGTTTCGATTAATCCGACTGCTTCCTGTGCCATGGTGGAGAAAAATTGAGGGTTGAGTGCTGAGAGGTGAGAGCGCCGGATCAAAGGCCGACGGTGCGGATGAGCTCGGGGTGCGGGCGGGCGATGACGTGCGAGCAGATGAGCTCGCCGACGCGCTTCGCCGCCTCGGCGCCGGCTTCGACCGCGGCTTTCACGCTGCCGACGTCGCCTTTGACGATGACGGTGATGAGGCCGCCGCCGATTTGGATCTGGCGAACGAGGGAGACGTTCGCGGCTTTGACCATGGCGTCGCTGGCTTCGACGCTGCCTACATAGCCACGGGTTTCTACCATGCCGATGGATTCATTCATTGTCTGGGGAGTTGGTGGTTGAGAGTCGGGAGTTCGGAGATCGGAGATGGGGGAACGAGGCTACTGCAGCAGCTCGACGGGCGTATCCGGATTCAAGGCACAGGCATTGCCCTCGTCGGTGTCGATGTGGACCTCGAGCTTGAAGTCGGCGTGGACGCGCACGAGCAGCCGGTCGAAAGTCGTCGCGCACGGGCCGCCGACGCGCAGGCGCAGGTAGTCGCCGGCCTTCACCCCGTGAAACGTCGTGTCGTCCGGATGCATGTGCACATGCGGCGCGGCGCGGATGACGCCTTCCTTCATCTCGAAGAATCCCGCGGGCCCCATCAGCATGCAGCCGGGGGTGCCCGCAATGTTGCCGGAAGAGCGAATCGGGATGTCGAAGCCGAGCGCGATCGAATCGGTGAGGGCGAGTTCGACCTGGTTGAGGTCGCGGCAGGGTCCGAGGATCCGAAGATTGGAAATCACGCGACTGCGCGGGCCGATCAGCGTGACGGTCTCCTTCGCGGCGAATTGGTCTTTCTGATACAGCCACTTCATCGGCGTCAGCTTCGCGCCGGCGCCGAACAACGCCTCGACCGCCGCCGGCGTGAGGTGGCAATGGCGCGCGCTGATGTTCACCAGCAGCGGATTGGGCGCCTGCGCCACCCGTGGGAGCGGGGCCCCGGTCCGCTGGTAGATCGCCCGGCGGACCAGGTGCTCGATCTCGACGCGATGAGGGAGAGGCGGTGGCAGCGACATGACAGATGGAGCGTGAAGCGGAGGTCGATTTCCTCCGGAATCTTCCAAAGTGTCAAGGAAGTCGTTGCAATTTCTTCCAAAAGATTCCAAATAACGCCAGAAACATGCACCCCGAAGAGCGCCAAGCGAGGATCGAGGCCTACCTGCACAAGGCTGAATTCGCTTCGTTGGAAGAGCTTGCGCAAGCTGTCGGGGCCTCTGTGTCCACCGTGCGACGCGATTTGGCGGCCTTGGAAACGGGCAAGACCATCCGCCGCACCCATGGTGGCGCCCGCTCCCTTCAACCGCCGAAGAGCGACGAGTTCGTTTTCAACGTCCGCGACACCCATCAAGTCATGGAGAAGGAGCGGCTCGGCGAGGCGTGTGCGGCGCTCATTCAGCCGGGGCAAAACGTCATCATCGACAGCGGCACGACGTGTTTCCATGTGGCCCGCCGCCTCGACGACAAGGTCGCGCAGATCATCACCAACTCGCTGCCGGTCGCGAATCACTTCTCGGCCTCGAACCGCCACGAGGTCCACCTCTCCGGCGGCGTAATCTATCCGCGACTCGGCACCCTCGTCGGGCCGCACGCGGTCGAGACGTTTTCGCGCATGCACGCCGATGTCGCGATCCTGAGCGGCAGCGGCATCTCGAACGACGGCATCTACAATTCCCACGCACTGATCGTCGACATCCAGCGCGCGATGATGGCCGGTGCCGCGAAGGTCATCTTCTGCCTCGATCACACCAAGTTTGGCCGCCGCTCGACGTTCTTCCTCTGCGACTTCGCCCACGTCGACGTGGTCGTGACCGACGCGAAGGCGCCGGCCGATCTCGTGGCGGAATTGCGCGCGAAAGGCCTCGAGGTCGTCGTGGCGTGAGGAGGGCAGATCAAGGTAGGGGCGGTTATCCTTAACCGCCCTTTTTGGAGGTGAGCCGCGCGCCCAACGAGGGCGGTGGGGGACAACCGCCCCTACCGCTCACAGCACCACGTTGTCGATCACCCGGACTTCTTCGACCCACGCCGCGATGGTCAGCAGGGTCCGGCCCGGCACCACTTCGCGCATCGGCTCCATGGTGACGGGATCGACAATCGACACGTAAATCACGCGCACCATCCGGCGCTCGCCGAGCAGATGCGTAACCTCCGCGATCACCCGATCGGGGCTGCGCACGCCCTGCGTCACCATCTCCTTCGCGCGCTCGAGGGCCGCCGGAATCGACTGCGACTCCTGCCGTTGGCGCGCCGTGAGATCGCGATTGCGCACGGTGACCGCAAGGCCATCGGTCTCGCGCATGATCGGCGCCACCAGCACCTCCACGTCGAAGCACAGGTCCGCGATCATCTTGCGCACGACTGCCACTTGCTGCGCGTCGCGCTGGCCCATCACGAGCAGCGCGGGCCGCACGATGTTCAAGAGCTTGGCGATCCCGGTCGTCACGCCCCGAAAATGCGCCGGGCGCGACACGCCGCACAACGGCTTGCTCACCGCCTCCTCAACCACGTAGCTGGAATAGCCCTTCGGATACAACTCATCCGCCGCCGGCATGAACACCGCGTCCACCTGCAACTCCTCGCACAGCTTCAGGTCGGCATCGGGGCTGCGCGGATAACGGGCGAAATTCTCGCTCGGCCCAAACGCGAGCGGGTTCGCAAACAACGCCACCACCACGATGTCCGCGCGCGACTCCGCCAGCGCGATCAACGCCGCATGCCCCGCGTGCAGCGCCCCGCTGGTCGGCACCAGCGCGAGCGTCTTGCCGGTCTGATTGGTCTGATTGTGCTGCGCGGCCCATGTCCGCATCTCTGACACCGATTCGATTTTATGCATGAAGCCCGGCGGGGTTGGAGGAAACGTCGGGCTTGAACAAACCCGACGCCACCGGTTTGTTCAAGTTTTTCGCCCGCGGGCTGACCCGTATTTCCTCCTCCGTATTCCCACTGCCATGATTCGCATCAACGAAAACTACACCAAGCTCAAGGCGTCCTACCTTTTCAGTGACATCGCCAGGCGCGTCAGCGCCTACGTCGCCGCCCATCCCGCCCAGCCCGTCATCCGGCTCGGCATCGGCGACGTCACCGAGCCGCTCCCGCCCGTGTGCGTCGAGGCGCTGCATGCCGCGACCAACGAGATGGCGCAGCGTGCGACCTTCAAGGGCTACGGCCCCGAGCAGGGCTACGCCTTCCTGCGCGATGCCATCGCCCAGCACGACTACGCCGCCCGCGGCTGCCCGATCGAGGCGGATGAAATCTTCATCTCGGACGGCTCGAAGTGCGACTGCGGCAACATCCAGGAGATCTTCGCGAGCGACATCCGCCTCGCGATCCCCGATCCCGTGTATCCCGTTTACCTCGACACCAACGTCATGGCCGGCCGCACCGGCGCCAATGTCGACGGTCGCTACCAGGGCGTGACCTATCTCGAAAGCACGCCGGCCAACGGCTACGTGCCCAGCGTGCCGGGCGTCGCGACGGATCTGATTTATCTCTGCTTCCCGAACAACCCGACCGGCGCCGTCGCCACCCGGGCGCAGCTCGCGGCCTGGGTCGACTACGCGAAGAAGAACAAGGCCATCATCCTCTTCGACAGCGCCTACGAGGCCTACATCCGCGACCCCGCCATCCCCCATTCCATCTACGAGATCGAGGGTGCGCGCGACGTCGCGCTGGAATTCCGCAGCTTCTCGAAGACCGCCGGTTTCACCGGCACGCGTTGCGCCTACCTCGTCGTGCCGAAGACGGTCGTCGCCTCCGACGCCGCCGGCAACGCCCACCCGGTGCACGCGCTTTGGAATCGCCGCCACTCGACGAAGTTCAACGGCGTCGCCTATCCGCTCCAGAAAGCCGCCGCCGCGATCTACACCGCCGCCGGCAAACAGCAGACAAGCGATCTGATCAACTTCTACCTGGCCAACGCGAAGCTGATCCGCGAGGCGATGACGAAGCTCGGCTTCTCCTGCATCGGCGGCGACAACGCCCCCTACATCTGGGTGAACACCGGCCGCGATTCGTGGGAGTTCTTCGACACGCTGCTGAACAAGGCGCAGGTCGTCTGCACGCCCGGCGCCGGGTTCGGCAAGTGCGGCGAAGGCCACGTGCGGATCAGCGCCTTCAACTCCCGCGAAAACGTCGAGACCGCGCTCACGCGCATCGCCGCCGCGCTGAAGTAAGCGCGGCCCCTCCGTTTCGAGGAGGCGCGGCTTGACCCCAGCCGCGGCGTGGCGGCGCAATGTCCGGCGGCAGACACTTACCCGCTCCCGACACCCTTTCGCCGGAGGGCACAGGCCAAAGGCTTGAGGTCAAGCCGGTCCACCCTCAACCCACACCTCACCGCGGCCGCTGCAGCGGCGCCTGGAATTGCGCCGCGGGCAGCGGCTCGTTCGTCATGATCGTGTCGAAGGTCATCGTCACCGTCACCGGCTGACCGCGCGCGTTTTTCGCGGTCGTCACCACCGTGCGCGGAAACCGGATACCCTTCACCTTCAGCTCGCCTTGCTCGCGGATCGTCTCGCCCGTTTCCGTCTCGGTCAGCACGAGCCGGCCGGTTGCCGCATCGAAATAGCGGTGGTAGCTGATCCGGGGATGGTGGATGAAGGCGATCTTCTCGCAGGTCACACCGTCGACGACCTTCGTCCCCAGTTCCTCCACGCGGCCCCCGTGCGCTTCGAGGCCGCGCCAATAGGCGAGATTGCTCCAGGTCGTCGCGCGCATCCGCCGCACCGCGTCGACCGGCAGCGCCATCTGCCGCCACTGCGCGCGATCCTTCGCCGACTCGATGCGCTTCCAGCCCTGGAAACCGTCGAGCACCGTCAGCTCGGTCATGTCACCGGCTCGCGCCCTCAGCCATTGTTGCTCCGGATGCTGAAAAACGATTTCGATCGCGACCGTCGATGGTTTCGCCCCCTCCGTCATCTCGACGGTGACCACCGTGCCCGTGTAGCGCACCGATCGCAGCGCGTTCAGCGCCGCCTCTTCGCCGACAAACGCACGCGCCCGCGCGATGATCGCGGGTTCGGCCGCGATCGCCGCGGTGGTGGCCAGCGCCACGCCCGCCAGGGCCGCGACCGCTGCGCGGCGACCCCTCACCCACCAGCCTGCACCACCGCAACCGCTCACCGCTCGGTGGACGGCACCGCAAACAGCCGCGCCGGAAAGTTCTCGTTCACCGCGATCGCATCGAAGGTGATCACGGTCGTCTTGGTGCGGCCGTCCGGCAGCTTCGCCGTGATCGTCATCGCTTTCGGGAAGCGCACGCCGTTCGTCACAATCTCGCCCGATTCCCGCGTGAGGGTGCCGTCGTCCGTCCCGGTCTGCACGAGCCGGCCGGTCGCCGTGTCGAAATAGCGGTGAAACACGATCCCGGGCGCGTGCACGAATCCGATCTTCTGACACGCGATCCCGTCGACCGTCGCGGCCCCGCCGTCTTCGTAGCGTCCGCCCAGCCGCTCGAGCCCGCCGAAGAACATCAGGTTCTCGCGCGCCTGGGCGCGGATGCGTTTGAGGACGTCGGGCTTGAAGACCACCTGCCGCCAGTTCTTCGGATTCGCCGCATCCTGCACGCGCTGCCAGCCCTCGTAGCCGTCGAGCCCGTTGATCTCGATCGATTTGTCGGAGGTCGCGGTGACGCGCTGCTGGTCCGGCTTCTGCACGATAATCTCGACCGCCTCGCGCAGCGGTTTCTCGGGTTCGTTGGAGAACGTCGTGACGACCGTGCCGGCATAGCGGACCGATATGACGCCGGTGAGCGCCGCCTCCGTTCCGAGGTAGCTCCGCGCCTTGCCGATGATGGCGGGTTCCGCGGCGGACAAGCCGGCGACGAGGGAGGCAACGGTGCAGACGGAAGCGAGAGAGCGGAAGAAAGTCATGGGAGATCGCTTATTGGCTATTGCTTATCGCTTATCCGGAAAATTTGGACGGATGGCATCTTGGTTATCGTTCATCGCGAGCTTCGTTTTTGATTCAATCGCCCCATAAGCGACAATTAATAACCGTTAACCCATCTTCCCCGCCTATTCCCACTCGATCGTGGCGGGCGGTTTCGAGCTGATATCGTAAACCACGCGGCCGACGCCGCGGACTTCGTTGGTGATCCGGCTGGAGATTTTCTGCACCAAATCGTGCGGCAGCTTTGCCCAGTCGGCCGTCATCGCGTCGGTGCTCTCGACCACGCGGATCGCGATCACGTAGTCGTAAGTGCGCTCGTCGCCGAAGACCCCGACCGTCTTCACCGGGAGGAAAACGCAGAACGACTGCCACACCTTGTAATAATAGCCGCTGCTCTGCATCTCCTCCTGCAGCACGGCATCGGCGTTGCGCAGAATCTCGAGCTTCTCCGCGGTGACGTCGCCCATCACCCGCACACCCAGCCCCGGGCCGGGAAACGGCTGGCGCCACACGACCTCGCGCGGCAGGCCGAGCGCCTCGCCGACACGGCGCACCTCGTCCTTGAACAGCTCGCGCAGCGGCTCGATCAGCTTGAGCTTCATGCGCTCGGGCAGACCGCCGACATTGTGGTGCGTCTTGATCAGTGCCGCAGGATTGCCGCCGATCGAGACGCTCTCGATCACGTCCGGATAAAGCGTGCCCTGCCCGAGAAACTCGGCGCGGCCCTGGATCGACTTGAGGGATTTTTCGAACACTTCGACGAAGGTGCGACCGATGATCTTCCGCTTCTGTTCCGGCTCACTCACGCCCTTGAGCCGTTTGAGAAACAGCTTCGACGCATCCGCCACGCGCAGATCGATGTGGAAATGATCGCCGTAGAGTTTCTCGACCGCCGCCCGCTCGCCCTTGCGCAGCAGCCCGTTGTCGACGAACACGCAGGTGAGTTGTTGGCCGATCGCCTTGTGCAACAACGCCGCCGCCACCGAGGAATCCACGCCGCCGGAGAGCCCGAGCAGCACGCGGCCTTGGCCGACTTGCGCGCGGATTTTTTCCACGGCGTGCGCGACGAACTCGCGCGTGGTCCACTCCTGCTTCACGCCGCAGACGCCGAGCAGGAAGTTGCGGATCATGTCCCCGCCGCGCTCGGTGTGGAAGACCTCGGGGTGAAACTGGATGCCGTAGAAATTGCGCTTCGCATCCTCGATCGCGGCGAACGGCGAATTCTCGGTCGTGCCGATCGCCCGGAACCCGGGCGGCAGTTTCGTCAGCTTGTCGCCGTGCGAATTCCAGACGCGGAGCTTCTTCGGCAGCCCCGCGAACAGCCGGCCGGGTTTCCGGATGGTCAGCACGCCGTGCCCGTATTCGCGCTCCTTGCTGTGCTCGACTTCACCGTCGAGAAAGTGGCCCATGAGCTGCACGCCGTAGCAGATGCCAAGCACCGGCACGCCGAGCTGGAAAATCGCCGGATCAGGATGCGGCGCCTTCTTCGCGTAGACACTCTGCGGGCCACCGGAGAGGATGATGCCGGCGACGTTGTCCTCACGCAGCTTGGCCGCCGGCGTCGCGAAATGATAGATCTTCGAGTAAACCTGGCACTCGCGGATGCGGCGCGCGATGACCTGCGTGAGTTGCGACCCGAAGTCCAGGACGGCGATGGTCTGTGGCATGTGCGGCGTGGGAAAAAGCAGAGCACAGGCCAACGCGCGACGCTCGGCAAGAGCCGATTGTGCGGCGGAAAACCTCCGGGCGCATCTCAGTTTCTTGCAAGCTGGGTGGCGGCGGCAGGAATGCCGCCGATCCGGATCGGCGACACTCCCGTCGCCGCCTCAGCACCTGCACTGTCACGAAGCGCGTGCAAGAAACTGAGATGCGCCCAAAACCTTCCTTGGCTCAACCGGTGGCGGCAGGCCGGGACACCTGCCGCGCTGGGAATGCCTTCGGCCTCAATGCGAGCAGCCGCAGTTGCCGTCGCCGCAGCCGTGTGCCTGCCCGCCGCTCTGCTCCTCCACCGTCGCCGCGCGCGCCGAGACAATTTCGACCTCGAAGGTCAGGTCGACCCCGGCGAGCGGATGGTTGCCGTCGATCAACACGTCGTCGCCCTCGATCCCCTGCACGGTCACGACCGGGGAAAACCGATCGTGGCCGGTTTGAAATTGGTCGCCCACCTTGAGCTCGCCCTCGATCGGCAGGAGCGCGCGGTTCACGCGCTGCACCTGCGCGGGGTCGCGTTCGCCGTAAGCCTTGCCGGCCGGCACCGTCACCCGCGTCTTCGCGCCGGCCTCGCTCGTGCGCAGTTGCTCGTCGAGCCCCTCGATGATCTGGCCCGCCCCTTCGAGATAGGTGATGGGCTCGCCACCAGCGGAAGAATCGAGGACGCGACCCGCGGGATCGCGGAGCGTATAATGGAAGGAGACGACGCGCGACATGGGCAAAGTGACGAGTGACCAGTGACGAGTGACAAGAGCAATTCCTGGCCGTTCCGACTCAGGGTGCGACTGAAAGTGAAGTCACTTGCCCAACCAAGGCCACGACGGTGCGGCCGACCCACCCCGCCTGTTTGTCACGTAATACGTGACAAACCCATCGTTCTGTCCCAGCGGGGGCGGACTCGTTTGTCACTTAATAAGTGACAAACCGTCGCGGCCGGACGGTGCGGCGGTGGCCGGGGGCACTGACTTCACTTTCAATTACACCCTCCGACTCATCACTCATCACTCATCACTCGTCACTGGTCACTGCTCACTGCTCAGTTGTCACTCGACCCACATCACCGCGCACCCTCGCCGCCTATGTCTCCTGCCGCAGGACCTCCAGCGGCGGATGATTCGTGATGCCGCGGCTCGTGAGCAGACCGGTAACGACCGTGAC